>Ga0222712_10000684_pt1 | contig 43702 bp, 63 predicted proteins | sample C33_657DmetaG_FD_165043 | JGI IMG/M metagenome (GOLD analysis project Ga0222712, IMG submission 165043) | Estuarine water microbial communities from San Francisco Bay, California, United States - C33_657D | ecosystem: Environmental > Aquatic > Marine > Unclassified | place: USA: California... | reverse complement strand
TGCGAGTGAAGCTGTCCACGCCGCCGAGGGACTTCCCAGTCCGATCATCCACGAAGTCAGAACAGGACTTGAGAATCTTGAAGAAGGCGTTGTTGTCGCCTCCGCGGTTCGCGTCGATGGACTTGGCGAGGGCCTCGTAAGACAGCTTGCCGACGCTTTCCGCGGTCTGCATCATTGCCTTGAGAGAGATGGGTCGAGTGACCTGCTGGTGCCAGTAGACGCAAGCGGGCGGCTCCTGTCCCTTGTCACGGAAATAACCGAGGAAGGATTCAAGTCCCTGCTCGGTGAACAGGATGCAGAGCTCGAACTTGTTGGCGGCTGCCCAGTCCGCAAGGGTTCCGAGGGCGTGTGTCTTGCCTGTGCCGCCGAGACCCATGAGGCAGACCTTCGGGCCGGTAAGGGATCGCCGATCACCTGCTGTCGCGGCGGCTTGTGCTGCAATGGGTGCTGCTGACTCAGCCATAAGGCTTCCTTTCTGCATACGTTAAGTGGACTTCTAGCTCCCGCCGAAGGGCGGCAAGGGGAAGATCGCCAAGCAAGTACTCGAGATGCCCAACCAAGAAACTACCGGGAACGTTCCAGTGATCGTAATGCTGCGCGCAAGCAACTCGTGCGACTTCGAACGCCTTAGGCTTACCGCGGGAATCTTGTGCAACAATGCGTCCCCAGATATCGCCACACTCCGGACAGAAATAAGCTGTGGAGCTACGGTGCCAGCGAAGGTCGCTTCGGCCGCTGTCATACTCAAGCTCCCCGAGGAAGGACTTGCCGACGAAAGCAGCGGCGGAGTAGATTTCATGGAAGGTGCCGTCGGAGGCTGTCCACTGGAGAGTCTTAGCCATGCTCGATGTGGTACTGCTCCCAAAGAGTGTCTTCGATATCGTCGGAGTCAAGGAGGTCAACGCAGGCCTTGACGAGATCGGGGTCAGTGACCTGCGCGCCATCGTCTTCCGTATCGTCGCTGTAGTGGAACACAGTCACCTCGGTGATCCGCGGAGTGCTGCAGTCTCCGTCGGCGGCTGTCCCATCCTCCATCCCACCGCTTAGGTCAGCCGGCGTATACTCGATCTCCGCAGTCGCGGTGAAGTTGACGCAGTAGTCGCCAGCCTGATGCGCCGGATCGTTGACAGTGACGTAGTGCTCTAGCGATACGCTGACTTCATGCGGCATGATCTGACTCCTCGATAAGTGTTTCGGTGCGAGCGACTGGATCCCACTTTCTACGTTCGAATTGCTGCCGGAGCAGTGGCTCGGGACGTTGCATCTGGCAGACGCCGCGGAACTGACAGCCGCCGTACTCAGCGCAAGCGTGGTCAAGGTTCATGTCCCACTGACCAGACTCCCACGCGACGAGCATGCGCTTAATGTCGCGGTGAAGCTGCTCATACCAGCGGTCGATCATCCAGCCGGGTCGGTAGGTGATGGCTTGGAGGGTGTCGTACTTGGACTTGAGAATGCTGACGCCCCGAACAAGGAAGCCGTCAAGCTTAATCCCAGCGCATCGAGCACCCCAGACGTAGCCGGTGAACTGGCTGCGCAAGTCCCATTGTCTGGGCCAGCTAGCACCGAGTTGAGAAGTAGTCTTGTCATCTTCGCCAAGGTGCATCCCTTCATAGTCAACCATCATGTCCATGCGGCCTGAGTAGAGCAACGGATCGCCTGACTCAGGATGAATGATCTCCAGCGGCTCGAGGAAGGAGAACTCGATCCCGCGCTTGCCGCCGGGGAGAGTCATCGGGATTGCCTTGTCCGTGCCGAGGGGGTACTGGGAGAAGTAATACTCCAGCGCACCCGCGGTACGGTCAGCTGACTTGGCACTCTCAGGCGGGCACTCGAAGTCGCCGTAGGAGGTCAGGAGAGCCTGCAGGCCGAGGGCGATAGCGTCGTCGGGGGTACTGCCGTCGATGTAGAAGGCGACTCGGGCGGCTTCAAGGCCGGAAGCGTAGGCAGCTCCTGCCCGCAGGTGGACAGACGGCGACTGGGACTTCCAGTGCTGAACAAACTCGAGGTGGGCCTTGTGCGGGCAAGACTTGAAAGCCGCCATGATAGTGCTGTCGAGGACAGCGGGGAAAGGAGCGCGGGTCATTTGCAGACCATCCCGATCTCCGCTGATGGCTTGTCCTTGAGCAGTTCCCGGCAAGCGTTGCTGTTGATCTCGCTGAGGAGTATCGCGCCGAAGAAGATCAGCATAGCGAGTAGCCCCGTAAAACAAACTATTAGCATTTCATCTTTGTCCATCTAAGCCTCCTTAACTACGTTGATGTTACCGCAATTCCTTCGAATATTCTACTGGCGTAGGGAAAGTACCTCCCTCAAATACCGACAGATAGTACTCGTCCATGAATTTCCAGAGAGCTTCTTCACCCCCATTAACTAGCGTGTACATAGCTAGATTTGCGTTTAACCCTGATCCGTCGTAGTAACAGGGCTGTCCGTCGCAGTACTCGCACTCGAGATCGCTTGGAGTATGCCCTTCATACTGCGGTGTCTTTGAATGAAAACCAAGATCAGCAGGAAACGGTGGCCAGGCTTTCTCGTGGCTTCCCCAAACAAAGGTTTTGTCTACAGCGAACTTCGGCAACCACCCGGTAAACAGAAGAAATTGTACAGTACCCGCGTTTCCCTTGGCTAGGAAGCGTAGGTTGAGCCCGTGAACTCCGTGAGAACCGCCTGCGCCGGGAATGCAGCGATGCGAGCCGTGAATGCACTTGAAACGAATGCAGTCATAGCCGCGCTCGAATTTGACTAGGTGCTCCATCACATATCCCCGAGATCTGCCAGCATGTCGTCGGCAGAAGGGATCACGGCAATTGCGGTCTTGCGTTTGCTGGCCGCGGAAGCAACGGCGGCTTGGACTCTACCGGCGCGAAGGTACTTGATTGCCTCGCGCATCTCGTCAAGGGACAGCGTACCCGCGGCGGCTTTGAGTCGCCAGTCGGATATCTTGGCTTGGAGTTCAGCACTGATCGGGCTGGACATACGCGGTTCCTTTCTTGAGGATTGCTGTGAGTTGTTCAACTGCTTGGGGCGAGCCCGTGATCGTCAGTGCGCCCGGTTCGCTGCCGAGGTAGGGAGCAAGGTCGAGCCGCTTCTCTGTGAAGTAGAGGCGGAGCAGATCGGTGAGGAAGCGGGAGTAAGCTCCGTGAGGGACGCGGGCTTCGAGATCGCTCCAGAGATGCGCCGTGAGCTGAGTGTAGACAGGGAGCGGAAGCGCGAGGTTGAGCTGCTCACTGGGCACTGGATTCGGGCGGCGAGCCATCTCAGTCCTCCCAATCCAGCGGATCGTCCCAGAGGTACTCCGCGAACTCGACAAGGGAACCGTCTTCCTGCTCGACCTTGACCTCGTAGCCGCGCGACTCCAGCCGTGAGACCAGCATGTTGATCAGCTCGCCTTCGTTCGCGCCGACGATAGCCGCGCGTGTCCAGTCGTCCGAGAATGGTGCGCGTGCTTGGATTACGATCATAGTGCTAACTCCGTTTTGATGTTGACCTTGCAGGCATGGCTGAGTTCGCCAAGGATGTTCGTGCCAGCCGCGAGGGTGAGCAGATCATCTGCGTTCTCGCCGGCGAACAGGGTATCGACAGCCAGCTCCACTCGCTCGATGCCACCGTAGGCAAGGTGCGCGACCAGCTCACACGCCGGGGAATGAAGGCGCAGGCGATCAAGCTGTGCGTGGATTATGACTGTGCGTTGGGTGTGCCATTCTTGGCGAGGCTCAGGCTGCCGTGTCGTGCCAAGCCACCATGAGCCGCTGACCCGCTCGACCCTAGCGGGAGGAATGCCGGAGGCTTCGTCGCGCACTAGCCGCCTTGCGCCGGCGACTGACTTGTGGAGATACTCGGTGAAGTGTCCCAGGAGGGTCTCCGTATCCTCGTGGATCAGCGCTATGGACTGACCGCGCTGCCAGTTCTCTGGATTGGTGAACAGTGCCTGGGGTTGCGTCGGCGGCTCACCTCCGAGTCGCTGTTCCTTCTTGTGCTGCGCTGCCTTCTTATCTGCCTTGACGCGGGCGACTGCCTCGCTGACCAGTTGATCGAGCAGATCGTTTGTGCTTAGTTCTTCAGACACTGGATGAGCCTCCATTATGTGCTTGGATTATCACGCCATAATCCGCGCGATTAATAATTAGACCGTGACTTGCCCCGAAAGTTCCCAAGATATTGAGCCTCTGAGCCTAGGTGAAACTAGTGGCGGAGGGCCCTTGATGGGAAGCCCTCCGCATCTTCTAGCCGCCGCAGAGGAGGCTCATTTCGCCTGCGACTCGGAACGGGCAGGAGGCCACGTTCCTAGTACCGCAAGCCCCTCGTGGGGGCCTTTGGTACGACGCAACGCGGGAACTTAGATGTTGCCCAGCTCCGCATCCGCATCCACCTTCGCGGTTTTGGCGAGCTTCTCGTCCTCCATCCGCTTGATGATGATGCCAGTCTTCGTACCTGCCACGCGGAAGGAATCGTACAGGGCGCGACGCGTGAGCGCCGTGTCGCCGTCCAGCTTCTTCTGCAGGTAGGCCTTGACAGTCGCCTCGTCCTTGCCCGTCGCTTCCATGATCGCGCGAACGACCACAGACGCGCCGCTGACTCCGCCACCACCAGCCGCACGGCCCTTGCCCCACTTGCCCTGCTGGATCTCGTGGTTCAGGTCGTCGATCGCCAGCACCATGTCCTCTTCGGTCATGGGCTTGTCCGCCGGGGAAGCCAGCTCGTCACCGAACTTCTGCTCCGCGCCGTGGCCAGCGAACTGGGCCAGCAGGCTGAGCGGAAGCGCGATCACGCGCGAGGTTCCGTTGCGGAAGTCCATGCGAACGGAGATAGCGCCAGCGCTGAGCTGGATCACGTCGCCGGCGACTTCGATCTTGGACTCGTCGAGCAGGGTTTCTTTCAGGACTTTGCGCTTGCCAGCGAACTGCACCACGCGGCCGTCGCTCATCGTGACAGGGGTGTACTCGGTCTTGCTCTTGGTGGCAACTGCTTGCTCTTCAGCCATTCTGTTCTCCTAAAAGGACTCTTGATGCCGGCAGTCCTGCATTCCGGTTAGCGGAAAACCCGCTGGAAAGCCGCCGAAGCAGCTTGCCGGGAGATTCTCCTTAGTCGCCGAGCATTCCGTTCAGCTCGTCGAGTGCGTCCTCGACGCTGGACTGGGCGGCGTCAAGGTACTCCTTGATCTCGTCCAGCTGCTCGCTGACTTCGCCCTCTTGATCCTTCTCGGACAGGTCGTCGATCAGTTCCTCGCAGTCAGTAACCGCGTTGTTGGCCTCCTCAGCCAGCTTGCTGACCTTGTTCTTGAGTGCCGTGACTTTCGCTTTGTTCATTGTGAGCCTCAGATTGTGGAGAGTTTCAGGGGTTTCGTTGCGTCGAAGCGGAGGACTTCGATGTTCTGCAGGGTAGCCGGGCGACTGCCCACCACCGCGTTCGCCTTGCGGAATTTCTCAGCCGCATCCGCGTCACCGAAGAAGTGACCGAATTTGCCGCTACCATCAGGGTATTCACCCTGCACTAGGTATGCCATGATTGAGCCTCCTGAGCCTCGGGCACCATTGCCCGATATTGATTAGACCGAGACTGCCTCGGTTAGTTCCAAAGAATGTTGCCGGGGACGCAAGCGACCCGTCGGGCCGAACTTGGAGTCACCGATACGCTTGAGCGTGAGCACCGGGAACTTGGTGCGCTTCTCGAACCGCTGCGCGTAGGCGGCTGCCTGCTCGGGCGACTCGGCGGCGAAGGTCTGACCACGCAAGCGCTCGTCTCGAATGTAGGCGATGCGATAGAGGCCCATCAGAGTATCTCGCTCAGCAGAAGGAGCACTCCAATCAGCGCACAGCCCCAGCCGACCACCGCATCGGGACTGATCAGCGGAGGAATCTCGGCATCTTGCTCCACCAGCCGCCAGTGCCTCGGCATCTGCCGCAGCGTCGGATTGGGGCGATAGTCACGCCCGATGATTGGGTGCTTAGTCATTTCACATCCTTTCTCGTGTAGATAATCCAACGATGAGCGCGGATGCGCCCTCGCTGGGTGTGCTGCTTCGGGCGACTGTTCGGATAGGAAAATCCGCGATAGTGGACGGCGACTGCCGCTGGCCGAATCACCAGCTTCCGTTCCCGCACTGCGAAGCGACAGGCGTAGAACCCAGTCGCCTCATCCGTCCCTTCGAGACTCGCACCAAGGGACACCGCTCCGATCAGCCGGAGCATCTCCAGCTCCGAGCCGTTCAAGCGGAGCTGGTATTCCTGCACCACCTCACCAAGGCGGCTGATCTGTTCACTAAGTTCCTTGAAACGGGTTTTGTTCATCTAGGCCTCCATTGTCCGTTGCAACCGTTAGACACGCAGTTGCAACGGAAAGTTCCTCAGACCTCGACCCTGACTTCACCTTCGCGCTTCCGCGAGCCGGGTTTCTCGAAGGGCTGCCGCGAGGGATAGCCCTTTCCGTGTTTCCGTTCCTTCGGCTTCGTCACCCTCGCCTGAGCGATCAGCGCCTGGCGCTCCATCCGGTGCATCTGCTGCCCCCACAGGGGACTCCACTTTGCCATCTCGATCTCCTCAATGTGCCAGCAGAATTGCCGGCGTTACAGGTTGGACGGACTTGCTGAATGCCAGCTGACAATCCCTGTCGCATTGCGCCAGCAGCTCCGGGTCCCACTTCTTCGCCTCGGCGTAGGCATTGCTGACCTGATTGAATGCGTCAGCGAGAATTGCCAGCGCCCGCTGGCCGTGGATCGAACGATGCTTGCTCACGATCTCGTTCAGCACGGCGGCTGCCTGCTGACTCATCCCTGCGTTCAGCACCAGCGCGAACATGCTTCGCCCGTACTGCTTGACCAGCGGATGCGCCCACTCAGGGATGCCGTCCAGATCATCCTGTGTCGGCTGATCCGTTTGCGGAGCCTCCGCGCCATTCAGTTCTTCAGTCAATGTAGCCTCTCTTTTTCGCCAGTTCAGGATCAACCAGATCATCCAGGGTCTTATCGACCACAGCGATCTGATCCCGCTGCTTCGTCACGGCGGCGATCATCTTCCCCTCCGCCGTGAATAGTTCCGGATGCTCAGCACGGAACCGGGCAGAACTTTCCTCTGCCTCCGTTTCCGTCTTCACTTCCGGTAATGCTTGGTACGCGCCAGAGCCCTGCAGCACTCGGAAGACCGTGGTTTCGCCTACCCCAAGGGCCTTCGCAATTGCCATCTGGCTCCAGCGCTTCCGACCTCGCTCGTCGACTTCCGCCGCCATCCGCTTGATCTCAAGGGCGGCTGCAGCACTCAGAACTCGTTTCGTTCCCATTGTTGCTCCTTCGCGGAACTTTCCGCCCGAAGCAGCCCAACGGGGCCGCTTGGAGCGTAGGCTCAGACTCAGAACCAGCTTGGCGCTGTCGCCGGATCAGACCACTTCATTACCATGCTGAGGGACTTGTTGCGGTAGTAATGCCGATAGGCCTCGACGGTGCTGGATTGCCTGAATTCCTCGGGCATACACTGCGGCGGCTGAATCCAAGCCCCATTGCCAGGGAAGGCCAGATCGAGCTGCTGCAGTACATAGACCTCCGTGGCGTGCTGCTTGACGAAGCGCCTGCGCCATTCCGCGCCGAGTTCTTTGGCGTGCTCCAGCACCCAAGCGTAATGCTTGTCGCTCAAGCGCGTCCACACAGCGCAGGGATGATTCTGGTGCGTGGGCTTATAGCGCACTGGTCTGCCCACGCTATGCCAAGCGGTACTCATGAGCTGCGCCGACTCGATGAGCATTTTGCCAATGTGCTTGTCGCATAGCGCTCGGGCGGCTTCACCTGGGTCAGTCGAGACAAAGAAGATATTCATCGCCTAGACCAGCCGCTCAATGACTGCGTACTCATCCGCGTTCTTGGGCAGGAAGCTCTCGGCGCGAAGCGGCTGAAGCTGCATCCCTGAGTCGAGATGGTTCGTGAGCTGCACTCGCACCAAGGGAATCCCCGCCTCGCGACAAGCCCTGATCACGCCCGCCTCTGTTGCCGCGCCTGACGTATAGCCCCAAGTCACTTCGACCACGCGCGTGAGCGGCCAGAGCTGATTGATCCAGTCGGAGTTGCTCGACCACGGGCCTTTGCGCTTGTCCACTTCTCCGTCCTCGAGCTTGAACTCGCAGAGCTTGCCGCCGTAGCCGGTCTCGTTGCCCGGAGACCAGTGGGCGAAGTTCGCGTACTCGCCTGCGAGGCCGAGGTACGTCACTCCGTGCTGCGTTTTCCGCGACTGGTAACGCAAGGTATCCAGTGCCGGTTCCTCGTCCCACTCGACGACGAAGCGCGGATCATTTCCGCAGCCCTCCATCCAGTCAATCCTGATGCTCTTGATGTTCGGCATATGAGCCTCCAATAAATGGCAAGTCGCCATCGCGCAAGGGACGCTTACGAATCCCTTGCACGCGGACTACTCAGCCTTGAGCATCTCGTTCAGCTCTTTCTTGATCCGCCGAGCATCTTCTCCTGTCCAGCGTCCTGCGTTACTGAGAAAGTACAGCACAATGCTCCGTGCATCGTCTGCGTAAAACTTGTCTTGCAGCGTGTGCACTTGCGTCATTGCGCTCAGATACGGCAATGCGTGGACAGACGGATTTGCCCACTTCACCGAAATCTCCCTTGCGATCACGGACAACTTGCGAACTTCAGCCATTCGAGCCTCCATCGTTGCGGGCAGCATCTCGGCGGCTGCCCATTGCGCCGTCTTACCCCTTCCGCTGCACATCCGCCAGCACTTGCCTTGCCAGCCTCGCCACAGCTGCCTCGGGCTTGCCGTAGGCATGGCACCTGCTCGCCACTCGCCCGGTAAGGCCCATAAATATCCCTTGCCACTCCGCGCCATGCGGCCGAATCCTCTGCCGCCCGAAGATCTGATGCGCTACGATATGCGCTATCTCGTGCGGAATAGTATCCTCCACCATATCCTTGGCATTGCTCAGGCAGTAGTCTGGGTGCAGTTCCACTCGCGAATCCGGGCCATAGTACGCCATCCCAGCCGTCGCGCCCATGCGCCGGAACTCCAGCCGCACTCGCTTCGTCTGCGGCCATACCACCTGAGCCCTCGCCCACCACGCCTCGTAGCGGGCGGCTATCACTTCCTTCAGCCTTGCATCCATCTGAGCCTCCGTTTGCATCATACCCATTAGACCAGCTCTTGCCCGATTAGTTCCGCAGACATTGAGTCTCCGCTTCCCCTCCTCCCCTCCCTTCCCCTCCTCCCCCTATTCCCGGCATCCATCCCTAGCCCAGTATCCCTGTGTCTATGTATCTCAGTAATAAGAAAAAAAAATAAAATTAAAAACTGACTGATACACTCGGACACTACGATGGATTTTTGTGCCGGCAACAGGGGGAGGAGGGGACGGAGGAGAAGGAGGAGGATTTAATCCGGGCCTGTTATGCCCGGATAATCCGCGTGAGTTATTCCGAAAACTCTATCCCAAGGGCCTGCCACGCCTCGCAGCAATAAGTCACGATAACCGTTCCGCAGGGTTTCGTATCGTACAGCCAGCACTCGCCGCCCTCGTCCGTTTCACGCACCAGCCGCGTGATCGCATCTTGTTTCAATTGCAAGAATTTCTGAATCGTCGGAATTGGCGCGAGCATGATTGTCTCGCTTTCAACGTACCGGACTCGGTAAAGTTCCATCTCACTCTCCTATCAACGCGCCCGACTAGGCGCATAATGGGGCGGACTGTCACTCCGCCCGATATGCGTCCGGCGTTACTCGCCCTTGGCAATCGCCTCGCAGGTGAGGTTGGCGATATGGGCCTCGGCCTCCGCGTAGGTCTTCCCGAGAGCCGTGGCGAGGGCGAGGATTGCCGGATTCTGTTTCGGTGCCTTGGTTGTCGATGCGCGCAGGTTCCACGCATCCGTGCCCGACTGGTAGTGCTCGGCCAACTCGAGCACGGCCTCCCTGCGCATCGCCTCCGTGACGGTGAAGCCGTTGGTCTCGCTCTTCGGGATTGCCGCTGCGTCGCCCAGCCGTGCCATGAAGCCGTGCATTATGGCGTGCTCGCGGATACTGGTGTTAACATTGCTGGCATCAAAAACGATGGGCGTCAGATCGCCCTCGAACGTGAACGTGATCAGGTGACCACTGACTGACTTCTTCATGATGAGCCTCCGTTGTTTGCGTTATGTTTCGGCTTGCACACATATGACCAACGCATTCCGAAACAGTTCCCGCTGTTACAATTAGTTACAATTATGACGGAAACCCGACATGCGCCTGATCCACTGTTGCATCCGCGCCACTTGTTGCGCCGATACCACAGCCGCGTCGGGCCGAGCCATGCACCACGGCTGGGCATTCAATCCGTTGATGCGGCATTGCAGCAATTCAATGCCCAGTTTTGGTGCGCGCTTGCCCACACCAGCCGCATGGGTATTTCAGGGTACGGGGGGGAAAATTAAACTTGCGCGCAAAATCGTTAAATGCATCCTGAAATAGTTTAGCGGAAATAATTACACGCGCGGATTATGCGGACATAATGGGAGCGAACATCATCCAGACCCCCGGCGGGGAACTTTCCGGCCAAGGCCAAGGTCTAACGGGCATGGAACTGGACGCGGAACTCGATCAGCTGGCGGCGCAAGGGGCGACTCACGCGCCTACGATGGGGCAGCTGGATAAGATTCGGTATACGCACACGGATATGATTGACTATATCATCATGAATCCGGGGTGTGGGCTGAAGGAGTTGGCGCTCCGGTACGGGTACAGCATTGGCTGGATCTCGAATATTCAGGCGAGTGATGCCTGGAAGTCGGCGATGGCGAAGCGGCGCGAGGAGCTGGTCGATCCGATCATGCACGCGTCGATTCAGGAGAGGTTTGAGGGCATCACGGCGTTGAGCCTTGAGAGGCTCAAGGAAAAGCTGGAACAGCCCCAGGTATCGGATAACGTGGTGCTCCGGGCGGTGGAACTGGGTGCGAAGGCGATGGGGATAGGTGGGAATGCGCCGCCGCCGCCTCCGCCGGGGGCTGACCATCTCGCGAAGCTCGCGGATCGGCTGATTGCATTGCAGGCTAACGTACGGAAAGGAGTTACGCTAGATGGCGAAGTCACAGTCGTATACGAAGGGGCCTAAAGTGCCGAAGGGCGGCTCGGAGGGCGGGTATCGCAAGGGCGTGCCGGGACAGTACGTCGCCCGCGCGCTGATGGGAGTGAATCCCAAAACGACCCAGTTCGAGCCCACCGCCGCCGAGCCGGTGCGGCTGCACTATAAGATGGCCGGCGGCTGCTGAATGGCGAAGATTCGATCCCGCGCACCTTATCGCGCGCCCTTAGGTCAACCCGCCGGCGGGACTCGGTTGAGCCCCCTTCGCAGTCGCCCTGCGAAAGTCCGAGTCCGTGCGCCGCGCCTTGGGAAAGGACGGTGATCTAGCGTGCTAAAGGGGACATTCGATGAGCGGAACCGCCCTTGCCCTTCCTGACGCCGCAACAGCAGAAAGCTGAAATGGCCCATCTAGCGCAGGGGCGGATTCCCTTTTACTATTCGGAGAAGGACATAGCCGCTGGGAAGGCCGCCGAGAGCGTGCCAGAGAGTCATCTGCGCGCACTCGCGGAGGCGCACCGGACGGGGCTGGAAACGCGGGCCCTCCGCCCAGACGTGAGTGAGTACGTCCTCGCCAATGCGCTGAGGGAGAACCGGGTAGACTTCGGCGTGAATCCGGACAGTGAGCTGGATTACGTCCAGCGGAAAGTTCCGGCTTACATGCAAGTCGCCGGCAAGTACGAGGAGAAGCGGGCGGAATTGCTGAAGAAACTCGGCCCCAATGCGATCGAGACTGACTCAGACATACACCCCGAGCTCGCCGCCTTTGATGACGACGTAGGCTACGCGGCGCATAAGGCGATTGGGATACTCTCCGCGAAGCAACGCCCCGACCGCTCCGCTGAGGAGGTTATTCGCCGCTGGAACGGCGGCGGCCCGTTGAGCTATCGCCACCAGCGCCACGTCAAGGACATGCACAAGATGCTTCAGCACCCGGCCAACTCTCGCGTGCTGGAGATGTACAATTCCTTCCTCCGCCCCCAACGCAGCACCTCGGCCGAATGAGCAGCCGCCAGGTCTTGGAGCCCAAAAATGCCGGTGAAACCCTCTCGCTCGTCTTCGACTTCGCGTCCCAGCTCATCGTTGGCGAAACAGTCAGCTCAGCGACAGCTAGCTGCTCTGTCTATTCCGGCACGGACGCCTCGCCGAGCAGCGTCCTCTCCGGCTCCGCGACGGTCAGTGGGACGCAAGTAACCCAGAAGGTGACCGGCGGCACGGCAGGGGTAACCTACGTCATCTCAGTCGCCGCGACCACCTCCGACAGCAACATCATCACCATCCTCGGCTACCTCGTCGTGCTGCCAGCTACCATATGATGCTCGCACTCGGAACAGTCTCACCACTTGGCACGGCGGCTGCACCGGCGAGATTTTCTTTTTGCAGAGCCGCAGTTTCTCAAAACCCGGTTTTGCTTTTCCTCTTGCTCGCTTTTAGCGCGCTGTGCGCGCAATTGGGGGCCTAATGGAAAAGGTCAAACTCAACGCAGATATCATCGAGGCCTTCGCGGGGACTTTTATCTCTCCGCGTTACGATGATGCAAAGCCGACTCCGAAGTTCCATCGGTCTGCGTGGGAACTTTACTCTTCGACGTTTCCGTCGTGCATGGTCGTAGCTCCTCGCGACCATGCGAAATCGACTGGGCTGACTACGGACTACATCCTAGCCGAGTGCCTGTTCCGCACTAGCGATTACGTGATCCTTGTCGGTTCGACGGAGGATGGAGCAGCTGAGCAACTCGGTAACATCACCGAGGAACTTACTGAGAACGAAGACCTGATCAGGGAATTCGGTGTCAAGAAGTTCCTTCGCACAGCCAACACCGATGTGATCTGTGAGATGCAGGATGGCTGGCGTTTCCGCATTATCGCCAAGGGTGCTGAGCAGCGCATTCGTGGTCGCCTTTGGAAAGGCAAGCGTCCTAACCTCCTCGTCTGCGATGACATGGAAGATGACGAACAGGTTGAGAACGCTGATCGTCGCGCTAAGTTCCGCCGTTGGTTCTTCCGCGCGGCAAAGCAAGCGCTGAGCAAGTCTGGCAAGATTCGTGTCCACGGTACGATTCTCCATGAAGACTCTCTCCTTTCCAGGCTGCGCAAAAATGGAACTTGGAAACATCTCTTTTACGCTGCCCATACTAGTTTTGACGATTTCTCTAATATTCTCTGGCCCGAGCGGTGGAGTGAGGAGCAGCTTCGCTCGAGGCGTCAAGAGTTTATTGAGGACGGGGATTCTGCTGGCTATTCCCAAGAATTTCTCAATAACCCTCTTGACCACACTGACGCTTTCTTGAAACAAGCCGACTTCCTCCCGATGAAGGAAGACGACTACGAGGCTGATAAAATTATTTGTGCAGCTGCAGATTTTGCTGTATCTAAGGCGGACAAAGCTAACCGCACTTCTTTCACAATCGGCGGCAAGGATGTACTCAACCTGCTCCATTTCATCGACCAACGTGTAGGTCGCTGGGATCCAGTCGAGTGGATTGACCAGATGTTTTCCATTCAGCAACGCTGGAATCCTGAAGTTTTCTGGGTAGAGGATGGTGTGATCTGGAAATCTGTCAAGTCCATGATCTACCGCGAGATGCAGGTACGGGATATAAGGATAAACTTTGAGGCCATACTTCCTGTCAAGGACAAAGCAACCCGCGGTCGCAGCTACCAGAAGCGTATGCGCGCTGGTCAGTGTCGATTCGACAAAAAAGCTGAGTGGTATCCCGGATTCGAGCAAGAAAACCTCCGATTTACCGGCACTGCTGCGGCCACCCTTGACGACCAATTCGACTCGGCAGCGCTCTTAAGCCGCGGCTTTGAAGATTTCGCTCACGTTGAGCCGGAAGATTTCTTCACTGAAGACGACTGGGAAATGGAAATGGGTTTCAAGCGGCGCGGCCGAGCTGCGCATAATGACGGGCGCTCACAGGTGACTGGATACTAATGCTTACGCTTGAGAACAAGATCACTCTAGACGACGCGACTATCGCTTCGCCGAACCTTACTAAGTTTTTCAGTGATGACGACCTGACTAAACTTGGTACGTTCTGCTGGGAGGGCTACGATCGAGACGAGCATTCTCGTGCGCATTGGCTTAAGCGTAATGAAGCTGGCATGGACTTGGCCCTTCAGATCCAAAAAGAGAAAACTTTCCCGTGGCCGGGTAGTGCTAACGTAGCTTTCCCACTGGTGACGATTGCTGCGATGCAGTTCCACGCTCGCGCCTACCCCGCGATTGTCAACGGGGAAGATCTCGTCAAGTGCACCGTGTTTCCGCCGGACGCTGATGGACAGAAAGCCGCCCGCGCAGACCGCGTCTCTACGCACATGTCGTGGCAGCTGCTGTACGAAGACAAAGCCTGGGAAGAGCAGGAAGATAAGGCGATTCTGAACGTCAGCATCGTCGGGACGAACTTTAAAAAGACCTATTACTCCCCTTCCGCCGGCCATAACGTAAGCGAACTCGTCCTCGCCAAAGACTTGGTGCTCAATTACTGGGCCAAGTCGGTCGAGACCTGCGAGCGGAAGACTCACCGCATTCCTAAGTACCGGAACGAAGTCCATGAGAGTGTTCTGCGCGGCATCTGGCGTGATATTCTCGAGGAAACTTGGTACACTCAGACCCCTGCGCCGAAGCAAACTACGCAGCAGATCGAGCAAGACAAGCGCCAAGGCCTCACGCCTCCGCAGCCGGATCAGATCACTTCGTTGCTCTTCCTTGAGCAGCACGTTAACGTAGATCTGGATCAGGACGGTTACGCGGAGCCCTACATCATCACGTTTGAAGAGAACTCTAAGACCGTCGTTCGCATAGTGACGCGGTTTAACTCTGCCAAAGATATCGAACGTGTTGCTTCCGGCAAGCGCAAAGGGCAGATAATCAAGATTAAAGCCGGAGAATACTTTACGCCGAAGACCTTCATACCCTCACCTGATGGTGGAATCTATGGCATCGGTTTCGGAGTATTCCTTGGCCCCCTTAATGAATCGGTGAACTCGCTGGTCAATATGCTGCTGGACGCTGGCACTATGCAGACGACGGCCGGCGGCTTCCTCGCGCGTGGGGCGAAGATTCGTGGTGGCGTCTATACCATCGCGCCCTTTGAGTGGAAGCGTGTTGACTCCACTGGCGACGATCTGCGTAAGTCCATCTTCCCGCTGCCCGTCAACGCTCCCTCGGATGTGCTGTTCCAGCTGCTCAACCTGCTGATCAACTACACCAGCCGTGTCGCAGGCACTACGGACATAACCGTGGGCGAGAACCCTGGCCAGAATACCCCGGCAGCGACGACCCAGACTATGGTGGAGATGGGCCAGAAAATCTACACCGCAATATTCAAGCGCATCTGGCGTTCGACGAAAGAGGAGTTCCAAAAACTCTATGCCCTCAACTCTGTCTTCCTATCGCTCGACGCTCCGCAGGTTGGAGGAGCGACTCGTATGGATTATCTACTGCCTGACACCAGCATTGCTCCCGTGGCTGATCCTAACGTCACTAGCGATTCTATGCGGATTACTCTGGCCACGACAGTAAAGGCTGCCGCCGCCACGACGCCCGGCTATAACACAGACGAAGTCGAACGCCGTTATCTCAAGGCGCTTCGCGTCGATGCAATCGAGCAAGTCTTCAAGGGTACTGCCGGATCGCCGCCGCCGAAAGATCCGAAACTGGTTATCGCCGAAACGAAGCTTCAGGGTGAGATGCAGATGCAGGCGGCAGAACTTCAAGCACGTGAGCAAGAGTTCATCATGGAACTCATGGAAGACCGTCGAGTTAATAACGCCAAGATTGTCGAGCTGATGGCGAAGGCCGACCAAGCCTCTGCAAACGCACAGAGCGAGCAAGCCTACGCACAAGTCGCCGCGATCAACGCACAGATTTCTATGGCCAAAGAAAGCAATTCCAAGATCAGCTCTCGCATCGACCACTTGATTCGCGTTGCTGAGCTTCGCAGTCAGCACGCTATCGGAATGAAGGCCGCGTCAAAGACTCCGGAGAAAGCAAGTGCTTGAACGTGCGCTGACTGAGGAAGAATTCAATGCTTGGAAACTCCATCCGGGCACTAAGGCGCTCATGCGGATTCTCTCCGCCAAGCGCGAGGAACTTCGTCAGCAGTGGGAAGGTGGCTCCTTCACCGATTATACTAAAGATACTACAGTCCTAGTGAACGTGGGTAACTTGGGCACGTGCAAGGGATACGCCTTTGTCACGGATTTCACCTACGAGCAATATATAGCGGAGATAGAAGATGGAGAACAATTCGGGTCTGGCCCCGCAGGGGGTAGCAGTGCTGATCAAACCGTATGAACCAGAGCGACGAGGCGCGCAAATTGTGATTCCAGAGAACGTCCAAGGCCGCATGGCTATGGTTGATAGTCGCGCGATTGTCGTGGCTATCGGGCCGAGCGCTTGGCATGATGAGCCTACAGCGCGAGCGCAAGTGGGCGACAAGGTTCTGGTTTCCAAGTTTTCGGGCTTCATGGCTAAAGGGCCGAAGGATGGCGAGGTCTACCGTCTGGTAAATGACCGAGATATTTTCTGTTCCATTACGCATGAGGAGCCTGAGCATGTCTGACGAAACCGTTGTGACTAGTACGGCTGAGCCGGATGTGCAAGCTCGTGCAGAGAAAATGGGCTGGATTCCTCCCGCGCGTTTCAAGGGTGACCCCGAGGGCTTCGTCGATGCACAGGATTATCTCGAGCGTGGCGAAACGGTGCTGCCGATTGTCAAGGCACAAAATCGTCGGCTGGAGTCAGAACTCGCGCGGTTGCAGGCCAGCGATGCTGCGACGAAGGCAGCACTGGCTAAGGCTAACGAAGCCATTGAGGAGATGCAAGAACGGCATTCTGTGGAAACGCAGAAGGCTATTGAACGGGCTCGTAAAGAGGTGAAGGAACAGCTGGCTCTCGCGAGTGAAGCGGGAGATCACGCTGGTGTTGCGGAGTTGACGGACAAGCTCACGCAGATGACTGCGGCGGAAAAGGAAGCGAAGGAGGAGAAGAAAGAAGTTGCTGCTGCTCCTGCCGCCTACGTCCCGCCGGCTGAACTCGTTGAGTGGAACGCGGAGAACACCTGGTTCGGCAAGGATCGTCGCAAGACTGCCTTGGCCCTCGGCATCGCGCAAGAACTGCGGGAAGGCGGCGATAAGTCTATCGGTCGGGAATTCTTCGATAAGGTTTCGGCGGAACTGGAAAAGACTCTCGGAGGCCGCGAGGAAGAAGCTACCCCCGCCAGCAAAGTCGAAGGCGCTCGAAACGGAAGCGACGTTGACAATCGTGCGGGTAGCCGCAAGGGATACTCCTCCCTGCCTTCTGATGCCAAAGCCGCCTGCGATGCCGATGCTCGCCAGTTCGTCGGCCCGAACAAGAAGTACAAGACTCAAGCTGAGTGGCGCAGCCGCTACGCTGAACTCTATTTTCAAGGATAATAATCATGGCCCTCAAAGAACTTAATCCGGCATCGGATAACCTGAAAACGGCGGCCGCCGAACGTAAGCGCATTCCGATGAGCGTCCCGGTGCAGAAGCTGGAAGTTCCTGACCTTCCGGGGTACCACTTGCATTGGTTCGTGGGGTCTCCTGAGCGTCTTCAGCGAGCCCACGATGGCGGCTATGAGTTTGTAGATGAACGCGATGTAGTTATGAATAACACCACGCTGGGCGGGACTTCTACCCGTACCGGTAACACTGACATGGGCTCGCGCGTAAGCGTCGTGTCAGGTCAAGAGATAGGTCGTGATGGACAGCCAACTCGGCTGGTGCTTATGAAAATCAGGCAAGAGTGGTATGAGGAAGATCAGAAGCTAGTAGAACAGCGTAACCAACAAGTAGTTGACACGCTTCTCGGCGGGATGCAGACGGGTACTGGAGATACGTCGCATCGCTACGTTGATAAGACGCGGACGACTATACCTGACTTTTTCAAACCCAAGCGGCCCCGCGCTGCTTAATACTCTACGGAGGTTTTCATGGCTAACGCCAACCGTCCGTCCGGCTTCACTCCTGTTCAATACCTGAACGGGGCAGCTTGGAACGGACAAGCCCGAACCTACTCGATCGCAGCGAGCTACAGTACAGCGCTGTATATCGGTGATCCGGTTATTTCCAGTGGTACGTCGGACGCCAATGGTGTTCCTGGCATTGCGATCGGTGCAACTACCGGCGCACTGCGAGGCGTCATTGTCGGCCTTGGCAAGTACGAAGGTCTGATGGCTAACCCGAGCAACCTGGATATTACCTATCGTCCGGCCTCTGATCCGGCGGTGTGGTACGCTATGGTTGTAGACGATCCGAATGTGCTCTTTGAGCTTCAGGAAGAGTCCAACGGAACGCAGCTGGCGGCCACTGAGGTGGGTCTCAACACCATCTCGAAGTCGGGCACTGGTAGCGGTTACATCTCGGGCTGGCAACTGCCGAGCACTACCGGCGCGACTGCAGCTACCACGGCGACTCTGCAGCTTCGGCTGTTTGGTCTGTCCCGCAAACCCAACAACGCCTTTGGTGCATATGCCAAGTGGCTTGTTCAGATCAACGTTCACGAGCTTGCGCATGGTACCGGCGCGGCTGGTGTCTAAGGGAGATAGATCATGGCTGGTGGTGTAATCAACACTGGATCACATCCGAAACTGCTCTGGCCCGGAGTCTTTACGACTTGGGGTCAGATGTACGATCAACATACGAAGGAGTATGAGGATCTGTACGATATCAAGTCTTCGGACAAAGCCTACGAGCAGGCTGTGCAAGTCACTCCCTTTGGCCCGGCAGTTGTTAAGGGTCAAGGTGCTCCGGTTACTTACGACAGCGAAATCCAAGGTATCGTTACGACCTACACGCACGTTGCTTATGCGTTGGGTTATATCGTGACCTTTGAAGAGCTGCGTGACAACCAGTACAAGGAAGTCGCAACGCGCCGGGCAGAGTCGAATGCGTTCTCTATGACGCAGACGATCGAGCTGGTTGCCGCGGTTCCTTACAATACTGCGTTTGTCACCACTTCGTTTGTGACGGGTGACGCAGCAGCGCTGATCTCGACCGCGCACGTTAACGCAACTGGCGGCACTTACAGCAACGCGCTGTCGCCGGCGGCCGACCTGTCCGAAGCGTCGCTCGAAGATCTGACCATTCAGATCATGGGCACGCAGAACGACACTGGTCTGCTGATCAACATCATGCCGGAGTCGCTGCACGTTTCGCGTCAGGAATGGTACAACGCCAACCGCATTCTGGGTTCGGTGCTCCAGTCCGACAGCGCGAACAACAACATCAACGTGCTGAAGGCGACGAACGTGTTCCCCAAGGGGATCAAGATGAACCACTATTTCACCAGTGCTCATCCTTGGTTCATTCGGACGAACTGCCCGAACGGCATGACGTTCTTCTGGCGCGACGAGCCGATGTTCGATCAGGACAACGACTTCGACACCAAGAACGCGAAGGCAGCTAGCTACATGCGATTCAGCGTGGGTTGTACCGACCCGCGGGGAATCTTTGGTAGCAATGGCCCGTAAGTAGGGTTATTATGCGCGTGGGTTATGATTCAATAATCCGCGCGCATTCATAAACCTATTTCGCAGTAGCGTGCCAGCGCCTTCTGGCATATCTGGGAAACCAGCGCAAAGGAGAAGTAAATGCCTATCGGCGGAGCAATCTCGAATTATCCTCAGGGTTTTACCTACGGAATCAACGTCCGTGGTATGCCCCTGCTTCAGATGCAAAACGGCAATGTGTACTGGCTGGACAACTCCAGCGTCCTCAGCACCCCGCAATCAGTCGCCGGTTCGGATGGCAACCGCGGAACGTACCAGCGGCCGTTCTCCACTCTCGCGGGTGCACTGGGCTTCTGCGCTCAAGGCCGCGGAGACATTATCATAGTTGGCTCTGGCCACCGCGAGACCATCTCTAACGCGACTACGGTTGCGCTGAACGTTGCAGGCGTTGCGGTTATCGGTCAAGGCGCGGGTCTGTTCCGTCCGACCTTTATACTGGACACCGCAGCTACGGCGAATATCCCGGTGCGTTCTGCTGCAATGTCGATCCAGAACTGCCTGTTCCTCGCCAACTTCGCAGACATTACTTCGCTGTTCACCGCGAATAGCGCCAGCGTCACCGCGTCGATTGCTACGACTGTCATGACTGTCACCGTCGTCGGCAGCGGCACGCTGTACCCCGGAGCTTCCGTGATGGGAACTGGCATTCTGCCTGGGACTATCATTCTGAGCCAGACTTCCGGCACCACTGGTGGCGTGGGTGTCTACGAGGTCAGTGTCTCCCAGACCTTCAGTTCGGGCACGATTACTACCGGCGCGCAGGATCTTTCAATCGACAACTGCGAGTTCCGAGATATTTCGAGCAGCCTGAACTTCATCACCCTGCTCACCGGATCTGCTTCCGCGAACGCGCTGAGCGGCCTGCAATTCACCCGTAACATGATCTCCAGCCTGGGCACGACCGCAGCCACCACCGCGATCAAGACCGTCGCTGCGCAAGACCGGGTGCGGATTGCTGACAACGCCGGCAACTGGGCAGTGTTGAACGATACCGCGGCTATGCTGGCGACTGCTGCTACGAGCATCACGAACTTTGAATTCGCTCGTAACAGCATCAATCGTCCGAATACTTCGACGACCAGTGGTCTGGCAATCTCGACTTCCGGTACGGCGTGGACGGGCCAGTGTTACGACAACCGTATTTGGGGCCTTGACGCAACTGCCCAGATCTGGATCGACACTGGCACGAAGCTCGCGTTCAACCAGAACTTCTGCCCGATTACTGGTGCCGCGGACAAGTCTGGCCTCATCAACCCCGCTGCTGTTTAATCAACCTCAGGGGGCTTCGGCCCCCGATTAAGGAGCAGATATGCGTCCAATTCTTGTCAGCTATACGCCACTCGCGGCAAGTGCTACTTACTTCGCGACCGGACTTACCGGAGCGACGGGTACGCTTTCGACTAACGCAGTTACCGATAACCTTGGGCACCAGTTCACGCTGACCTCGGCGGCTAACCTGTCCGGCATTAACATGACGCTGGTTGGTCTGGACGCCGATGGGCAGGCGCAGACGGAGGTTATCGCAGGCCCGAACGCGAATACGGTCACGAGTGTCAAGTTCTTCAGCCGTATCAATACGATCACTTTCGCCTCCACGCTCGGCGCTAACACGATGAACGTAGGACTTAGTGCCATCGCTGTAAGCCAGACGATTCCGATGAACTACATGCAGGCCAATTGGAATGCTTCGTTCATGACGGAAATTTCGGGGACGCTCAACTATGACCTAGAGTACACCGAACAGGCGATCTATGACACACAGCCTTCCACGCTTGTCTGGTTCAACCATGCGTCGATAGTCAACGAAACGACTAACACTGACGGTTCGACTACCTCGCCCATTCGTGCAGTACGCCTTGCGATTAACTCACTTACCGGCGGGGCTACTGCGTCTCTAACAATTCTCCAAGGGTTGGGAAGCTAACATGGCACTCGGACAAGTGGAACAACTGTGACCGTTGCTGGCATTTGCTGACTTTCTGGCAGATCCGAAGAGTTTCGAGAAATCCCTTGCGGGTCTTCGTGAGATGCCCTGCAATGGTGGAAAGAAGCAGCAACCGATCTTATTGCAACCTTGACTAAACGGTGATCCATGACAACTCCCAGCGACAACACTCCGATTTCTATAATCCAAGACGCTTACATGGATGCGGGCTTGCTGCAGCAAGGCGAGACTGTCAATGGAGAGCAGATTGTCGCTGGCCTCCGCAAGCTTACCGATATGACGAACCTCTGGCAGACGCAGGGGTTGAAGCTTTGGCTGAACGTGGATACGCCGATCACGTTGGTAGCGGGGACGAGTACCTATACTCTGGGGCTGGCCGGCACCGTAGTCATGACGAAGCCCCTTCGGGTGCTGGAAGCGTGGTATACTGACGTGAACGATATCCGCCGCCCGCTGGTGCCGATGAGCTGGAATGACTATTCGCGCCTGTCCCAGATCGTGCAGACCGGAGCGATCAATAGCTACTTTGTGAATAAGGAAGACCTGTTGTTGAGTGTGTTCTTCTGGTTGGTGCCAGATGCTACCGCGGCGACGGGGACTGCCCACCTTCTGCTGCAAGAGCAAGTGGTCAATGCGATTTCTGTGACCGAGACGATGAACTTTCCGCTCGAGTGGCGAATTGCGCTTCGTTGGGGGCTGGCCGACGAAATCTCCACGGGCCAGCCGCAAGCTATTATGGATCGGTGCCAGCAACGCGCGCTGACCTATCGCACGGCGCTCGAGGACTGGGACGTGGAAGACGTTGCGACGCGCTTTACGCCTGATTCACGTAGTCAATACTTCACTGGGAACTTCCGATAATGCCTCAGGCACAAACAGTCGCCGTTCCGACTCGGTTGCCGCTGGTGATCGAAGCGGAGAACCGGGATGAGACTACAAGCAAGGATGCTAAGCTCATCAACGCCTACGTGGAGAAGAATCCGCGCACGGAGGAGTACTGGATATTCAAGCGTCCGGGACTTCTGCAATATGGTTCGACCTTGAGTGGCGTTGGGCGTGGTGTGTACAACTGGCAGGGGGACATTTACTCCATATTTGGTTCAACGCTGTATAAGAATGGAGTGTCTGTCGCGACCGGACTGAACACCGCTAACGGCGTGTATCGGTTCTCGCAGTGCCTTGGTGCAACGCCGCGGATGCAGTTGGGCAATGGAACGGCGACTTACAATTACGACAGCGGTGCAGGACTCGTCGCAATGGCAGGGGTTAACTTTCCGTCGCCGGCAGTCAAGGGAATCGGCTACCTCGATGGTAAGATTTATCTGCTCAACTCCGCTTCGGAAGTTCGTGGCACGAGTGGCCTAAACGATCCGACGGACTGGACTGACGCAACGAATACGCTGACTGCCCAGATCGAACCGGACTCGGCGGTGTTCCTTGCTAAGCAGCTGGTCTACATGCTGGTGCTGAGTGAGTGGTCTGGGGAAGTGTTTTACGATGCGGCGAACCCGTCGGGGCAGAGTCCCCTTGGCCCGGTGCAGGGTGCGAAGGTAAACTACGGCTGCGTCAACGGAGATTCAGTCCAGGAGATCGACGGTAACCTTTTCTGGCTCGCGACTAATCGTTCCTCCGCGGTACAGGTAATGATGCTCGAAAACCTGAAGCCGCTGATTGTTTCGACGAAGCCGATTGAGCGACTGCTTAATGACGTAGTGGATTTCACCAGCGTCTACTCATTCGGACTGAAGCTCGAGGGCCACAGGTTCTACGGTTTCTCTCTGCCGAACGACAACCTAACTCTCGTCTACGATATGAGCGACAGGATGTGGTCGCAGTGGACGGACTCCGCCGGGAACTACTTCCCCATCGTGTCGAGCACTTACGCTGTGTCAACAGGCCGGATTGTCCAGCATGCGACGAACGGAAAACTGTATAACCTTGACTACAACTATGACACGGACGACGGTGCAGTTATAACCGTGGATATCGTCACGCCGAACTTTGACGGCGGCACTCGGCGTCGGAAACAGCTGAACATAATGGAGTTCATTGCGGATCAGACGCCGGGGAGTGTTCTTTCTGTCCGCTCGAACGATTCGGATTATCAAGCGGATAAGTGGACGAACTTCCGGCAAGTTGACCTGAATATGAAGAAGCCAATCCTCGCGAACAACGGAACCTTTATGCGGAGAGCCTATCACTTCCGGCATCAGTGCAATGCTCCGCTGCGTATTCAGGCTGTTGAACTTCAGATTGACATTGGAACGCTGTGAGCACGTTTCAGCCGCCGCCCACCTACGCGCTGCCGGTTATCACGGACGAGCGGACAGGCAAGGCTATCTTCAATCCGATCTGGCTCAAGTGGTTCCTTGATCTTGCACAAGGGCTTACGGCGGCAGGCGCAGGTAGTGGAACCGTTAGCAGCATCAACGTGTCTGGTGGCACGACAGGACTTACCTCCAGTGGTGGGCCGATTACAACTACAGGTACGATTACACTGGGAGGAACGCTTGGTGTAGGTAACGGTGGTACGGGCGCGACTAGCTTTACATCGGGACGCGTACTGCTGGGCAACGGGGCTGCCACGTTTTCCACGTATTCTGACTTATCGTGGGACTCAGCCAATGCGCGATTGCAGACAGGGGCTGGTGGATTGCAGCCGGCGGCTGACGGAACGGGGGCCGTAGGCAATGCGAGCAGGCACTTCGCCCAGATATTCCTGGACTATACTAATACGACCGCAGGGACTACCGGCGCGCGGACGATCAACAAGGCGGCAGGTCGCGTGAACTTCGCAGCTGCGGCGACTTCACTAGTCGTGACGAATAGCCTCGTAACAGCGGCGAGTAAGGTGTTTGCTCTGGCGGCTTCAAATGACACAAGCGGGCGAGTGTATGCTGTAGTACCGGCGGCGGGAAGTTTCACGATTTACTGCACCGCACCGGCGGCAGAGATGCCCGTCAATTTCTTAGTGATCAATGCAGACTAACTAATAATAACGGAGCTTCGCATGAGCATGGATGAAACTGAACTGGAAGAGTCCTTGATGGATTGTGGGGTTGCAGGCGAACACACTGATGCGGTTCAGGTAGGTGCCTTGAATAACCATATGCGGAGAGCTGCTTTGCATCACCTGCTTCCGCTGAAACGGGAAGTGCGGAAGATCGGGAATGCGCAACGGGCGAAGTCGATAAAAGACGCGGCATGGCAAGCGAAGGTGGATGCTGCCCTGTTTGATCCAGATGAAGGGTTGATTAATTTGCGTAAGTGGATGACTCGGTTCGCGGTTGGATTGACTACTGTTATTGCAGCAGCCGGTGGAGTTATCTTGTGGATAGTCACGATCGGAAGGACACTCCATTGGTGGTAGCGCCGGAGGAATTGCTGGAAGACCTAGCCACGCAGGGGATCGAGTGGCTAGTACGGGAGCCTTGGGGAGTTGTCGGGCTGCATGAGTACAGAGGGTTTTGCTTTATCCATTGTCGCATCTGGCAGTGGTCAAAGCAAAATCGTAAAGCCTGCGTAGAACATTGGAAGTTAGTCAGGAGTGCGGTGAGAGAACGCGGGTATTCTGTGATGTATGCGGGGTGCTCGTTGCCTGACCGTAAAGGGTATAAATTCCGACAACTTTTCGGATTTGTCGAAGTGGTCAAGTTACCACAAGTCGGACAAGTCCTTATGAAACAGGAGATTTAAAATGGCTGATCCAGTTACCGATTATTTTATCATCGAAGCGCTTACCGCGGGAGCCGCGGAATATGCAGCCGCCGACGTTGCGCTGAGTTACGGTTTGGGTGAAGTGGGCGCTGCCGCTGCCGGATCAGCTGCCGCCGGAGAAGCCGCCGGGGGATTTCTCGGTGAAGCCGCAGCCGCCGATGTAGCACTTAACTACGGTGGAGATGTTGCAGCGGGTGCGTTGCTTACGCCGGAAGTTGCAAGCCTGCCCGCCTTTGCGAGTGGGTTGCCTGAGGCAGCGGGACTTGTCAGTGGAGCTGCTGGTGGAGCCGCTGATGCTTACGCGGGTTCCTTGTCCGGACAAGCCGCCGACCTGATGGCCGCCTACGGGGGCAATGCGAATGCTGCTTTCAGCGGCCCGAGTCTCATCGACACCGCGAAGAGCGCCTTGTCTATTGCTGGCCCGGCTATGTCTATTGGCAGCGGCTTGATGGGCATGGACTCTGCGATGCAGCAGAAAAAGATGGCGCAGATGGCGCTGAACCAGCAGCCGAATATGTGGCAAGCTTCCGGCGGCCAGCAACAAGCGACGAGCCAGTTGATGCAACTGATGAATGATCCGAGCGCCGCGGCGCAGAATGATCCGTCGTTCAAGCTAATGCAAGAGTCCGCTATGCGAGCGAATGCACAGCAAGGGCAGACCTCAGGGGCAGTCGCCAAGGGCGCGGCGATGGCGGCTAACGACTGGTACGGTCAGCGTCTAGCGCAGTATGGTGGTCTTGCGGGTGCGCCGGGAAATGCGACTGGAGCCATGCAAGTCGGCGGTCAGATTCTTAATGGCTCGAACAATATGATGAGCCGAGCCCTTGCGTCAATTGGCTACGGTGTGACCAGTGCTACAGGCGGTAGCACTACAATGCCGCCGGCTGTGCAGCAATGGCTGCTGCAGCAGAAACTCTCTGGCGGGATGGCTGCATAATGGCTGATCCCGGAATGTTCGGAGCGCCGATAGGAATCTCGGCGGCTGAAGACCAGATCAACCAGAACGTCCGGAGTGGTCTGCTCGCGCAGAAGACCCTGGGGGAGATTGCGCAACAGCCGGCGGAACTGGAGATGAAGCGAGCCCATGCGCGGGCTTACGACGCGGAGGCTGCGGAGAAAACAGCGAAGCTGCGTGATCAACAGCTGATGGATAGGGTTAGTGCGCTGGCGGCTGCCGAGGGACGGGAGCCTACGGCGGATGACTTGACGCGCGTAGACAACCCGCCTTCGATTACGGAGCCTTTCGAACGGATACTTCGGATCGCGCAGGACGTAGGGGCTCCAGCTCGTTTAACAATTGATCTGGGAAATAAAATATCTCAGATGACGCGAAACCTTGCTGTGGCAGATAATAACAGGGCGGAGGAAGCGCGGAGGAAACTGACCACGCAGAAGGATCGCGCAGGGATGATTGCTTCGATGGCGCAAGCGGCACTTAGTAATCCGGCGCAGTATCAGCAGCTCCGCATGGATGCGATTAATCGGGGACTGCCGGCGGACAGACTTCCCGAGGCATTTGACGAGAAGGTTATAACCGGGCTGCGTGATGCGGGACTTAGCGCGAAGGAACAGATTGAGCGGAAGTTTAAGGAACTTGACGATAAGCGGAAAAATGCAGCTGAGAAGCGGATGAAAGCTAAGAGCGACGCAGATATTGCACTAGCCGGATCGCGTAGAGATCTTGTTGACGAGCGCTACAAGCAACTGCAAAAGGAAGGTGGCCCGAATTCGCAGTCGGCCAGGGATGCTCGCACGTCTCGGACTGAGACAGCACGGGCAGTCGCCTTTGCTAAGCTGAATAAAGAATACCCGATGGCTCCGGCTGATCCGAAACTTTGGGTTGCCGGGAAGACCTATCGTCTGCCGAATGGAACCTTTATTCAGGCAACGCAGAGCGACGGGAAGATTGGTGGTCTAGCTATTCAAGTGCCGGATGAAGTGCGTCGGACACTTTACGGACGACCCGCAGGTTCAGCAGCTGCCGCCGGCAATGACGACGCTGATCTCGAAGACGATGACGCTGAAGCACTCGCTGACTAAGGACAATCATGGCTAATGACTTCATTCCCGCAGAGCAGTTGCTTGGACTGACCCAGCCGACTGGGATTAAGGAACGAGTGCAGAGTGCCTTTGGCGTAGAAGCCTTCGGGGTTAAGTCGCCGGCTGCTCCGACTGGGTTTAAGAGTGCAGAGGAACTCCTCGGCATTCCCGCTTTCGAGACTGAGGCGCGTAAAGGCCCGAGCTTCTGGGATTCGATTAAGAACGTCTGGGCGAGCCCGCTGAGCGCACCGGCGGCTGAGCCGAAGGAAAAGCCTGACTTTGCCTCGGCGGCTCCCGGCGAGATGATGTACGCAGAGACGCCGGGTGGAGCGGCGACTGGCAGGGCGAAGGCAAGGGGCACTGCGCGAACTGGCTTCACCGTCGAGGGAGATGTGACGGAGCTGCCGGCGATTGCCGTGGGTACTGCGATGCAGGCTTCGGACATGGCTACGTCAGTCGGCAAGCAGTTGCTCGGAGCGGTCCCGTACTGGGCTACGCGGACATACGCTGCGGCGAAGGGAGAGTCGCCCAAGATTGCTGCAATGGCTGGACAGGAAGCGAAAGATTACTTTTTCCCGCCTGAAATTTCTACGCCGTGGGCTAAGGTGGCCGAGTCAATGGGCCCTGAAATGCAGAAAGCTTACAATAAAAACCCGATCGCCTGGGTTATGGAGAAGATCGGAGAAGTCGTAACGCACGGCGCGGAGAAAGCAGAAGCTGGTGCGGGAATACCAATGGAAGATATCATGGCGCTGGCTGATCAGACCATGGGATCGCTGTTCTTCAAGCAATCGCTTAAGCCCCGTTTTCAGGAAGCCTTTGCCAAACGCGTTGAGGATTACAAGGCCAAGCAAGCTGCCAAGGCACCTGAGCCTGACACCAGCAACGTACCGCAGGGTGAACCGCTGATCATCATTGACAGTCCCGCGCAGGTCAAGGAGATGTTTAAGACTGCCGCGAAGGAGGGGACGCCGGTAGCGCGGGAAGCTCAATGGGTCACGGATATCTTCGAGGCGGCGAAGCGCGGGGAAGGTGCTCCGGTTATGCCGGGGGCGCTACGGGAAAGTCGCTTTGAGCCGCCGAAGTGGAAGGCGGAAGAATTCAAGATGCCCGAACGGAGCGGAGGGCTGACTGAGGGTACGGTGATAGGGGAAGTTCCGCGAGCCTTCGACACTGCGGTGGAGAAGCTGCGCACAGGTAAAGCTCCAACGATGACTGCGGAGGAAGTCCTCGCCTTACGCGAGAACGCTAAGATTGACGGCGACGGACTGATCGTTGACCCGCGCTCGGGTAAGCCATTCTTCCAGCGTGGCTCCATCAACCAGGAACAATTTATGCAGTTTATGGCTGCGCTCGGAGTTACCGGAGCTGCGGCGGCTGCAATGGCTAACTGGTATGCTGCGACGGAAGGAATTGCGCTCGCGGGAATTGCCGCCCTGGGAATTACCAAGGGTATGCCGATGAAGGAAGTTCTCGAGCGGATGCCGACGAGTTCGAAGGTGCTGGATCGCCTGCCGAACAAGACAGAGTTCACGCGGGAACAGGTCGCGCAGGAGCTGAAGCGACAGGATGTGACTGGACAAGAACGGGAACTGATTGAGCGGCTTGTTGCAGGGATGCCCGGAGAGAAAATCTCGGCGGCGGAACTGGGGACTAAGTTCCAACAAGCGACGGATAAGTTTATGCTGGAGCGGCAGCAGACGCCAGAGTATGCGGACTACGGGCTGGAGCGTATCCGGCCTGATATGTCTAAGCAGGAAAACTTACGGGGTTTGGCTAGTGATGACATTACGACCACTCTCCACCGCTTGCCCTTCGAGCTCAGCGATGCCAATCACTTCCGCGATCCGAATCTCTTTGGATGGACTCGGAGCTTTAGGGAAGACGGCGTTCGGCACGTAGTGGAGATTCAAAGTGATCTGGCGCAACATACGAAAGAGCTGCCGGCTGAAGCCCGAAAGCAACTTGAAGTTGAAGTTGATATAGCGCAGCAAAATATAACTTACCTAAAGCGTAAAATAGATACGCCTAATGAATGGCTGCCGGGAGATAGTCAGTTTAATATTGGTAAAGAACTTAACCGAGAAAAGTTGAAGCTGGCTGAATTGCTTACAAAGCTTAACGCAAACACGGCGGCTGAAAACGTCGGCCCCCTGCTCAAGAACTGGCCTCGGCGACTGATCCGCGAGGAGCTAGTCGATGCGGCGAAGAACGGGGAGTCGTCGGTGCGGTTTGCGTCAGCGGACACTGTAGCGAAGGTGGAAGGGTGGCGAAAACGGTCTTCGCGCGCCGAGATACAAGATCTTATAGATAAATTCACAGCTCGTCTTGCTGTCGTGGAAGAAGCTAAAAAAGAAGCCGCATTAAAAAGATTGGCGGCTGAAGAGGCTTGGCGAGCAGACACGAATAACAAGCAGCTTCTAAAAGATATGCAAGATGCTCGCGGTGCTTATAATTCACTCGAAAGGGAAATTAGGGAAAAACAAGACTTCATAGAGTTTAGGAAACGTGATCTAGAAACAGCGCAGGAGGTTTCTACATTTGCAGACCCGGCCCATGCTTCAATTTACCAGCGCTACGCCGGTGACATAACTCGCTATCTCAAGACTCTCGGCGGCAAAGAAGTCACCGACGCTCAAGGCCACACCTGGATCGAGGTTCCGACGAAGGGGACTGGCCCGAAGGTTCAGCTGTGGACGCGGCCGGAGACTGTTGCAACAGTCGGGGCAGCCACGGCGGGAGTGCTTGCGCAGACTGATCCGGATAAACTGGAGAGCCTCGGCATCCATCTAGTAGGACTCGGTGCGGCAGGGGCAGCCGCCTTCGGCCACATCAAGCTCAAGGGAATGCCTGAGGGAGACTTGATTCGCCTCGCGCGGGAGGGCGGGAAGGAAGGGGAAGCCGCCTTTGCGAAACTGTACGCGGACAATAAGAAGCAGTTGGAACGGAGTGTCGCCAGCTTCGAACGCACTGGCATCGACGTAGAGGATGTGGTGCAGCGAAGCTTTATCAAGGCCTTCGATGCACTCAAGCGTCCAGCTGACGCCGTTGGCGGGTTCCGTGGGGATTCGAAGCTGAGCACGTTCCTTCACCGCATAGCACAGAACGAGGCGAAAAACCGGATTGCGTCGGCTGAGCGTCGGCCCCAGACCACGGAAGTGACGCCCGAGATTGAGCAGACTGCCGGGCATAGCGATACGCCTGAGAAAGCTGCGCTCAACACGGTGCTTCAGCAACGTATGCAGCAAGCGCTGGATAAGCTGCCCGAGAACTTCCGCAAGCCTTTCGAGATGCGGGAGCTGGAAGGACTGGAGTATCAGGAGATTGCAGATCGCCTTGGCATTCCGATCAATACTGTGCGGACTCAAATCCACCGGGCGAAGGAACAGCTGCAGAAGAATCTGGGGGATTACAAGAATCTGGAAGCGGGACGCGTTGATCCGGAACTGCTTAAGCTTATGGGTGGTGCTGCTGCCGGTGGGCTGGCGGGGTATACGCTGAATAGCTTGATGCAAGGGGATAGCCCGATCAGGGACTCCATCTACGGAGCGCTGACTACGGGAGCCCTAGCGACTGGAGCCGGGCGACGTATGCTGAAGCAGGTGATCACTACGCCCGACGTTGTACTCGGAGCGACTTCGACTCGGCTCCGGAATATGGATGTGGCACTGGGAGACCAGTACGTCCTGCACGAGAAGCGGGTGCTCAAGCGTGTGGATCAACTCCATGATCTGGTCACGCCCTTTCTGACGGAACTGAAGCGACTGCCGGCCGACGTGAAAGCTGCCGTGGATAACGCGCTGCTCAACGGGCGGCTGGACTTGGTCGAGCAGATTCCGGAGCTGAAGAAAGCTTATCCGGGGATTGCTAAGGCACTCGGGGGGCTAGAGTCGGAACTCAAGGGTCTTGGGCGTTTCGCGGAAGGCGTGACAAACTACTTCCCGCGTATCGTCAAAGACCTTGAGGGGCTGAAGCAAGCGCTGGGCGTTGAGGGCGGCAAGGGTCTCGAGCAAGTCCTCATCGACGCCGAAGCTGCGATGCTGAAGAAGAAACGTCGCCCGATGACCGAGGTTGAGCAGAGCATCGTGGTGAATAACTACCTCGCCAAGACTGGTCAAATGTCGTATCAGCCGGGCTTTGCCAAGGGTCGCCGGGTTGAGGAAGTGACGCCGGAACTGCAAAAGTTCTACGAAGACCCTACGGAATCGCTGCTGCGGTATATCTCCGGAGCGGCAGCTGATATCGAGAAGGCGAAGTTCTTCGGGAAGGACTTGGTTAACTCCAAGGCCGGGAAGGATAAAAGTTTCGTTGACACCGAGGCTTCGATTGGAGCGGTAGCCGCCCGGCTGCTCCGCGAGGGGAAGATCAAGCAGCCTCAGGTAGCGGAGCTGAAGAATATCCTTGAGGCGCGCTTCGTCGGCGGCGAACAGGCTATGTCGCAAGGACTGGCGGCTGTACGGAACTTGACGAATACTGGATTGCTCGGCAACGCAGTCTCGGCGGCTACGCAAGTCGGGGATTCGTTGGCGACGATCTATCACTTCGGCATGATTCCAGCTACACAAGCGGTACTGCAAAAGTTCAGCGGAAAAGAAACACTCACGGCAAAAGACCTGGGATTGGCGAACCATGTGGCGGAGGAGTTGTCTGCACAAGGCATCACCGGAACGCTTCAGCAATTCGCACTCACCTACTCGGGCTTCAAAGCGATTGATATGTTCGCCAAGGGACTGGGGCTGAATGCCGCCTTGCTGGAGGCTGCTCGGCAAGTCTCGACGCCGAAGGGCGAAGCGGCTTTCCGTGCCCGGTATCAGTCGACCTTTGGCGAAGGAACGACGAAGCTGATTGAAGATCTCAAGGCCCGGCGGCTGAGCGATGATATGGAGAGTCTGGCGTTTCTCCGACTGTCCGATGCGCAGCCGATTTCGAAAGCCGAGATGCCGGAGGCTTACCTGCGTCATCCTAATGGGCGGATTATGTATCAGCTGAAAACGTATATGCTGAAGCAAGCTGATATAGTTCGCCGCGATGTTTATCAGAAAATTGCCTCAGGCGATCCGAAGCCGATGGCCGTGGGACTGAAGAACCTAGCGGCGTTGGGGACGCTGTATGCTCTGGCGAATGTGCCGGGGGATGTAGTGAAAGCGTTCCTGAACGGACAGGACATTGATCCCTTCTCCACGCCGCAACTGGTCGAGAACGTGATGCAGACGTTCGGGTTGAATCGCTACGCACAAGGGCGGCTGAGACAAGGGAAGGTGGTCGATACGTTGAAGGACTTCGTCACGCCGCCACTCAAAGTGATTGAGGATGTGGCCCTCGGTCGGCCCAAGGCGGTAAGCTACGCTCCGCTGGTCGGGCGGATAGTTTATAACCGCTACATGGGCGGGAATGAGAAGAAGGAAATCTACGAAAACCTGGGTAAGCCCAAGGCGGAACGTAAGCCACTCAGCCCGGCGGCTCAAGCGTACCTCGCGAATAAGCGAGCAGAGCTGAAGGCGAAGAAAGCTAAGGAGAGACTGCAATGACAGGCCGCGCGGATTACCTGGCACTGGGAGACTGGAACACAGTCTGCTACGAGTGTGGGCGCAAGCGCAAGGCGTCGATGCTCAAGAAGCACTGGCAAGGATACTATGTCTGTCCTGAGCATTGGGAGATGCGACAGCCCCAGGACTTCGTACGGAACGTCATAGATAATCAGACGCCGCCGTGGGCTCAGCCGATGCCTGCGGATACCTTTAACTACGTCTGCACGTTCTACTCTGTGCAGGGAATTGCGGGGCTGGCAGTCGCCGGCTGCGCGAGTCCGAATATGTATAACACGAATACTTCTGTAGCTGGCTACGCTATCGCAGGGTACGCGGTCGCCGGAATGCCCTTTACTCTGCGTACTATTCTTTACCCGTAAGGAGATAAGATGACTTCAACTGTGTTTGTAGACCAGTCTACGCCGATTGTCGCGGCTTGGCTGAATGATGTAAATGCGCTGACTTATACTGTGTTCGGTGCGGCGGCCACGGTGGCAGCTGCGCGAACTGCACTTGGGCTTGGTACAGCAGATAGTCCTGCTTTTACTAAGATTGAGGTCGGCGACGGTACGGTTTCTTTGCCAAGCATCGGCTTCGCATCTGACCCAGACAACGGCATCTTCCGCATCGGCACCAACAACTTCGCCATTGCCTGTGCTGGCGCGAATGTGATGGAGTTTAAATCTGGTGGCGAAATCACCATGCCGCTGCAACCTGCGTTCTCTGCGTATAACAGCGCCACGCGCAGCAACGTGACAGGCGACGGTACGAACTACACCGTGGTGTACGACACAGAGATTTACGACCGTGGTGGTGATTTTAACAACAGCACTTACACGTTCACAGCCCCCGTCACGGGCATTTACAGTTTGAAGGGCTGTGTGCTCCTGACGGGATTGAACAACGCCCCAACACAACTAAACATAAGTTTGGTCACCAGCAACCGCACCTACAACGCTGAGGTCAACTCCTCCGCGTTCCCAGTTGGAAACTACCAGATGGACATGATCCGCGACTGTGATATGGACGCTGGCGACACGGCTGTTGTGAAGATCCAAGCCTACAAAGCGCCATTGAGCCTCAGCGCCAACGTGTACGGCAACGCCACCAGCTTCTACACGATATTCCAAGGCCGCTTGGCCTGCTAAAGGAAAACACAATGCCACTCAATATCGAATTTACCCTCACGGACGAAGAACTGGAAGTCATTGAGAATGTGGTTGCTAGCGACCCGGCGCAGGAACCCGGGGAGCGCGTGGGGACCGCGTGGGCGCGGCGTGCGTATCTCGCCCTCGGCCCTGCTGTCGTTGTCGCCAAGGTGGAGAAGTACCGGGATGCCTACCTCACTGCCAAGGCCGAAGCGGAAGCTGCTGGCGTGCCGTACAAGAACGCCGCAGAGCGCGAAGCGGATGCCGCTGCGGAACGGGCTGCGATGAAATGAACATCTTCTTGCAGTCCCTCAAGTCCAAGACCGTCTGGTTGGTCATTGCGATCCTATTTGTTTAAAATAATGGCGACCACCAACGAGTTGGACGTTCGTTTGACCTCGCACGAAGCGGTCTGCGAGCTGCGCTACGACACCATCAACGCCCGTCTGAAGCGTATAGAGCATATCGGCATCAGCGCGGCGGGTGCGATCATCCTCATGCTGCTCCACCTAACCGTCAAAGGACTGTGATGAAAAAGTTGCTCCTCCTCGCTCTGCTGCCTTTCAGCGTTGCCGCTGCCGATCTGATGATCTGCAATGGTGAATACGCGCTGTGTGCCGCGTCTGGCTCCACGCCTACCGGCAAGAAGATCACGGTCAAGGGTAAGGTGTTTGCCGAAGGGATGGCGGTCTGTCCGGTGCTGACTGGTAAAGCAATTGCTAATGGTGAGCTTATGAAGAATAGTTGCAAGGCTCCTCCCGGCAAGGTCTGGTCGCTGTTCTCAACTGTGACCGAGTACCCGCAAGCTCCAAGCTGGGCGGTAGTCACCATGACGCCAAGATCATTTATTACTACCATGGCCCCTGGCGGCGGCATGAGCAACCAGTGGAGCTTTCTCTGCGACAAGCAAGCAAAAAAAGTAAATGGTGTGCAACTTGCTAATTGCTACGGACCGATCAATGAATCGCCTTGGAATAATGGGCATGTAGTACCAGGAACAACCGCGTTCACTGCCGCGCCGGTTGGAGCAGCAAACCCTGTTGGCGGCGATGTACCTTCAAAAGGAAAATAATCATGGGCTGGCTTAGAAAACGTTTTGGCGAGGCATCAACTTTGGCGGGTCTTGGAGTGCTGTTTGCAGTTGGAATTCCACTGGTCCCACCTCAGTACCAACTGCTGGTGCAGGGCATAGCGGCGGCGCTAGGACTTGGTGGCGCAGTACGGGCTGACCCCGGCAACAGCGCGGGAGTTCAAAAGTGACCGCCGCCTGGAAGCGCAAAGAAGGAAAGAATCCAGCTGGAGGACTTAACGCTAAAGGACGAGCTTCCTACAAGGCCGAGACAGGTGGAACACTGAAGGCACCTGTTAAGTCAGGCGACAATCCTCGTCGTGCTTCATTTCTTGCAAGGATGGGTAATATGCCCGGGCCGGAGAAGAAGCCTAACGGCGAACCTACACGTCTTTTACTGTCGCTGAAGGCGTGGGGCGCAAGTTCTAAGGCTGACGCCAGATCTAAAGCTGCAGCAATTTCAGCAAGAAATAAGCGCTAGGGATATCAGGTGACCCCGCACTTTACCCTGGCGGAGTTGACCGTCACCGATCACCGCAGCTTGGACAACACCCCAGATCCGGCGGCGCTGGCGAACCTGCACCGGCTAGCAGAGTTTTTGGAGCAAGTCCGGGAGGTGCTGGGCGGCAGGCCGGTCATGGTCAATTCGGCCTTTCGGTCAGCCGAAATCAATGCCGCCTGTGGGGGCCGGAAGACCAGCCAGCACCTCGTTGGCTGCGCGGCTGACATCCGAGTACCGGGGATGGCCCCGGACGCTGTGGTGAGGGCTGTAATGGCCTCTGGGCTGGCCTACGACCAGCTCATCCGCGAGTTGACCTGGACGCACATCAGCATCCCCAGCGTGCCCGCTGCGCCGCCGCGCCGGATGGCGCTGATTATTGACCGGCAGGGAGCGCGGGCGTTTGTGTAAAATGCGGTTCCGGTCGCCACCGGAAACCCTCTTGAAACCCGCCTGTGAGCGGGTCTTTTTTTGCCTTGGTTTTTTAACCCACCCGCAGGTCTTTGTTATTTGTAAGCATTATTTTTTCTCTCCAAAAGACGCTGCACAACCTTCAACCGAATAAATCCGTGTCGGTGTTTTCCACTCGCGGTTTGGCGCTGGCGTAATCCATGACGGGTCATGCCACACCAGGCGGTTGTTCGGATACGCGATCCACGGCCCGGATTCCAGCGCGATCACATGATGATTCTTGTGCTGGTCTGCGACCTCGCTCCAGCCGGTTTTCATCCAGTCCACGGTGAACAGGTAGTTGCCCTTGCGGATTTGCCCGTCCCGGCCCAGCGCGGTAACCGCATGGCCCTTGAGAAACGGCAGCGCGATCACGGTGAATTCGTAGCCGTAGCTGTCCCACCAGCACGACTGCTCGACCGGCAACGGGTCGCAGGGCTTGCTGCAAATCATGTGCAGCGGGACTCGTGCCCATTGCGCCCCAGAGTCGAGCATGATCTGAAACATTGGCACACGCGCTGGCTCGGCTCGGAACGCAAACACCACCGCAGGCGTGAACTCGCCGTGGCCCGTCTGCTCATCGAACAAGAACTCATTGCGAACAAAACACGGCAGGTACGGGGTCTCGCCCAGTAAAGTCATCGTTACTCCTTGGTGCACGGGGCGGGAGTCATGGTTTCATCCCCTTCAGGGCGTTAGCCCAAGCAGCGCGAGGCGTCGGGCCGGTGCCGAGGTAACGAACTGCCTTGTGTGTTTTGAACACGCAGAACCCGTCGTTGCCGCTGGGCATAAAATAAGTCCGCTCACAGGCTGCCTTGGGCCACCGCTTCAACACACGTTGCTTAGGCGTCATTTCGGCGCTCCGGGTGCTGCGGCGAGCATGGTGCGGTAGTGGGCGTCGCCTAGACGGCGGTAATACTCAATCTCTCCCGCAATGACTTTGTTCACCGCCGCGTCCAGTTCCTTGGCCTTCTCTATGTCGCTGCGGAGGGTCATTTAATTTCCTTTCCTAAACAGTTACCTACCTTTGCACAGCTACGTTCTCCCTGCGTTTGCAGGTGCCTACGCACTGTACGCTCAGAAACTCCTAACCGCGCTGCAATTATATCAACTCCAACATCCCTGTACATTTCCCAGAACAAGGCCTCACAGCAGTAACCTAGGCCCACGGTGATCAGATACTCCACGGAATTCACGCGCGGATTATTGTGGGATAATTCGCGTGAGTTATTCACAGTTGCGTGTCCGGCGTAATTGAAGCAGGTTTTGCCTCCGCCTTTATTGGATTTAGTGCTTGGAGCATCAGGCCATTGACAGTCGTGGCGACCTGCAGCTGGCCGCTCTGGATTGCTCCGGCGAGGATGCCCTCGAAGTTGCGGAAGTCAGGGAAGTAGATATGGATCATCTTGTAGGCCTCGGCGTAGCTGACTGAACCACGGCGGCGAACGAAGTCGATGAAGCGTTCAGCCTGAAGGGAATCTTCGCTGCGACCGATTCGCGAGAAGACCCGGTGCATGTCACGCTCGATATCTTCGAGCATGGTATTGGCGAGCTGGAGGTCTTCCGCGGTGATGATGAGGGAACTGCTGCGTGAGGCACTCAGCACCATGGCGACCTTGTGCATATGGGTCTGCTTCCGAGCGGCGTAGCCCTCGAGCATCTGGTCGTCCATCCTCGCCATAGCATCTTTCCAGAAGGCCTCGTACCACTTGCTCCCCCACGCGCGAGCCTCGGGAGTAAGGACGAACGGCCCACAGAGCATCGAGATCTTCTCGAGGTCAGCGATCAGATTTGCCTTGAGCTTCGCGTCGTCCTTACCGACTTGCTCATCGACGTAAGCGATGTACTTCTCTTTCCGGTCGCCGTAGACGAAGACGCAACGGGAGGACAGGCCGCCGCCGATCATCGCTTGGGGCATGTTGTCTGCGATCCAATGGGGAGTCGTGCCAGCTTGGAGATTAATCCAAGGTGCCTCGATCATGTCGTTCCCGCTCATCTTAGTGATCTTCTCGTAAGTCTTCTTGCCATCCCAGAGCTCGATCAAGAGGTTAATCATGTCGCGGTCTTGGAGGTTGAGCAAGGAGCCCAACTCAGAGGCGACCAAGGTGAGGGGAGACATAGGATGGAACTCCCCGTTGTACTCGAATGACTCGCTGGCCTGTGCGAAGGCCGTGACAAGGGCTTGCCAAGTGATCGCATTCGGCCCGAACTTAATGCCGGGGACTTGCTTGAGGAGGTCAGTCGCTATGTCGATGGTGGTGGACTTGGCTACGATTCCCGGCGGCGCAACGTAGATGATGTAGAATGACGGATACCAGCAGTACCGCTTCATGTCCAGCCAGACCCGGCGGCGAAGCGCTCCCGCGACCGTGCCCACGGCGGCCCAGAAGTGCATACGTTTCGGCGCTTCAGTCACGGAGGAGTACTCAAGATAGGCCTTGATCCAGTCAGGGTAGTTACGCACAGTCACCCCACGAGACTAGGCTGGTCTTGATCCCGGTCGGGATGATCAGCGGGTCTTCGTAGGGGATCTGAATTCTTGAAGCGACTTGCATCTTGAGCAGAAGAGTGTCAGTCCTATGTGTTGGGAATTGACCGGCAAGGGAATCGTGAACTTGAAGGAGCACTTGCACTTCGGGCAGCTGAGTGTGAAAGTTGAGCCAGGCCCTGTTAATGACGATTCCAACTGTTGACTGGGGAATCCATGCCACAGCCGCCGGAAAAAGTAGATCGTCGATTCTATCGAATATGTACCAGCGGTAGCCAAAACGATTCTCAACGAATCGGTGCTTCGTGACTTGATGAATGACTCTCTCATGCCATTGAAGGATGCCCGGGTGGGACGCAAACCAACGTTTCTGAGCAAGGTCGATCTCGTGGACGCCCCTGCCCGTGTGCGCTGCAACCGTCTTTGCCTTACCGAGGTAGTTAGTAGCATGGCAGAATACCTTTGCGAATTCTCTTGAGTGAAGGCGAGGGCCGCGATGATCCCAGTAACGGCCGTGGCTCTCAACGAGTTCCTCAAGGGGCGGAGGTTCCTTGTTGTCGATACCATAAGTGTTGAGCAGGTGAATGTCTGCGCCCATCTTGAGGGCGGCTTTGAGCATCGGATCGTCAGCTTCCCATACCACGACCTGCAAATCCGCCCGATCCAAGTCCATGTCGAAGAAAGTGAAGCCGGGATCGGGGACGTACATAGACCTGATGTTCGGCATACGGAAGTCCATCGAGCCACGCTTGGCGGCTTTGCCCGAGGACTTGGACTTCTCCGAGGGAATGGTCTGGAGGTTGCCGCCGGAGTTGAAGGCGTTCTTGGAGCTGCTGAGGCGATAGGAGTACGGGGCCGACTTGCCGCCGGCATCACCAGCGATGTTGAAGGAACAACGCATCCGGCCATCAGAGTCCAGCGGCATCATAACGAAGTCACCGAGGAACTTGTTCAGGGTACGAAGGTCAGCAATGGCATTGCAGATCGGACGGATCAGGGGCTCCCTCGCGGCGATCTTCTGGAGAGCCTCGTCGTCACAGGTCGGCCGCATCACAGTCCGTCCGTCGGCGACTGTACGCTTGTAGATCACAGGCTGCTTCAGGTCGTCGTAGAACAGCGCTTGCATCTGCTTCGGAGAGGAGATGTTGATGCTGTGTCCGAGCAGGTCGAATAGGAAAGTCTCACGGTGGGAGATTTCTTCCTGAATATCCAGCGCCATCTGAGAACGAGCAGTCGGGCTGACCGGGACACCGCGCAGCATGGCCTTGAGCACCGGCCAGAACATCTGCTGTTGGGCTTCCTCGACTCGCGCAAGGCCCATGAGCTTAACGGTCTGCGCAAGGACTTCCCCGACTTCGCGGGTGTAGACGCAGTCTTGGAGGTTGTAACGCCAGCGAACGTCCTCGGGCACGTTAGCCGCGATCTTCCCTTCGTCCTTCCAGTAGATGTACCAGTCAGCATACATCGACGCAAGGAAGGCCAGGCCCTTGGGCAACGCCGCGAATACGGAATGCTGGCTGACCATCGTATCTTGGCCGCCGTTGGGAGTGAAGTGCCAATGGCGGTGGACATACTGCGCGTCATACAGGCCGTTCTGCCAGCGCACTCGGACGTTCTTATGGGTGAGGATGCGGTAGAGCTGGAATATGATCTCGCCCTCTTCGCCCTCGCTCCAGTACCCGGCCTGCTTGCCGGCAGCCATCAGCGGAATGCAGATAGCGTCCGAGCGCGACCAGCTGAAACCAATGCAGTCGATGTGTCCGCCGCGAGTCTCAATGTCGAAGTCCAGCCAGACAGGTTCGGGAGAAGTCTTGGCGAGCGTCCAGATCTTAGCCGTAGTGGAGACAACGTCTTGGTACGTCGGGCGAACGATGAAGTTCCACTCGGGCTTATTGTCGTACTCGCGGCTGAGCATGTGACGCTTCACGCGGCGCAGGTCGTTAAGGACTACAGCGCGCTGGTCGTACTGCTTGAAGATCGTGGACGGATGGAGAGTCGGGATCACCTTCGGCGGCGTCCAAGGCTCGAATGCCTTATCCAGTCCGCCTGGATTACCGCCGCCATAGGTAAGCAGCGAACCGCGCCACTTCAGCACACTCCAGTTCCCGGTCAAGACCCACATAGCAAGGTTGCCGAAGGCCACGATGATGTTCGGCTGAACCATATCCAGCTCAGCCCACAGCTCGGAGATACCTTCGTGGACTTCCTTGGTGCAGAAGCGATCCTTGAACTGAGTGTGAGCAGCGGTTACGTCTTTCTTGGACTTGGCGATGAAGGCGCTAAGCTGGCCTCCCGGCGGCCGCACCTTGAGTACGTTGGTGACGTAGCACTCGCTGCGCATAATCCCTGCTTCGTGGAGCATCCGGTTCAGTTCATTCCCAATGTGGTCGGAGAAAGGTGCACCAGCATGAGCATCGCGCTCGCTGGGGAACTCTCCGACCAACATGATCCGGGAAGGTATCGGGCCCTCGCCTCGAACTCGCATAGCTTACCTTTCTTATTATTACAAGCCAATGCCCAGATCAAGTTCCATCTGAACCTTGAGCTGCTCTATTCTCCCCACGGCAAGACCGTAGAAAGCCTGATCAAGCTCCACACCAGTCGCCCGACATTTAAGGGCGTGAGCGGCAGGGAATATCGTACCAGTACCCATGAAGGGGTCGAGTATGGCGTTCCCAGGTAGAGCGGATCGACGGAGAAGCTCTTCGTACAAAGCCACAGGTTTCTGCGCGGCATGGCCAATATTACTATCAGCCGGGAAGTCGAGCACATCACCTGCCATCTTAAGCGTGGTACGCTTCCCTTTGACACAGTAGAGTATGGTTTCATACTTTCTCTGAGGGCCGTTCTCCGGCCAAGGTGCGCGAGATCCTGCTCGCTTGAGCCAGATGAGGGGGGTACGGAAGACCCACCAGCCTGCCTCGAGGAAGAGGGACTTGAGCCGGGGGAACAGGTCGATATCGCAGAAGGCGTAGAGGTGCGCCTGTGATTTCGTGATGCGGAAACCTTCGATAGCCAGCGTTGAATAGCAGCGAAGCGCATTGTCTTCATCGTCCTTGTATCCGTGAGCGCCGGCGGCTAGGCCACCACTGTCGCCAAACTCGTCCGCACCCATACCGTAGGGCGGATCGGTCAAGATTACATCAAACGATTCTGCCGGACATTGCCGCATCCAGGCGAGGGAATCTTCGTTAAGCGCTCGGTGCTCGTCGGCTGTGAACGTCCGGCCAACGCGCTCGCCAAGATCGCGAGCCTTTGTAGCCGCCTCTTGTTTCTTGAGAACTTTGAATGCTTCATCTACAGTCTTGGCTCCTCGAACTTCGGGATTGTCAAGGTGACGCGCAACGATAATCTCCCGTCGGGTAGTCTCCTGATTGACGCCTTCGCTAGAGCCGCGTACTTCAAGAGCAATTGCGGCCACGGTAGGAGGAGCTTCCCCGGCTGCTGTAGCTATGCGGGTACGTAAGGAACTGAGACGACTGACCGCGGCGGCTTGCTCTTGCCAAGTGAGGTCTTCCCTGTGGATGTTTTCTTCGAGCTCAGCTTCTTCGTAGGCAATTGGGTCTAGCTCCTCGAGCAGTGTGTAGGGAATGTGACCGAGCGGAACGGGCTGACCATCGTGCCGGATTTCCTGGCCGAGGTCTGCAAGGTCGGTGCAAGCGCGGAGCCGCCGTTCACCAGCTACCAAGAGGAAAGAATCTCCTTCCTTGCGGAGGATAACCGGGTGCAGGAGACCGCGCCTTGAGATACCATCGGAGAATTCGTGCAGTTTCGCCGCGTCGAAAAGCCGACGCTGGCGATTTTCAGGAATGCGGACAAGGGAGATTTCGATTGTTTTCACGCGAATGTCCTCTGTTGAAAAGGTGGCCGCCGGCTTGGATTTGGGTCGCTGCCCTCACTACCATCCGGCTCTCACTCTCGACCTCGGCCAGCGAGCGGGAGTCGAACCCGCCTTGATCGGTACTTACGCCGGCAGGATCGCGGCAACGCGCTCTTGAATCGCGTCGTTGTACAGCTCGTGCGCGATCTTGACCTTCACGACGCGGCCCTGCAGCATCCGCCAAGCGAACGGCTCGCCCGGCTTGTTGAGGTCAGCCGCCTCGCGGTAGGCGCGCTGCTGGCGGTTCTTGCCCTTGCCGTTGTCGATGCTGCCCTGCGGGGTCAGATCGAGGAAGGCGCGGTCAGTGATCGTCAGCTCGGGCGGCAGACCGAGGCCCTGGACTGCGGCGGGGATCTGGATGCGCAGCGGAATGACCATCGACAGCCACGGCTGGCCGATACGGTCGCCCTTGCCGATGGTGCCCGAGTCGGCCTTGATTTCGCCGATCACTGCGGTGTAGCAGGCATCTTCGGACTCGGGATTCTCGGTCGGGAGAGGCGGACGCTTCTCGTTGGTCTCGGTCTGCTGCGCGTCGAGGAACAGGGTAGGATCAAATGCGGAAGTCATGGTTGGTAATGCTCCTTAAGGGTTGTGAACAGTTAACGCACTGTCCGTTGCGTGGTGCTCAGGATTGGACGGGCAGGACAAACCTCATCGCGGCGTCCAGTTCTACCCATTGACCTTGAGTCCAGACGTAAGCGACATTGGGCTTGAGTTTTGCCAGATCGCCTTCTGTCGCGGACTCAGGGAGAATGTCTAACGGAGTCATGTCGTCGAATACCCGCTGGAATATGGCGCTCACAGCCCGCTCCTCTTCTTCCAAACGTCGAAGATCAGGGCGAAGTTCGGTTCGATCTTGGACTTGATGCCGAGGCTGCGCGTCTTCGTATCCACCCCATAGGCCGCCGTGTCCCAGTAGAACTTGTCCGCCTCGCGCGTGGTGTAGATGATGTCGCTGAACAGCGTCGGAATTTCAGTGGACAGCGCCTTACCAATGGCCTTAATCATGACCTTGGTCGCCTGCGTCACCGGGTCTTGCTCGCGGTCAACGTGGGCAGTCATGACGAAGGGACACTCGGTGCCTTGGGTGTGGAGGCGCAGGAAGTTCATGAGCATGTTCTGGGCCACGCCGTAGTCGCCGGGACTGGCCATCGGGCGGCTGCCAATCTGCATCTTCATCGCGGCGTTGGAGGTCTCGGTCAGACTATCCATTGCGAAGATGCGGGTGATCGGGAAGCTGTCCACGCCGCCGAGGGACTTCCCAGTCCGATCATCCACGAAGTCAGAACAGGACTTGAGAATCTTGAAGAAGGCGTTGTTGTCGCCTCCGCGGTTCGCGTCGATGGACTTGGCGAGGGC
>Ga0222712_10000683_pt1 | contig 43724 bp, 30 predicted proteins | sample C33_657DmetaG_FD_165043 | JGI IMG/M metagenome (GOLD analysis project Ga0222712, IMG submission 165043) | Estuarine water microbial communities from San Francisco Bay, California, United States - C33_657D | ecosystem: Environmental > Aquatic > Marine > Unclassified | place: USA: California... | reverse complement strand
CTTCTAAAGGAGGATGCTGTGCAAAAACTCCATGTGCAGAATGAAAGGGACCACAAAGTACGGTCGCCTTCATATCATGCGCCCTATCTATCCCCCACTTAATTCTTTCTAAACCCTTGGCTCTGATAGCAGCATCTGGACTAACCGGATTTTCATCCTTACCTACTACAAAAACTGCGGTAGTCTCCAAACCAATATTTTGTGCATGATTGCCAAAACGCTGGTAGGCTTTATCATCCGGAGAACCTACAAAACATTCTACTCCATCATAACCAATTTGTTTTAATCGATCTATGATTGGCAAAAGATCATCCGACATTACCGCCGACCAAACGAGTGTATTAAATCCTATTTTATTCATGTTTGTAAATTTGAAAATCAATCACGATAGGGAACATTAATATCCATTTTACCTGCCCACTTTTTAGGAATTGGTTTGCCAGCTATCCAATGAAAGGCATTAATAATAAGATGCTGGAAAGGTTCCTGATCAAAATCTTCGGGATGCCCCATGGTGGTAAAGAAAAACTTTGCACCATAACTATTTATACCTGTCCATGCTACTGGATTATCATAAGCTTTAGAGTTCTCAGGTTTGATTGAATGCCCCATTAATAAAGCACTAGAGCCATTAGAGGGAAAATTAGGCAACACCTGATAGAGCCAAGATCTAACGTGAAAATTATTATCCACTCCAGTAAGTAAAACATTGTTTGCTTGAGCAGGAATAATGCTTACATCAGTAGAAGAATTATGGCCATAATGGGTATGATTATTCTTACCACCCCATCCCGGAGGAGAATTAAAAGCCATCTCACCAAATGCATTCCATTTTACAAGCGGATGTCCTTTAGGATAATTAAATGAATGAGTAGTAGTTCTAAATCCAATGAGTGGCTTGGCAGTTTTTAAATAGTCCTCTATCAATTGTACTTGATCTGCTGGAAGTCTTCTCCAGCGAAGAAAAAATACCGCAATATCCGCTTCTTTCAACGCTTCTAATCCTGGGATATTTTCCTCGGAATTATGATCTGGAAAAGCTTTTAAAAACTTCGTACGAAACCCGTAATTTTTTTCAAGCTCTGCGGCTACTTTTGGAAGCGTTGACTCACCACTGTATTCATGGTCGCCGGTTACAAAAACAATGAGTGGCTTTTTAACAGACTTCTTTGCTTTTTGTGCTAATCCAACTATGCTTGTGCAAAGAATTAGTAAAACCAATAAAAGGTATTTCAGTTTGATTATTTTTTTCATAAGTAAAAATTAAATCTAAAAACAATTATTAAAAAAATACAAATTATTTACCCAACGGATGTAGTTTAAGTAATTCCTCTGGTGAATAAAAGCCTGTTTTACCTTTGATAGCTGCACGAACCGCTTTCACCTTTTCTGCAGTCACTGCAGGAGCTTTGTTGCCAAATGAGTTTCTTACATACGTAATTACCGCAGCTGCTTCATCATCTTTCAACATGCCTTCAAAAGGGGTCATCGGAACTTGACCTGGATATTTTTTACCATTCACTTCTATCGGTCCATACATTCCTTTAAGGACTAATTTAATAATCCGCTCATCACTACCTAGTACCCAATTCGATCCGGCAAGTGGAGGAAATCCAGCCGCCTCAAGCCCTTTACCATCGGCTTGATGACAGGTTAAACAATAGCCATCTCTAGCATAAATTGCTTTACCAGCCGCTAAAATTTTATTGTCAATTGCTCCTGGTTGAGTAGCAGCTAACACCGATTTTTTCTCTGCTAAACCCTGTCCATTCAAATGAGCTACTGATACTTGATAAGGTTTCGTCATCCAAGAATCCATAGGCTTTTTACCTGCTTCTAATACAATGGGCAAACCTTTCTCTTTATCTAACCATGAGGCAGATACGATGGATTCCAATCTTACTCTTTCACTTACATCTTTAGCAGCATCCATTAATAATTTTGCTTGGTCGGTTACTTGATGTCCAGTAAAACGAAGTACTTCTACAGCAGCAGCTCTCACCCTCAAATCTTTGGCATGAAGCAACTGACGAAGCAATGGTTGATCTACCTTATTAAGTCCCCAGGTCACCCACAATACTTCTAATAAATCATGTTCATATTGAGCTGATTTTTTATCCAAATTAGCTACCCACTTTGTAAGTGCTGGAAGAACCTCAGCAGCTTTGTGTGCTCTAATTTCTCTACGACTACGGTAACGAGTTCTATACTCAGGAAGTTTCAAATTATTTAATAACTCATCAATATTTGCTCCTGCTACTTTAGCTGGAACAACCAATGGTCTTGAAGGATAGGTAACTCTGTAAATTCTACCATGCGTATGATCACGTAATGGATCTCTTGCATTGTGTTGCATATGACCAATGAGAACATTGTGCCAGTCAGCAATATAAAGCGATCCATCAGGAGCGAATTCTAAATCAACCGGACGGTAATTCATGTCAGAAGATTTTACTAAATCTTGACGAAACTTACTTTTATAACCGGCGCCATCATCTGAAATAGCATGTTGCTTAGTTCCTAAAAATCCAATGGTATTGTTAAGTAATAAATCTCCTTGCACGTCATCAGGAAAATGGCGACTAGACACAAATTCAAGTCCAGATGTTGGTCTTACACGCTGACTTTCTTCAATAAAACTTTTCCCTTTGGGTGTATATTCACCGTACCTTGGTTTTACAGTTCCTGGAATCATCCAAGTTACATCCGGCCCTGATGTTTCTTCATAAAAAACTTGACCCCACTCATCAAATGCAATACCCCATGGATTAGGAATAGACAATTGTGCAATGCGATCTAATTTTCTACGATTGATATCATACCTAAAAAATCCACCGTTGGTTCCACGCACTGGTCCATAAGATGTTTCTACATCATTCACAAGAAATACACCTTGTCCCATATAAATAGCACCCGATGGATCGGTCGTATACGCATGGTGAGCATGGTGCGTATCATGGTCATCAAAACCACTTAAAAGAATTTCTTTTGAATCCATCTTATCATCTCCGTTGGTATCTTTTAAAAGATAAAAGTTGGTACCCTGAGAAAGATATACACCTTCTGGAGCAAGCTCAAATCCTAGAGGAAGCTGCAATCCATCTGCAAAAGTGGTTTGTTTATCTGCTTTACCATCATGATCAGTATCTTCTAGAATAATTAATTTATCATTAGGCTTTGGATCGCCTGGCTTCCAATGAGGATAAGTAGGCATAACGGCTACCCATAAACGACCTTTATTATCAAAGGAAATCTGCACCGGATTAGCAAGGTCAGTAAACTCAGCTTCAGAAGCGAACAGATCAATTTTATAACCAGGAGGTACAGTAAATTTATCCAATGCCTCCTTACCGTAAAGATAACTGAGTGTTCCATTACCAGTGCTCGTAGCATAATTTGTTTTTACTTCTGGCAATGGAGATGTTTTTTTATCTGCTGCTGCTAAATCCATTTTTATTCCCTTCACTGCCTGCCAGATAGCTTCATCTCTTATCAAAGTCATTTCACGAATTTTAACAATTTCGGCAGGATAATTATCTGGACCGAATGGATCATATCTACGACCAAAAACATGCACTCCATTAGGAATTTTATAATCATTATGCCACATCCAATTTTTTTCCAATACTGCAGCGCGAACCAATTCACGATGTTGCTCAGCTTTAGCAATTTGCTTTCCGAAAATTCCATCCGCTAGCAAAGGAGCAAACTTGGCATATGCAGCTTCTGTTAACTGAGAGCCATCAATGGTTAAAGAAGGATTTGCATTTTTAAACCACTGACTAGTAGGAGTAAACACATCTAAAAAATGAACCTTGTTTTTAGCGGTTACCTCTTTCATTGCAGCAGTGTAAAGTGCAAGGTTTTTATTTTCTACTTTGCCACTCGGTAAATCAAATTTTCCTGAAAGATCTTCAAAAGCAATCGGTGAAACAATTGCCAACTGAGGAGCTGATACTCCGTTATACTTTTGCTTAAGCGTATGTTTAATAAATGCATCTAACTCTGCTTTGTAATTTTCCAATCCATCCTTGCCTTGAAAAGATTCATCGAACCCGAAGAATGCAATGATAATATCTGCTTTATGTTTAGTGATCCATTGGTCAGGGTATTCTTCAAAACCTTCCGTACCTGGACTCTTAGCCAACTCGGTCTGAAATTTTTCAGCACCTGGAAAAGCCCATGGAGTTGGTCTTCCAGAATGAGGCCTAAACCCTGGCGTATTTCCACCATCACACATATTTCTGATGTACAACTTACTGTCGGGATAACGAAGCTGCAGCTCAGTCTCGAAATAGCCATAATTCATCATCCTGGATCCGAGATTGTTACCTATTAAAATAATATGCGAACCAGTAGTTATTTTAAGACCTTTGGTATCGGAATTTTGCAACATAAAGGCAGATAAGACTGCTAATACAATTGCAAAAAAAGAAATTTTTAGGTAACTTTTTTTCTTCGTGAAGTGGTGCATTGGGTTCATTTTTTAAAATTAAATTTCAAGGTAAGGTATTAAAATATTTATTTAACAGTCAACTTCTATCGGTTGGATGAATATCAATTTACAATATCATATCTGGATTACCAGGACCAAAATGTTTTAGTATTACAATTGGATCGGTAGTAGAAGCATTAGAAATAGTTACTCCTTCTTTTGCTGCTTTTTCGCTAATAAAAAACTCATCGTTTGTCAACTGACCGTAACGAATAAGCGCAGGAGTTTCAATATCCCAAACACCCATTTTACCATGCCCTTGCATCACGATAATTCCATAAGCTGCGCTATCTTTTATAGTAACTGTTTTACCTGGAAGAACCGTCAGCTCTTTAGCTCCGAAAGCATCAGATTTATAGCAAATCCAATTTTCAACATATCCCTGCGACTTCATTTCATCGATTGCTTTTACTGGCTTTGGTGCCATAAATCTATTAGCCATCGTGTTTGGATCTACATTTAAATCCCAATCTAATACATCTATTAAAGCATCATAATCGCCTTTACTTTCTGCAGGTGTTCCATTCCATAATAATTCGTCTGGAATAATTGCTTCATTTACTAGCGATTGATACATTGCAAATACATCCGATGCCTTTTGAGGTTCGTAGGTACACATACTACCAGGTGCATGAAGTAATCCTGGCGGTACATCCCAGCCCGTACCCGGCTCAAGACGATACGCTTGTGAATAGTTAGTGATTTTATTATCGCCCTTTGAAAAATTTATTAAGCATTCTTTAATTTGTTCTTTGGTAGTACCAGGTGCAATTCCAATAAAAGTATACGGAAAATCGCCCCCATGGTTATTCAATTGAGGAGGAAAATAATAAGCTTCTGGTTTTCCCTTCTGACCAATCAATGCTGCTTTTTCATCATTGTGATGAACATGATGAGGTAATGGTCCCATGTTATCAAAAAACTTTGAATACATCGGCCAGCTTTTATATTCATTCCAAAGACGGTCTCCTATTAATTCACCTTTCATTTCATCAATAGCATCCTTCAATAAAAAAAGTTGCTCTTTTCCACCCTCATTAAAAACTACTGCACTGAGGCCTTCATTCTCACCAGTTAGTGGTCCGTTCTTTGCAGGAGTAGTAGATGAAAGCCAGCGCTCGTCTATGCCTCCACGTTCTCCACCTAATACATAGTAGTCATCCGGATGTAATTTAATTCTGCGACCAGGAACACAAAATGACCTAGGTACCCAGGTAGGTGCTAAACGTAAAATTCCTTTTCCTTGATCAAGCGCAGTTTGTGCTAAACTTTTTTTGTCCATAAAAATTTATTGGGGTTGTTAAATCAAAAAATATTATAAATTATTTATAAAAGATTGGATACTATTTTCATTCGTCAAAACATTCAGTTCTAGATCATACTGTCTACTTTCTCCAGGCTCAAGAAATAAAAGCGAACCTTCTTTCCTAGCTTTTGCTTGCCCAATGGGTGGATGTGTACCCGGCTCAATCCCGGTAACATACTCCCCTTTGGCAAAATGTTGCCAACTTGTTAACCAGGGTAATTGTTTTTTTGGAAATTGTAAAGTCACCGCAATTCCAATTTTTTTATTTTCAATTCCACAAAAACAATTGCCTTCTTTATTGGCTGCGATATCAATAAAATCTACTGCCTCTCCACTGCCGTTGTGTGCCTCCAATGTAGCGGGACATTTTTTAAAACGAACCATTGAAACAGACCTTTCATTATTTGCTATACTTTCCTGGACTGACTTTTGATCACGATAAAGTAATACTGCCCCTTCATCTGCTAATGGCCAACCAAAATTGCAATGATAAATCAACATATGCGGAGCCACTATATTTCCACGATTGATTACTTCATCATGTAGCTGAATAGTGGGTTTACCTAAAGTGGCAGTAATAGTTCTTCTTAATTCAAGACTCGGTCCAAAAATTTGTGTTTGTTTAATAACGCCCGTTATACTCATGGTGAATTTTCCTTTTGCAGGATCAGGCTGTATAATAGATTCAATTTCTGCAGGAATATTACTAATCATTCCATGCAAACCTCTTTCACCTGTTTCATCCTGATCAGGACCGCCAACATGAGAAATTCCACAGGTAGTAAGCAGCCCACCACCAAATGTTCTAAGCCAATCTAATCCTTTGTTAGAAAAAGGTTGAGGAGCGCTTATGCCAGAATGATTAAGCCAAGCAAGACTATATTGATTATAAAATGCATCGGCAATATCCATTGCCCGATCAATCACTACTTTAAATCGAAGTCCTGAACCAGTATTAATCCAGGCAATGCGTACACCTCTACCTAAGCCATTATCCAATATAGCTGTCTCAATCCCACCCACCTGCGACACATTGGAAAGTTTATCACTCCAAATTTCTACTTGTGATTTCATTTCATTGATGCTTAAAAAACAATTCTTATCAAAATTAAATTAGACGAAAGGCTATTCACCTTTCGTCTAATTTAATCCATTCAGTTAGCCGCTATTTTTTTTCTTTATAAATCGGACTGTCTTGATTACCGCCCGCTTTAAGATAAGCGATCAAATCTTTTAATTCATCGCTATTTAATCTATTGATCATACCAGGAAGCATCGGAGAAATTTCAGATACTCTAGTTCTTAACACATCTTTTTTATTCAACTCCCTAACAAATTCTGGAGCAAATGGATTTTGAGAAATATAATATTTAGTATTGTCTTGTCTAATTAGTCTACCTAATACCGACCCACCTTGTCTCAAATAAAATACGGTAGAACCAAATTGATCTGAAATAGTTTTACTTGGATTAATAATTGCTTCCAACATATCCTTAGTAGAAAATCTAGATCCAAGTTGAGTAAGATCTGGTCCAGATATACCACCCTCACCTTTTATTTGGTGACAGGTAATACACATAGATGCTGCGAACATTGACTTACCTCTTTCAAAATTACGAGTACCCGTTGCGCTATCTACTACTTCAGTAGCATTTTTCAATTTCCAATCTCTTCCAGGTCCTACAGGCATTACCGTTCCCACTTTAATACCTGCTCTTGAATTTAAAACAATCGAGTCTCCAGAAATTTTATTGAAATACTCAAATTTATCTTTATCAACATTTGCCAATGCAGTTTTTCTTGCCGTATTAATAAAGCCTACAAAACTAACACCACCCTTATATCCAAAAGCTTTGTAAAACCATTGGAAATATTTTTCTTGCAAATCAGGTGTCCAGCCATTTTTTGCTTTTGTCAACACATTGGCATACCAAGTTTGCTGCATAGGAGGTATTCTTGCTAGCATAGCCGCTATATCCATACCATACTGTGGATTTCTAAGAATCAAATCAGCTGATTCAGAAATTGATTTCTGTTGAGTATCGGTATTGTCTTTTGCAATGGCCAATAGTGCCATTGTTTTTTCAACTGCATTTGGTGCATCTACATAAACTAATAATTTACTCAACTCACGATTGAGGTAATTAGTTTTTGCAGGATACTGAGGATTTAAATAAGTACCTACCAACTTTTTAGAAGCAGCATCTGGCTCTCCCATACGAGTGAAAATTAATTCAAAGGCACGTAACAAATCTAACTGCTGAGATTCGGTAAGTTGTGTATAGGCTATATTGGTTAAAGATTTTATCAACTGAGCTTTAACTACTGGATTACCTCTTCTTGCCAATGCAATGGTAGCCTGAGTAAGGATAACAGGATCTTTCTCAGCAAGCACTTTGCTCTCCCACTGAGTTAAAGGTTGAGTTTCTACAGCTATTCTTGCAGCATATCTTACAAAACGATCCTTATCTTTTAAATAAGGCCATGCAAAATCTACAGCACCTGCTTTAGGTGAACCGTGAAAATCTTCTAATTTACGTCTTGCTTTTAATGCATCAGTTAATTCAGGCACTGGTAACTTCTCATTATTTCCAGTGTTATCACCATAGTACACTCTATATAAGTCAGATTCTAATCTACGACCTCCAGTTAAAAAATATAGCGCTCCATCAGGACCTACCACACCATCCGTTAATGGCAAAGGAGATCCAGAAATAAATTCTTCTCCAGTTGTTTTATAAGATGCGCCATCTGGCTCATTGTGAATGGCATAAATAATACCAAAACTCCAATCAAATGCAAACAATGCTTTACGATACTTTTTAGGAAAACGAGCATTCGCACCTGAAACCAAATTAGTTGGAGAACCTTGGCCTACATTAATCGCTGCAGGTAAATTATCTGGATAATTAGGTGACCATTTATCGGTTCCCACTCTCCAGCCAAATTCTGCACCACTAGTCACGTGACATATTCTGGTAGGACGGTACCAAGGCGTACCAAAATCCCATTCCATATCTGAATCGTAGGCAAACATTTCGCCTTGATCATTAAATGCAAGGTCGAATGGATTTCTAAAACCAGAAGCGATCATATCCCATTTAGTTCCAGTAGAATCGACATGCGCTAACCAGCCCCCGTGTGCTGTTACCGTATTATCATGACCGTTAGGATCTTTAATAAGTGGAAAAAGATTGTCAATATAACCATCTGGAATATTGCGATAACTATCCATTTTTGGAACCTTGGTAAAATTTCCAGCAATTACATAAAGAGACTTTTTATCGGGAGATAATACCACGCTATGCGGTCCATGCTCTCCATCTCCATCCATTGCTTTTAAGAAGGTAACTTTATCAAACTGATCATCACCGTTGGTATCCTGCAATCTGTACAAACCACTTCCCTTTTTAAAAGTAGATTTAGGCCCAACGTGATTATTAATCACTACATAAAGACTATTGAAAGCATATAGAAGACCGTGTGCATAGCCTAATGAAAGACTGGTGTCAGGTAAAATTTTCAATGCCTCTACTTTAATTTTAGTAACGGTATCTCCAATTGCAGGCACTTTCATTCTATATAATCCACCATATTGATCAGATGCTATGATACGACCTTTGTCATCAAAAGTCATAGAAACCCAAGAACCTTCTCCATTTTCAGAAGGACCATAAAGATGGTCTGCATGAAAGCCTGCAGGTAATTTAAGATTTGCAATTTTTGGATCGATAGAAACCTGCACTGCTGTTTCCCGATTAATAGTAAAGGAAATGCAAACAACAATAACTGCAGTTGTAAATAATAACAACCAAACTGAGGATGATTTTTGTTTCATCATAGCAATTTAAATTTTAATGACTAAGTCAGCGAAATACACTTGGACTTACTCATTAGTGAAAAAAAAACCCTTTTTAAAGGGATGAAATTTAGAGTAATTTTAAAAACAATCGGCTCTTAACCACCTAGAATAAAAAAGTCATTGACTATTTCAATTCTGGCAATTTTAGAAAATGAAAACTAAGCTTTATGAATGAAATAAAAAAATATGTACCCGTATTTATTCCAATTTTCACAGAGATGCATCCAAAATGGCTATTTCGTTGAATAAATATTGTAAAAAAAAATATTTGACAGGCTCTTGCTGCAGCTAGTAACCTCATTTAATTCAATTGTTTATAATTATTGCCTACATTCATATTTCAATCTAAACTGACGATCAATTATGCGACCTATTATTTTTTTAACCACCCTTCTTTTATCATTAACAGGAACCGTTAAAAGTCAGGGATCAGTAGAAAAGGCTAATCAATTTATCAGCCAACTCAACGAATCCCAAAAATTAAATACCCTATTTCCATTTGATGGTGAGGAGCGTTATAATTATCATTTTGTACCCTATGAAAGAAAGGGTATTACCTTCAATGAAATGAATGCTGATCAAAAAACTGCTGCTTTTGATTTATTAAAAACCTGTTTGAGTGAAGCTGCCTATAATAAGACCAAAGAAATCATGCAACTCGAGAATGTTTTGATTGAATTGGAAAAAAGAAAACCAGATGATCATTTCCGTGATCCAGGGAATTATCATATTTCAATTTTCGGTATTCCTTCTGCTAAAACAATTTGGGGATGGCGTTTTGAAGGACATCATATTTCATTTAATTTTTCTTTTGACAAAAAGAATCTTAGCTCCGGTACTCCTGCTTTTTTAGGTACCAATCCAGCCATAGTTTTGAGTGGTTCTAAAGCAGGTACTCAAGTGCTGAAAGATGAAACCGACAGGGGCTTTGCTTTATTGAATTCTCTTTCTAAAGCGCAACTACAAAAAACAATTATTGATACGGTTGCTTATAAAGATATCCTGAGTTTTGATAAAAGAAATGCGCTGTTGGGAGATCCAGCAGGAATTAAATATAGCGATTTGAACAAGAGCCAGCAAGCATTGCTTTTACAACTAGTAAGCGCCTATGTTCATCGTTTTACAACTTTATTTGCAGATAAGATGTTGAAAGAAATTCAACAAGCAGGGCTCGACAAACTTTGGTTTGCATGGGCTGGACATACCAAAGCTGAAATGGGGAATGGCAATGGTGCTTATTACCGAGTTCAAGGGCCTACTATTTTAATTGAATATGATAATACTCAAAATAATTCAAACCATATTCACTCAGTACTTCGTGATTTGAAGCATGATTTTGGAGGGGATGATTTATTGCAACATTATAAAAATGATCACTCAGCGCATTAATTACTGCGAATCAACTCAAGCCTAATTTTAAAAAATGTCATCTGATTTAGATGACATTTTTTTTGGAAAAATTATTTAAAGAAAGCCGTTAAAGATTATAACACTGCATTCAATTTTCTGAAAAATAAAAGCCCCCTAATCATTTAGGGGGCTTAGTCAAATCAATGTAATTGCTATACCGATACATTAAAATCTCTCAATGCATCATTCAAACTTGTTTTAAGATCGGTGGAAGGTTTACGCTGTCCAATGATTAATGCGCATCCTACTCCAAATTCACCTGCAGGGAATTTCTTAGTATAAGATCCAGGAATTACCACGCTTCTCGCAGGCACTCTTCCTTTCATTTCAATCGGCTCAGCACCGCTTACATCAATAATTTTAGTCGATTGTGTTAGCACTACATTAGCACCTAGTACTGCTTCTTTTTCAACTCGCACACCTTCTACTACAATGCAACGACTCCCAATAAAACAACCATCTTCAATAATTACTGGACTTGCTTGTAGCGGTTCTAATACTCCACCAATACCCACACCACCACTCAAATGAACGCCCTTGCCTATCTGTGCACAACTTCCAACAGTAGCCCAAGTATCCACCATGGTACCTTCATCAACGTAGGCGCCAATATTTACATAAGAAGGCATCAATACTACATTCTTAGCCAAGTAAGCACCATACCTTGCGACGGCATGTGGAACGGCTCTTACTCCCAGTTCCGCATAACCGCTTTTTAATTTCATTTTATCATAAAACTCAAAGGGAGGTAAAACCATCGTTTCCATTTGTTGAATAGCAAAATACATAAGTACCCCTTGTTTTACCCATTCATTTACTTGCCAGTCAATACTGCCATCGGCACTAGTGCCAACTGGTGAAGCAGTGCGAAGTCTCCCCTTGTCTACCTCTTCAATGACCGCTCTTACTGCATCAGCATACTTTTTGTCTTTCAATAATTCCCTGTCTCCCCAGGCGGCTAGTATTAATTCCTTTAATTCCATAGTGATTGTTAATTTAGATTTGATTTGATAACAGATGCGCAAGATACAAAAAGATAAAAATTTAGCAGAGAAGGATTTCCCCAATTATTTCTAGTAGAAATACGCTTGGTCTTAATTAGTAGGTAATAATAATTAACAATAAAACTCTTTCAGGGTTTATCCTTACTGCTAGGCTAAACGAAACCAACTGCTTTTTTATATCTTGCACCTAATTAAGTATTCCACAATATGAATATAGGGTATGATGGTAAAAGAGCTTTTCAAAACAAAACGGGACTAGGCAACTATTCTCGCTCACTGCTTAGCATTTTAAACCGCTATTTCCCTCAGTTTCAATACACTTTGTTTGCCCCAAAAAAAACTAATTTATTTACTATAGATTCCTACCATAACTTTCGAACCATAGAACCTCAAAGTTTTTTTTATAAAAAATTTCCAGCCCTTTGGCGCAGAATAGGAATAGTAAAACAGATTGATCAAGCCCATTTAGCTATTTATCATGGACTGAGTAATGAGTTACCAAATGGTATAGAAAAATTAACTATTAAAACTGTTGTCACCATTCACGACCTCATCTTTGAGCGCTTTCCAAAAACCTATCATTTAGATGAACGCTATACGCACCGATGGAAAATAAAACGAGCCTGTAAAATTGCAGATGCTGTGATTGCCATTAGCGAGCAAACAAAAAATGACCTGATTAATCTTTACAAAGTATCTCCTCAAAAAATAACTGTCTGCTATCAAAGCTGCAACCCAATATTTGAAAAAACAATTAGTGAAATAGAAAAAATTACTGTTAAGAAAAAATATCAGTTACCTGATCAATTCTTTTTATTTGTAAGTTCAATCACTGCAAGAAAAAATCTGATTGTCATCTGCAAAGCAATGATTATTTTAAAAGACATTATCAATATTCCACTAGTAATTATTGGTGATGGAAAAATTGAAAAAAATGAAGTAAAACAATTGATGAAAGAAAATGGAATGGAACAAAGCTTATTCTTTCTAAACGAATTGCCAGTAGCCAAAGAAGATAGTTTTACCACTGCTGCAGACTTTCCAGCAATCTATCAGCAAGCACTTGCCCTTGTTTATCCATCTATCTTTGAAGGTTTTGGACTGCCTATATTAGAAGCTATGTGGAGCGGGTTGCCGGTTATTTGTAGCGACAGTTCAAGTATGCCTGAGGTTGCAGAAGACGCGGCTTTATACTTTTCTCCCCACGATAACAATCAACTTGCCAAACATTTGGAGTCAATTGTATCCGATGAAAAATTAGTACAGATTTTGAAAGATAAGGGACGAGAGCAGGCAAAAAAATTCAGCACTGAAAACTATGCCAATCAAATAATAGAAGTGTATAAAAGTTTGTAATGAATCAATTACTGAATGACATAGAACAATGCCTAGAGGTACTAAAAAAGGGCGGCTTGCTATTGTATCCTACCGATACGATTTGGGGCATTGGCTGCGACGCTACGAATGAGCAAGCAGTAGCTCAAATTTATGCACTCAAAAAAAGAGTCGCTAGTAAATCGATGATCGTATTGATTGCTGACGAAAAAGATTTAACGAAATATGTGACACAACCTAATCTTCAAATATTTGATTACATCAAAGGAGTATCCAAACCAACGACGGTGATTTATGAAGGAGCAATAGGTGTAGCAAAGAATTTAGTGAATGAGGATGGTACGCTTGCTATAAGAATAGTCAAAGACGATTTTTGCCAAAAGCTGATTCAATCATTTGGCCTGCCCATTGTATCTACTTCAGCCAATCTATCTGGTTATCCATCACCAGCAATTTTTACCGACATCGATTCGGAAATAAAAAACGGTGTTGACTATATTGTTCAACACCGTCAAGATGATTTTAATTTAGCTGCTCCGTCAGCAATTATTAAGTGGAACAACAATGGGATCCCCACTATTATCCGTAATTGATGCTAAAAAATTGCTAAGCCAATTCCAATCTGTATACTTTGGCTTTTCCAACTATCCATTTTATCAATATCATTCAGGTTGCTTAACCCAATTGCATATCTACCATAGATCCTGAATTTTGACGCCTGAAACTGTAATCCGGCTAACAAACTAAAATCCCCACTTTTAAACGCATTCTTTCCATTTTGCAATAAAGTTTCGTTTTTACTCATTAAAACAGCGTACTGAGGACCTGCCTGAAAAGTCAAGTTGTCGGATGGTTTATACCCTATTAAAATAGGAATATTAATATAATTTAATTGGACTTTGGATGTTGCAGTTCCCATTATACTATTATAAATAGCTCTAAATTGGCTAGAAGTATCTTGCTTCACCTGACTAATAAAGACCTCTGGTTGAATAGAAAATTTATCACTGATACCTACTTCTACGAAAGCACCATAATGATATCCGAAAGTAAATTTATCAGTAAACGACTTTCCTGATAATTTATTTACGTTAGCTCCCCCTTTAATACCAAAATGAACACTTTGAGCATTTACACTAGATAAGAATAGTATCGAGCAAAAAAACAACAGAAGAGATGTTTTCATAATTTCAGTTTTAGTTATATTAATCATTGCAACTTATGTGCCAATAATAAAAAAAGAGATAAGAATATCTAAACGAATTTTTACACTAAAAAGTATACCCCACCGTTAACATAAATATAGACGTTGTTTTTTCGGTACTGCTTGAGCCGATAAAATAATCCAGATAGTATTGGGGTTCTATAGTTAAATTTCCAATAGAATAGTTCAGGTTCAGATTTAGCCCAATAGACTGTACATTAAATTGACTAGTCTGTGTACGAGGCGGTCTACGTTTTCTAGAATGCGTTCTGAAAACATCAATGCCACCCATCGAAGTTACATTGGTTGAACGACTTACAGTATAACTGCCTGAACCCGCATTCACCATCAGTGATGGGCTAAAACTTAAACCATCTGATTTTTTAAAAACGGAATTCCATGAAAAAGTATGGCCAACAGAAAATACGGTATAAAATGTATTGGTTTTATAATCCAAGGTGTCGTAAAAATTTCTTTGAATTCCATTAATGATAGTATCGCTATTTTTAGCTTCTCCGTAGGCGCCATTAGAAAATCCCAAAGCGAAAGATGGTTTTAACCAAGATTTTTTATAGCCAATACTAGAATAAAAATCATTCAGTACCGTGGAAGAAAATTCAGAATACTTATTCTTTACAAAATAACGAGTAAATGAAATCCCTAAAGAAATACTTTCATTTCCTATTAAATCAAAGGAAGGAGAAAGTGAATACTGATTAAATCCAAAGTCATCATTATCTCTGTGGACATTTGCCCCCGCTGCAATTCCAAAACCAGTTTTATTAAAATATGAAATAGAAGGTGAATAGACCGCTACAGAAGACCTGCCCTGAATAGCATTTAGTGATTTATTTTTGGCGCTATAAAGACGATTTCCTAATCCCACACTGGCATAAAAATAACTAACTGATTTTTCTTCTAACCCTAATAAATTTTTCAATTGATTTTCTATATCGATCGAATCTTTTTCAGAAAGATTTTTCTCTGGCTGAACCTGAGCATATGATTTGGACACTATGAATATAAACGTAAACAAACAATATAACCCTGTCCGCATAAAAAGAATGTTTTATGGTGTTGATATTAAAAATATACTGCAATATCCATCAATTTATCTAAAAGATAAAAAACGAAGTTGCTTACATTTAATAAAAAAGCCATTTCTAAAAAATAAGTAGTACATTTGCAAATTATTTATAACGAGTATTGCATGAAGTGCCCAAAAGGCTGTTGAAATTAGTAACCTTAGATTTTTTAAGTAGGAATTAAGTAGCGCAACAACAGGAAGATAGCATATCATGTAAACACAAAAACATTTACATGAATGCATTTGAAGCCTTAGGCTTAAACGAACAGTTAGTACAAGCTATTACAGAAATGGGATTTGAAAATCCCACCCCCATCCAAGAAAAAGCTATCCCCGTTTTATTATCAGGAACAACTGATTTTGTTGGATTAGCTCAAACCGGAACCGGTAAAACCGCCGCTTTTGGATTACCCCTTTTACATTTAATTGATGTCAGTCAAAAACATCCCCAGGCACTGATTGTGTGCCCTACACGGGAATTGTGTTTGCAAATTTGCAATGACTTGATGAATTTTAAAAAACACGTTAAAGGATTAAACGTTGAGCCAGTATATGGTGGCGCCTCCATCGTAATGCAAATTCGCGAATTAAGAAAAGGAGTTCAAATAGTAGTAGCTACACCAGGCCGCCTAATTGACCTTATCGAAAGAAAAGCGATTGATTTACAAAAAGTAAAATATGTTGTCCTAGATGAAGCAGATGAAATGCTTAACATGGGCTTTAGAGATGATATTGACTTTGTTTTAAAAAATACTATCCTAAGAGAAAGCATTTGGTTGTTCAGTGCGACCATGCCTACTGCCGTGAAAGCAATTTCTAAAAACTTTATGACTAACCCTATTGAGGTTACCATGGGCAAAAAGAATACCGCAAACGTTAATATCGATCACCAATATTTTATTACACCCGCACATAGCCGTTTTGATACACTAAAGCGTCTAGTAGATTTTAATCCTGGAATGTATGGTGTTATTTTTACCCGTACCAAAGCAGATGCACAAGAAGTTGCAGAACGCTTAGTGAAAGAAGGGTATGATATCGAAGCATTGCATGGAGACCTTACACAACAACAAAGAGACAAGGTAATGGGTCGCTTTCGTGCTAAAAGCATTCAGCTTTTAATTGCTACCGATGTGGCGGCAAGAGGTATTGATGTAGATGGTATTACCCATGTAATCAATTACGAATTACCTGATGATATTGAAGTGTACACTCACCGAAGTGGTAGAACTGCAAGAGCTGGTAAAAGTGGTATTTGTATCACCATCTGCCATAGTAGAGAAGCTTACAAAATAAGGTCGATTGAAAAAATGATTAACGCACAATTTCATCGCCTAGATATTCCAAGTGGTAAAGATGTTTGTCGTAAACAATTTTTTCACTTCATGGATAAGTTAATGTTAGCAGACATTTCTAATGGTGAATACGAAAATTATTTACCTGACCTACAAGAAAAATTTGCAGACGTAAGCAAGGAAGATGTTTTGAAAAGAGTAGCGGCATTAGAGTTTAATCATTTCTTAAAATACTATCAAAATTCAGAAGACTTAAATACTAAAACCGATTCAAGAGAAAGAAGAGATAATGGAAGAGAGTCAGGTTCGTTTGAAAGAAGAGAACGCAGCAATTTTAGTAGAACAGTCGATAATGGCTTTAGTAGATTATTTATTAACCTAGGTACCAAAGATGGTTTTTACAAGGCTAGCTTTTTACAGTTCATTTTAGATGAAAGTAACCTTAATAAAGAAGTTTTAGGTAAAATTGATATCCGTGAAATGAATGCTTGGATAGAAGTGGATAAAGCAGCAGCAGGGAAAATGATCAAAAGTTTGGATGGCAAAAAATATAATGGACGCCAAGTAAGAATGAATGAAGCAGATGGTGGGTTTAAAAGACCCTCCGATGAAGGAAGAAGCGATAGAAGTGCTAGAAATGAAGGAGGTGGAGATAGAAGTTTTCGCAATGATGGTGGAAACAGAAGTGAGGGAAGAAAAAGAATTCCAATGAGAGATAAAAGATAATTTATCCTATTCAATAAAAAATGCCTCGAATTAATTCGAGGCATTTTTTATTGAATCATCTATTGGAATTATGTATAAAATTTGATTGAAATATAGTGCTTTTACTTTTTTGCCTTGATGCAAAAAAGTAACAAAAAAAATCAATCCTGCGAATAAAAAGGCTGAAATTTTAACTATCAGCCTAAAATCAAGGAACTCGCGAGTAGAGTTTGTTTCTTTAAAGGAAGTGCCCGCTCAAACAGCCTTGATTTTTTAACGGCTGATAGTTAAAATTTCTAGCACTTTTTATTCGAGGGCGTAAAATAGTGGGGCGATTAGCTATTAATGGAATATTAAAACACTGCGTTGCTGTAAAGGGTATCACTTTTTAACGTCCGATATTTGATATTTCTAGCAGATTTTATGCAAGGGCTTTTAAACAACTAATTTTTTCAAATTGCCTAACCCGAATTTATAGCGTAAGCTTTTTAATAATTAGACCCATTTCTCATTCAACTAATTAGCACTAATGCTGATTAAAATACTTTTTCTTGCTACACCAATTCAATGACGGTGATTTCTGGTAAAATCCCTACTCTACCTGGATAGCCGAGAAAACCAAAGCCTCTATTTACGTACAATTTTTGCTTTACATCTTCATACAGCCCTGCCCATTGTTTATAAACATATTGCACCGGACTCCATCTAAATCCTGGTATTTCTATTCCAAACTGCATACCATGCGTATGACCGCTCAACATTAAATCGATATCCGAATATTTAACTTTTACTTCCGCTTCCCAATGACTTGGATCATGACTCATCAAAATTTTAAAGGGATATTTTTCAGTACCTGAATGAGCTAAATCCATTCGGCCGTACTTAGGAAAGTTAGCTTTAGCGCCCCAATTTTCAATACCTAACAAAGCAATTTGGTCACCATTTTTTTCTAATACCACATGTTCATTCATTAATAATCTCCACCCCAAATTAGCATGTACTCCTTTTAGATTGTCTAAATTTTGTTCCTTAGTAATTCCATCAATTGGCCAACGTACATAATCGCCATAATCATGATTGCCTAAAGTAGAATATACACCCATAGGCGCTTTCAACTGATTAAAAATATCAAGGTAATCATCCATTTCAGTTGCCCTATCGTTAACGAGATCTCCTGTAAATAAAATAAGGTCTGCATTTTCACCCATAATTTCTTTTACCCCATGGTGCACTGCTTCTTTATCAGTAAAACTTCCACTATGAATATCACTAATATGCAAAATCTTTACTCCTTTAAAACCCTTTGGTAAATTATCAAAAGAAAGTTGAACGCGTTTAATATCATATTTATACTTATTGCTAAAGCCATAAATGAGACTCGAAAATAAAGTACCTCCTAAGGCCAAACTAAACCAACTTAAAAAAACCGAACGAGAAATCCCCGTTTCATTCCCTACCTCCGGTACAGAATTATAATGAACAATTTTTCCAACCGCCCACTGAATGACGCGTCGAATATCATCTAACAAAATAAAAATAATCGCGACAAGTTTGGCTAGAAAAAACCCCATGATTACTGCAAATAAATAAGTCTTGAGTTTTCTAGTCAATAATTCGGGACCGCCAAAAGCAAAAAGTAAAAAGCCAATAATAGTGATTGCGGTAATGCCCCAATATATTGCATAAACTATAGATTTAGCCTTAGGTGAAACGGAATGGCTGACTGTTTTTACCGCTTGAAATACATACACATCCAAGAGAAACATGAAGGTTAGAAAAACAAAAGCACCAAGAGGTGATCGCATAAGAATATTATTTTATGGTATTGATAGAATTGGATTGAATACGCTGGAAAAAGTACCCCTTTTGTTTATTATAATTTGTCATTCCTTATTATATAGTTATCGAAAAAAGCGAGAAATTATTTCATATAATATTTTTAAATATATAAAACTATTAATGCCCTATTCTTTAAGCTATTTAATATTAACATCCCAGCGTAAACAATGTTGTCAAATGTAAGCTGAATAACCAAAGTTTGGATAAATTTTGTGCACTCAGCTTAAAATTCATAGGGGAAAGAACGCTTTTCTAGGTTAATTATACCCAATAGAACTAGAGTTTTAAAAAGTTGTTAACTTTACTAATGTTGCATTTCAAACTGTACCTTTGTAAAGTTTGCGTGCCTTAGGTAGTCAACGCTGTTGAAGTACATAAAGTAATTGCAATAAAAAGCTTACTCACAATAATTAATTCTCCCAAAGGGAGTCAGTATGGCAAGAATAATAGGCATTACAAACCAGAAGGGAGGGGTAGGAAAAACCACTACCGCAATTAATCTAGCAGCAAGTTTGGCTGTATTAGAATATAAAACCCTATTGGTAGATGCTGATCCACAGGCTAACAGTACCACCGGGGTTGGATTTGACCTTCATAATATTACTCAGAGTTTATATGACTGCATGGTTAATGAAGTCATTGCTAAAGATGTACTATTGAGGACTGACGTGCCAAATCTAGACTTAATACCCTCACATATTGATTTAGTAGGTGCCGAGATTGAAATGATTAATTACCCTAATCGAGAAGGCGTATTGAAGAAAATATTGGAGCCTATCAGAGATGATTATGATTTCATTATTATCGACTGCTCACCATCACTAGGGCTCATCACTGTCAATGCGTTGGTAGCTGCCGATAGCGTAGCGGTTCCTGTTCAAACAGAATTTTTTGCCTTGGAAGGTTTGGGCAAATTATTAAACACGATTAAGATTGTTCAAAATAGGCTGAATCCAGAACTTCAAATAGAAGGAATTTTAATGACCATGTACGACGGTCGTTTGCGTTTATGTAATCAGGTTGTTTCAGAAGTAAGAAGACATTTTGACGATATGGTTTTTAGTAGCATCATCCATCGAAATACTCGATTGAGTGAAGCACCCAGTTTTGGAAAGCCTGTAATCTTGTATGATGCAGAAAGTAAAGGTTCCATCAACTACCTTAATCTTGCCAAAGAAATATTACAAAAAAATAATCTTACTAAAATTCAGCAACAAGACCGGGTGATACAATAATCATTAGTAAAACTGTTCTTATTTGTTATACTCTTCTAATAAAAGCAGTACACACAAATCCAGCAATCATCCTGGAGCCGCTAAATAAAAAATTAATCAGTATTCATTATGACTCCTCCCAATAAAAAAGACGCATTAGGAAAAGGCATCCGCAGTTTGTTACAAAACATGGATATGGATTTCAAAAATAATAAAGGTGGTTTAAAAACTGATCTTATAGAGAAAACTACTGCTGCGAATAGAATTCCGCTGGACCAAATTGAAATCAATCCTAAACAACCAAGGAAAGATTTTGATGAAACCGCCTTAAGTGAATTAGCCGCTTCGCTTAAATTACATGATATCATTCAACCACTTACTGTGAGCAAAACGCCTACAGGAAAGTATCGTTTAATTGCAGGAGAAAGACGCTTTAGAGCAGCTAAAATTGCTGGACTAAAGGATGTACCTGTTTATGTTCGCCAAGTAAATGATGCAGAGTTATTGGAACTGGCATTATTAGAAAATTTACAAAGAGAAAATTTAAACTCCATTGAAATTGCGCTGAGTTATAAAAGGCTGATGGACGAATTGGATTATACCCAGGAACAAGTAGCAGAAAGAATGGGTAAAGAACGAAGTACCATTACCAATTATATTCGTTTACTAAAATTACCTCCTGATATCCAAGTAGCAGTTCGCACCGGCGTTATCTCTATGGGACATGCCCGCGCATTGATCAGTGTGGATGTGGTAGATAAACAGCTATTTATTTTTTCAGAAATAAAAACAAAAGAACTTTCTGTAAGGCAAACGGAAGAGCTGGTTAGAAAAATGTACACTGGCGGTGGGAATATAAAAAGTACAACCAAGGCTTCTTTACCACCTGCATTCAAAAAGATTGAAGACAACTTATCCTCTCAATTCAGTACCAAAGTAAAACTAGTCCACAACAAAAAAGGTTTTGGTTCCGTCACATTTGAATACTACTCGTTAGAAGAATTAAACGGGTTATTGGATAAATTGAATATCAAAGTAAGTTAATGTCGAAAATAGTTTTCATATTTATTTTCATTAGTTTAAATTTTTTTAGTGGTGAATTAACTGCTCAAACTACCAATAGCAATAATTCTGCTGAAAAGGTCAATACTTTAGATACGGGGACTAAAAAAAAGGATAAAAAATTTAATCCAAGCATCGCCACTCGTCGATCAGCAATGATTCCTGGCTGGGGACAGATCTACAACAAAAAATATTGGAAACTCCCCTTAGTCTATGGTGGATTAGGCATTACAGCTAGTGTGTTTCAATACAATGTAAAAAACTACAACTTATTACGCCAAGCCTTTTTATATAGAACAGATACGATTAGTTCTAATGACGCATTGATAGATCCGCGATTTAAAAATCTTTCAACCAATGCAATTCATAGTTATCGCACCGCTTTTCGTCAAAATGTAGATTATACCGTTTTGTTTTTTATTGCTTTTTGGGGGCTTAATGTAGTAGATGCTACTGTTGATGCACATCTCAAAGCATTTGATGTAAACGACAACTTGAGTTTGCAATTTAAACAAGGGTATAGTCCAATGGCTAATACCACGGGCTTTAGCCTAGTGCTGGATATACATTCAAAAAAAATGTACGCTAGTAAATAATTATATTTGCTTTTTAATACCTCAATTAATTATCATGGATTCAATGAATACTTCTGCCGCTGTTACCAAAAACCCGCTTCGTATTGCACTCATTGGATATGGAAAAATGGGTAAAGCCATCGAAGAAATTGCAGTAAAAAGAGGACATTCCATTGGTCTTAAAATAGATATCAATAGTTTAAATGATTTTACCAAAGAAAATCTACAGCAATGTGATGTTGCCATAGAATTTACTAGTCCACATACTGCCGTTCAAAATATTCTTACTTGTCTCGAAGCGGGAATTCCAATCGTATGCGGAAGCACGGGATGGCTTGCGCGTTGGGAAGAAGTTAAACAAGCCTGTGAGGCATCCAAAGGTTCAATGGTATACGCTAGTAATTATAGTGTAGGCGTAAACGTTTTTTTTGAAGTCAATCAATTATTAGCTCGACTCATGAATCCTCATACCGACTATGAGGTGAATATGGTAGAGATTCACCACACAGAAAAAAAGGATGCGCCAAGTGGTACAGCCATCACCTTGGCAGAGCAAATATTGGAAAATCTAGGAAGAAAAAAACAGTGGGTAAATGAACTCAATGGCACTCCTGAAGATTTGTCTATTATCAGTGAAAGAATAGATCCTGCTCCTGGTACACACAAGATTAAATATAGTTCTAGCATAGATGATATTGAAATTATTCATACTGCCCATAACCGACAAGGTTTTGCAACTGGTGCCGTAATAGCCGCCGAATTTATCAAAGGCAAGAAGGGTGTTTTCAGTATGAAGGACGTATTAGGATTTTAAATAGACATCACTTCATCAATTTTTTCCTGCCATGCAATACAATCGAGTGCATAAAATATTTTTATTCCTTTTATTGCTTGTCACAAATATTACTATTCAGGCTCAGCAAAAACCAGTACCTGTATTTATTTCTGGGTCGGAAGGACATGCTACTTTTAGAATTCCTGCTATTATTATTTTACCTAACAATGAACTGCTCGCTTTTTGTGAAGGAAGGGTGAATAGTGACAATGATTTCGGTGATATCAATATTGTAATGAAGCGAAGTACTGATAAAGGAAAAACATGGAGTAGCATAGAAACTATTGTAGATATAGATAAACTGCAAGCAGGCAATCCTGCACCAGTGGTAGACCTTAAAGACCCAGCCTACCCTAATGGCAGAATTTTTTTGTTTTACAATACTGGCAATAACCATGAAGGCGAAGTAAGAAAAGGAAATGGATTAAGAGAAGTATGTTATAAAACTTCCATAGACAATGGAAAAACTTGGTCGGCAGCAACTAATATCAGCACTTCGGTGCACCGCCCCAAACAACCCAAGATAAACGCTGCCTATAATTTTACAGAAGACTGGAGAAGCTATGCAAATACACCTGGACATGCATTGCAATTTTTAGAAGGAAAATATCAAGGTAGAATTTATGTACCTGCTAATCATTCTGCCAATTCTCCACAGAAAAACTCTGAAGATTATGATGCCCATGGATTTTATTCCGACGACCATGGTAAATCATTTCATTTAGGTGAGTCTCTAAAGATTCCTGGCAGTAATGAATCGACTGCTGCGGAAATTTCCAACAACCGGCTACTACTCAATGCGAGAAATCAAAAAGGCGATATCAAACAAAGAATCACCGCCATTAGCAGTGATGGAGGCGTTCATTGGGATACTACTTATTTTGACAACCAATTACCAGATCCCATTTGTGAAGGAAGTATAGTAACTATTGGGAAAAGGAAGGGTAAAGCTATTCTTGCTTTTAGCAATGATGCGGATACCACCAATCGAAATAACTTAACACTTCGCATTAGTTATGACGAAGGAAAGAATTGGAATAAAAGTTTTTTAATAGATGCTAATCCAAATAAGGGCGATAATGAAAATGATTTTACTGCGTATTCCGATTTAGTGAAAATGGATAATCGCCGGGTTGGAATACTTTATGAGAAGAATAATTATTCCTCCATTGTATTTGTTGTGAAGCAATGGAAATAAAAATTACCAACCTAAAACATTCGAGGTATCCCCAATTGTGTTTTTCCTGATGAATGGTATTTTACATTTTCATTAGCTGAAGGATTTTCATTCAATACTTTCCATGACTCTAGTTTACTTCCATTTGGCAATAGTAAAATCTCTTCATTAGGCTTTGTTTTAAAGTTTATTACCCCTCCACTCATCATTTTATTTTTTGTAAACTTATTGGAAACCATTGTCGCATTTACCCAAGGTAATTCTAAGCTACAATCATTACCATGAATGCTTTTTAAGGCTACCCATACTATTTTCCCCGACTTAATTTCTGATGAAATGATAAATCCACCTTGAGCATGTAAAGTAAATCTACCATCCTTACTAAGATCAAAAGCAGGAAATAATCGAATGATTCCCTCATGACTTTGTAGTAAAGATTCATTCATAGCAGTTGCCATTACACTCATCGCCTCCATCGACATATGACGGAAGGGCCATGCTGGAAGAGGAACTTTTTCTCCAGTCGTGGAGCCAATAATATTTACAGGATTGGTTCTAAAATAAGAAGTTCCACGAGCATCCTCTTCAACTTCTGAACTAATATGCCCCCAACCATTTACAAAAAATTGCCACTTCGCAGGAAATTGTTTGAGATTAATAGCCAACTCCTTCGCTAATCCCAACCTCGCCATCACTATGGGAACTTGCTCCCATCCCATATTCTCAGTTCCATACAAACGAAGAGTAGATGTCATCACATTAAATAAAGATTCATTTTTTTGTTTTAATCCTACTAATCCTGAAGGAAAAACGGGAGACCAGGGCACTGCTGGAAAAATACCTTCGTAGATTTTAAACTCAGCGGTCTTTTTATTTTTTCATCTTCAGTTAATAGATATGAATACTGAGGATCATCGGTTTGATACCAAGTGGTAAGCCAATGCTTCTCTTTAATCCCCCAACCTGCTGCTATAATTTTATTTCCTGGAGCAGGGTAACCTTTAAATATTCCTCTGTTGATTGTCGATCCCTTTTCATTCTGACTTATTAATGATGGAGATGCATTTACCAAAGGAACTGGTGCTAAGTGATCAATAATATCCTGGTAAATTTTATTTTCAGGACCTTCCACTCCAGCAGTTTTAAGCGCCTCGAGTGCAACAGTAAATAATTTTCTAGCATATACTAATTCTGTAAGTCCATCGCGAAGCTTGATATGCCCTTCGTATCCTGTCCCCTCTTTTGCATGGTACAATCCATCATTTTCTTTTATTAATAGAGATTGAAAAAATTTAGTTGCTTCTACAATAAAAGGAAGTGCTTTTTCTTTTAAAAAATTTTTATCATTTGTAAATTGATATTGCCGCCAAAAATCTAAGGCAATCTCTGCTACGGGAGTATGATTATCCTTCACATCATTATCAATTCTATTGTAGCCATTTCGATTGGTAACATCTGAGATAAAAGCACCATCGGACTCATAAAAATCTTTAGCATCTTTTTTTGCAAATCGAAGCGAGTTAAATCTAAAATCTAAATACGGGGTAACGATATCATGGAATCCAGCGGCATTTAATGGCCAATAAAGTTGTTGTTGATTCCAATGAAAATAAAAATTCCACTGTTGAATATCATGATTCCAACCCCACAAGCCGTTGTTAAAACGACCAGGATATTTCCCTCCTTGAGAAGCCTGCGCATAATACATTGTCAAATACCAAAGGTTGTTAAGATAATCATCTGCATAATCAACAAAAGAGCGATTCCAGATAGACTTCCAATAAGCTGAATGAGCCGAATACCTCGATGATAGCTCATTTTCGGGTAAAGCAATCATTTTCTTCACCTCTACAATTGGATCACTTATTACGGGTGAAGAAACCGCGAATGCCAATTGCACCTGCTTGTCTTTTTTACCATTCAGTTCAATAGAAGCCAACCTTGAGTGCTCTCGTTTAGTGGTAACCGTTAAACCATTCGACTTAATAACTGAACCAGCAACAGCAAAAGTTCCAGTTGCTAATTTTTGAGAAATATAAACCGCCTTATCTCCCACCGAAGTTTCTGTACCAGCCAATCCTATTTCAGCATCTCTTCTCATTCTGGTATACCACATGGAGAAAGTTCTTGAGCCAAACCTTTCAACCGACACTTTAATCGGCACGTCTTCTTTAAATGAGCTTTCCAAATCACAAAGCAACAAACCCGACTGATGATCAATGAATGCTTTAAAGGTAAAATGTCCAAATGGTGAGGAGCCATCCAATAATAATTTGGCATCTGCAAGACTAAGTCTACCCTTAAAATCAGAAAGATAAAGTGTATTAAAAACTGGGAATTTAAAATCTATCTCAATACGACAAGCTTGTCTTTGGGTAGTATAATAATCGTATTTCTCCGTCCAAGTTTCTGGTTTGTCAGATTTTGCATCATCCCATAAATCACCTTTGTTAACGATGATAATTATTTTAGACTCTTCGCACCAAACCAATGCAGCCACTTCTCCATTACCCAAAGCAATCCCTTGCATCGGATCAACAGGTGGACTTTTATAAACCACATCATATTGTGAGATACGTCCAGGCCAATCGACATTCCAGGAAAAATTGGCAGGATTAAAAGAAGAATTAATACTAGTAGGCTTGTTTTTTAAAGTATCAGCAAAACAGTAGGCCGATTTAGGTAAATACAATAGGCCAATACAAATTATTGACAGTAAAAATAGAGAAAAGGATTTAGTAGCTCTATTATAAATTGTAGAAATAGTCAGCATAGCAAGAAATTTAATATACATCCATTTGAGAATGAAAAAAATTATCAATGAGTTGTAAAAATAAGGAAAGGAATTTTGATCGCTTTGAATTTAGTTTATGGGCAAGTCTAGGACAGCGTTTTTTACTTTTTAAAAGGACTGCGTCTTTTCCAATTATTCACAGGCTCTAAATAATTAAAAATACTGCCGAGGAAATGATTGATAATCGGTTGGCTATGCCTCATGAATCCAAACATTGCAATATCGGTGGCTCCCACCGAACTCTTTATTTCAAGTGCAGTTCTGCCAAAAATAATATTTTTAAATTGTAAACTTATGCCGCATGCAATCATATCATAGAGCATGTTGAGATAGAGCATTTTTTCTTTTTGGATTTTATCATCATATCCTAAAAAATAGGTGTCTAAACTTGTACCATTTTTAATTAAGGTATTGAATCCAATTAATTTTTCATCTAGGAAATAACCATACAGCATAAAATCATCCCCAAGCTTTTCTTTTAACACATAAAAGTGATTTTTCGGGAGAAAAAAGGTATTAAAAGGAGCATGCTCAGCTACATGCAAATACAAATCATAAATCATTTCTTGATGTGCCAATATTTCATCAAGGGTCAATTTTCTTTTTTGAATACCTCGCAGTTTGTTTCTGCTTCTTTTATATTGATCCTTATATTTTTTAGTTAAATCTTTTACATAATCTTCTTCGCTATTCCAGTTGGGATTAATTTCAAAAATCATATTGGGCTGAGAAGAAAATTTTAAATCCTTTTTAAATGCGGGTTGGTCAAAATATGACAGGTCACTAGGCATGAAATCTTTAAAGGAAGTCAGGTGGATTTTTGAATGTTGATTGATATCGGTAGCAGCTTGATTTAAAGTCTGTAAGATTGCAGGGATAGACGCCTGCGCTTTAACGGAAAAAGCGTTTTGGCCAGATAACATATTATTACCGATAAATAATAATTGAGATGAAAAACGGCTGAATATATAATTTCTAATCCATGTCTTAATTTTATTATCTCTTCTACCATAGGTCTCTAAATGAGAAAGGTCAATGAATTGAGCTAGAGAGATTCCGATTAATTCTTCATTATTGAAAACTCCAATATATTGGCATTTTAAATTGGCAGGAGCGGCCAACGCTAGCACTTCAAGGTATTTTTTGGAAAGAAAAATATTAGCCTGCGCTATGATATCCCAATCGGAGGGTAAATGCTGAGTTTGCTTAAAAAGTTGATATGTATACCCTGTATTCAAAAGAGATGGAAAGCTAATCTATTTTAATTTAAAATAAGTAAACTAGTTTCACTTGATTTTGTTAATGATTCTCGTTAACTGATTTAATAGAAAGCGATTTGATGGCTAGCGAAATACTTAAATTTTTACCCTAGAAATTTATAAACCTATCGAAAGTTTGAATTTTAATATTTAATTTTAATTTACTTTTTTAAAAGTGAATAATTTTCCTTTAGGAAAAGTAGACTCAATTTATTAAATCAATCAATATGAAAAACTTTTTACTGGCCATCATTTTGCTATGGTCAAATGCTATTGTAAGTGCCCAAACAAAAACTGGTTTTAATAAAACCTGGGTTTTTATGGTGAGCTTAGTAGAGTGGGCCGATACTAGTCTTGCTACTTTTGAAAAAGAAGGTCGGATTGATTCTAAAATTTTTAATTTCTTTAAAAATAATGGGGTTCCTCCAAATCAAATGATTTACTTAAAAGATAAACAAGCCAGCACCAATTCAGTGCGTGCGGAGTTTGCAAAATTTTTAAAAAAAGCGACAAAGGGTGATAAATTATTTTTTTATTACTCTGGGCATGGATATAAAAATGATGATGATAAAGTGTGTTTTACCACCTATAAAGGGGATGAATGGTCTGCAGAAGAAATTGTAAGGACTGTAAATAATAATTTTGCGGGTGACAAAGCTTTTTTTACAGCTGATTGTTGTAATTCAGGAGGATTAGCAATAGAAGTAAAAAAGTATCCTCAACGCGAATACGCGGCACTAAATTCTGTTGTTCCAACCAGCACATCTTCAGGAAATTGGACTTTTTCCAACGCCCTACTCTACGGATTACAAGGTAAAAATTTTATAGATTTTAACAACAATGGCAATATATCTCTAGAAGAATTAGCGAAATATATTGACGAAGAAATGGCGGTGGTAGAGGGACAAAAAGCGTATTATTATATTCCCGCTACTATGAAAAATTGGGTAGTTACTAACAACGTGCCCATCAAGAAAAATTTATTGATTGGATCACGTGTAATGGTAGATTATGATGGAGAAGATTATATGGGTTTTGTGGAGGATGCAGATGCTAAAAATAATTTTAATATTCGTTTTTATAGTTATACAAATCACGAATCAGAATGGCTCAAATTGAGTAGATTAAAACCTTTTGCTTGTTCAAAAGACTTAAATATAGGAACCAAAGTAAATGCATTGAGTAGTTATGATCAAAAATGGTATCCTGGAAAAGTAATTAAAAAATTCTTATGTCTTCACCTAGTACACTTTGATGATTACGATAGTGAGTGGGATGAATGGATGGCTGCTAAAAATATAGAGAAGAAATAATATTATAGTAAGTCATTCGCTGGTTGACTCGAATTCTCAACCTGTTAGTATCTTCCGATGAAAAATGGGAGACCAGGGCTAAACATGTATCCATAAACTTGTAAAACTATTTATTCTTTCCATTCAATTGGAATAGAGATTTCGTTTTTACGCCCAATAAATTGATAAGGTGCATTATAGCCTAAGAAATTAAAGTTGCCTATTATTTTAATATTCTTTTTCTGAAGTAAAGCAACTAATTTATTTTTATAATCATCAATCTTTTCATCATTTGCATACCCTCCAAAGGCAATTACTGCAGCATATACTTCTTCGGATTGTTTAATTTCTACAGTAGCATCATTTGGTTTAGGTAAAGAGGCCATGTCATATTTCTCAGGCATTACAAAACTCATAGCCGACCCTTTTTCGCTCATTTCCATTCTCACGGGTGTCGTCATGGCAATACTTTTATTTTGGTTATTACCTCCAAAAATATACCCTGCTAACTTTCTAAATCCACTGCTTGCTACTTGTTTATAGTTAGCTCCAGAAGAACGAATAGTAGCAAAGGTTGCTTTGGGGTAAAATCGCACTTCAAAGCCATGCTCCTTTTTAACCACCCTATACTTTTGGGTTTCAATAGTTGACGCTGAAAATTTTCTAAACGATTGAAATACAATAAAAATAATGGCCAAAGCCAATAATAGGTAATATAATTTCATACTATTGATAACATTGAGAACATGGAAATGTTTGATAAATGTAAATGAATATGATTAAGGAGGGATAAATTAATAGGATTATTCTATAAAAATAACTAATCAATTTAAGCTGGTCAAGATTTATATTATACTACACCAATCGAGCCAGTAAAAACAATAGAAAAAACTAAAAAACAGTGCCATAAGGGCATAAAAAAACTCCGATTTCTTTCGACTTTGGAGTTTGTAATGCTATTTAACTACACGATTAATGATTCAATATATTTTTTCGATTTCATTTTCTTAATTATAAGCTCTCTTTTTTTTGCTTCTATAAGTGTTTCAAACTCCTCCTTATATTTTAATTGCCATGGAATACCAGTTGAAGTAAACTTTGAATGCCCAATATTATGCTCATACATCCGCCTTTTCAACTCAGTGCAAGCACCAATATAATATTTGTTTAATTTCTCTGAGAAAAGTATATACATAAATGGCATAAAATAAAAGAACCCCTTTTAATATATTGTAGGTTTCAGTTAAGATACATAAAAAAAGCCTCACATTTCTGTGAGGCTTCGTGAACTGGCTGGGGCCGACCTCTTAAAACTAACTCTGCGATTATCACTGTATTAGATTGATAATCAAAACAATCAACCCAAAGACGAGCCACTTATATCTTTTGTTTAATTTTGACTTTTTGAGCGAATTCTACGGGAATTTCCTAGAAAAAGGGTGGGAGGCAACAGTATATCAATAGTTAACTAAATTTGTAATACGTAATTATTCAATTATGATTAAGCATTTTTTATTGTTAGCTGGTTTGTTATTTTCAATGCAAGTAATTGCTCAAACGGGGATTGGGACTTCGACACCTGATCCTTCTGCTAAGTTACACGTTGCTTCTGATAGATTAGGTTTTTTGCCACCTCAGGTTACACTAACTGGAACGACAGATAATACCACAATTAAAAATGCAGCAGGTACCGCTATTACACCTGCTGTTGGATTATTGGTTTATAATTTGGGATCAGTTGGTTTACAAGCAGGTTATTATTATTGGAATGGAGCTAATTGGGCTACTATAGCAACTGGTACTACTGCTGGTAATGCTGTTATTGCAAGTGATTTGGTAAAGTTGTATGGAGAGGCTTATTCAAGTGCAACAGGTAAAATTGGAAATACGAATGGATATTCATTTACGGTACCTGTTTCTGGTAGATACTTGTTTGACTTTTCATGTGCTGGATATGCCAGTAATGAAAGTTTTACAATGAATTTTTATGTTAGACAAGGTACAAGTATTTTAGGTTCTGATGCACAAACAAGTTTCAACCAAGCTATACATTCCGAGTATAATGGAAAGGTAGAAGCAAATCTGCAATCTGGGGTAACTTATAATGTTTTTGTTAGTTCAACTGGGATTAGAAATATCTATGATTACGACAGAGTCTATTACAAAATGGTAGCAGGAAACCTCCCTGTTAACCAGCATATGGCAGCACAAAATGTTCAATTGAACAATAACTTTTTGTCAAACGATGGAGGTAATGAAGGAATTCGTATTGATAATTCTGGTAATGTTGGGATTGGAACAGCTACTCCATCCTCAAGATTAAATATTGTTGGCGGAGGAATCAAAATTCATAACGGATTTAGTCGTTTAAATTCTAGGCCTTTATTAAACACTTCCTCTATTGGCAACTATGAGATTAGAGGAGTCGGTTCAATTACAGGTAATACGCAACAAGATCTCGGAGATGACGGTTTCTTAAGATTGTCAGCTGGTGGTGGATCAGATACATTAGTTCAATCCTCTATTGATATATCTGGAGGTTCAGATAATACAAATATGGATAATACTATTATCATGCGAACAAGAGGTGTTGAAAGATTGAGAATAGATAATAATGGAAATGTGAATATGAATGGTAGTATAAGTCTTGGAAATCCAACGGGGAATGTTGTCATTAAAGCTGCTGGTTTTGTAAGTAGAGGAACAGATATAACATTGGGGAATTTAAAAGTAAGGTTTGCTGCATCTGGTAACATGAGTTTACAAGTTAGTTCAAGTTCAGGGACAATTAGCACTATAGGGAGTGATCAATATATAACAAATGGTTCAGGATCTACAACGATATCAAGGTCAGTAACAGCAAGTCCAATATATCTCTGGCCTTCAGGGATAAATTTTGTTGATATGGGAAATAGTGAGACTTGTATATTAATTGATACAAACACAAAAATGAGCTGGAGAATTATTGGAATAGTTGGCCCTGGTTATTTAAACAACTTTATTTCAATAGAAAGGATTTTATAAATTCTTAATAAACCGAGCCACACAAAACAATACAAAAGACTACAAAAGCGTGCAACAAGGGCATAAAAAAACTCCGATTTCTTGACGATTTCGGAGTTTTTAGTGCTTATTACAAGCTAGATTGTGAACTGGCTGGGACTCGAACCCAGGACCCATACATTAAAAGTGTATTGCTCTACCAACTGAGCTACCAATTCAAAAACTTTATCTCTTTTTCCAGAAACCTCCCGATTTAATCGGGATGCTCTACCAACTGAGCTACCAATTCAAAAACTTTAACTCTTTTTCCAGAAACCTCCCGATTTAATCGGGATGCTCTACCAACTGAGCTACCAATTCAAAACTTATTCTCTCCTTAAAAAGCACCTTTTGAGGGTATTTTCTTTTGGATTGCAAAAATAAGGTAAAAACATTTAGTCCCAAAGTTTTTTAAACTCTTTTGCCCAATAGTTATACAATTTTATTAAGATAATTGATAAACAGCCGATGAAGTCGCTTATTTTTGCTATTAATTTATCATATGAGTGATTTTTTTAAAAATAAAGTAATTGCCATTACAGGGGGAAGTGAAGGAATTGGAAAGGCATTAGTTGACGCCCTAATCCCTTTAGGTGCCAAAATCGCCACCTGTGGCCGTAACCAAGATAAATTATATAGCCTTCAGGTTCAATATTCCAATCATCTACTCCATACCATGGTGGCAGATGTTAGCAGATATGCGGATTGCAAAAATTTTATAGACTCTACCATCGCTACTTTTGGTGGCATCGATATCCTTATTAATAATGCGGGAATTAGCATGAGGGCTCAACTCAAAGACGCAGAAGTGGATGTAATCAAAAAAGTAATGGACGTCAATTTTTTCGGTACGGTTTATTGCACCAAACTAGCCCTCGATTCTATTATTGAAAGAAAAGGAACTATTGTAGGGGTTTCCTCCATTGCTGGATATCGTGGCCTTCCCGGCAGAAGTGGATATTCTGCTTCTAAATTTGCAGTCAATGGCTGGTTAGAAGCTATCAGAACAGAATTATTAGAAACTGGAGTCAATGTAATGTGGGTGAGCCCAGGTTTTACGCGTAGTAATATCCGTAATGTAGCACTCAATAGCAAAGGCTTTGCTCAAGGAGAAAGTCCACTCAATGAAAGAGATTTAATGAGCTCTCAGGAATGTGCCAACCATATTATCAAAGCTATTGAAAAAAAGAAAAGAACAATGGTACTTTCATTTAATGGGTTTCAAACTATTTTTATGAATAAATTTTTTCCTTCTCTAACCGACAAACTGGTGAGGAAATTCTTTTATAAAAATGGTGAATTAGTTAAATAGTGTGTTCAATATTATTATAATCCCCTTACTTAAAATATTTATTAAAAGATGCCGATCCTAACACTTACTTCTGATATTGGCCAGCAAGATTTCCTTACTGGTGCAGTAAAAGGACAGTTGTTACAGGCAGGTGATTTGTTTTCATTGGTAGATATCTCTCACCAAATATCGCCTTTTAATTATCCTCAAGCAGCCTATGTTTGTAGGAATGCTATAAAAAATTTCCCAGTAGGGACCTTTCACTTAATTCTAGTGAACTTATTTGACGAAAAGCCGGAACATATGCTAATAGCCGAACATAATGGCCACTATATTGGCTGTGGCGATAACGGTTTACTGACAATGATATTAGAAGAGATACCTCAAAAAGTAGTCGCACTAGATTTAGAAAAAAGTCAAACAAAAAATACCCTCTATTGTACCACCGTGTTTGCAAAAGCATTTAATGATATTGCTAATGGTAAAACCTTAGATCAAATAGGTGACCCTTCCGTTTCTATTCAGGTAAAAAATCCTTTACGACCATTACTAGGTTCCAATTGGATGGAAGGTCAAATTATTTTCATAGACAATTTCGAAAATGTAATTGTAAATATTACCCGTGAAGATTTTGAAGAACAAAGAAAAGGTAGAAGCTTTAAAATTGTTTTTAAAAGAGATGAGGTGATTGAAAAGATTTGTGATACCTATGCAGATGCTCAAGAAGGTGAAAAATTAGCATTATTTAATTCAGCAGACTATCTTGAAATTGCTATCAACAAAGGAAATGCAGCTGGCCTTTTTGGTTTGCAAGGATTTTCAGAAAAACAAAATCAAGCGCAACACCAATACCTCAATAACCGCCTCTTTTACCAAACAGTAAAAGTGTATTTCGAATAACCCTCCTACCTGCTGTAGACTAAGTATTCTAAAAAGCAATTCTCATTATCTACAAAACACTTGCTTTAAAAAAATTGCTTAATACCATCTAGCGTTTATCAAAATAATTTAAGATTCGATTTTCTTTGCGCTAGGCAATACGAATTGGATAATGACACTTAATAAAATCACTAAAATCACTCCAATCAAATTCAACCATAAAAAGGAAACAATATTGAGGTTATAGATGAGTATAATCAATAATTCTGATAAGGCTGCTGCAATAAAAACCGCATTTCCCCTCACATATTTAATCCAGAATGCAACAAGAAAAATGCCCAATATTACTCCGTAGAATAAGGAACCTAAAATATTAACTGCTTCTATCAGACTATTACCTAGGTTGTAAGCAAACATGGCCACTACTACCGAAAATACCCCCCATCCAAAGGTGTACCATTTTGAAATACTGTAATCCTGAGCTTCGGTACAATTTTTATTAATAAATTTTTTATGAAAATCTACTACCGTGCAGGAGGCGAGGGAATTTAATGCTGCTGCAATACTACCCCATGCTGCCAAAAATATAACAGCAATCAATAGCCCCACCAGCCCCTTGGGCAAATTGTCAATTACAAAACGAAGGAAAATAAAATTAGTGTCATTGGCATCATCACCAGGAATTGCTTTTTTTATTATGGCCTTATAATTGGCACGTAGCTCAGTCATGCCCTCAGAATTACTTTTCTTTATAGCGTCACTATATTGATTTTCTAAAAGAATCAACGAGTCTTTATAAACCGTTTTCTTTGCTACTATTACTCTTGCTTCATCAAAATAAATCGGCGCCTTGTGAAACTGATAAAAAGAAAATACTAAGATTCCCACCAACAAAATAAAAAACTGCATGGGCACTTTCACCAACCCATTGGTTAATAATCCAATCTTACTTTCCTTATCCGACTTTGCAGTAAGGTACCTTCCTACCTGACTTTGATCAGCACCAAAATAACTTAGCGACAAGAAAAATCCTCCCAACAAACCGCTCCAGATATTGTATTTATCTTTCCAATCAAAATTATGATTAGAAAAGCCGGTAGTAATAATATTCATCTTTCCCTTACTACCTGCCACCTTTATAGCATCTATAAAACCCATCCCTTCGGGGAGCAGGTTAATCACCATATAACCTGCCAAAAACATTCCCGCAATAATGATGATCAGTTGCAATTGTTGTGTATAAGCAACCGCTTTGGCACCTCCAGTGATGGTATAAATAATTAATACGCCTCCCATTACCAAATTGGTATAATAAATATTCCAACCCAAAAGTGAACTCAATATGATAGAAGGAGCATAAATACTAATTCCAGTAGACAACCCTCGGGAAATCAAAAATAAAGCAGAAGTAAGTGACCTTGTTTTTAAGTCAAACCGATTTTCTAAAAATTCATAAGCGGTATACACTTTTAATTTTCGGAAAACAGGTACAAAGAAAATACAGATCACAATCATAGCCAATGGCAATCCAAAATAATATTGTACAAATCGCATTCCGTCTGTATAGGCCTGGCCGGGGGCACTTAAAAAAGTAACCGCACTTGCCTGCGTACCCATAATACTCAGCAGTACCATATACCATGGTAAACTTCGATTACTCAAAAAGTAACCATCTAAATCCTTGGTAGTACGACTTTTATAAACACCATAAATAATGATGCCGCAAAGGGTAGTTATTAATATGATCCAATCAATAGTACTCATTCAAAAATTTAGTAATCATAAAAAAATAATTCAGCCTATTGGAAATAAACAGTAATAAAATAGTAAAGCAACATTTGTAATAACAATATGATGGTCACTCCCCAATACCATTTTCTCCAATATGATTTTTCACCTTGCATATAACTAGCTTAAAAAATTAAATTACTTTTTGCCCTTTTCTGGCAATGCAATTAAGTTAGCAAATAAACGATACGCTCCTGGAACTCCTGCAGGAAGTTCCCTAAAAAAAACTAGCCCCGTATAAATAAATCTTCCTTTTCCATAATTAGCAATGATCAAAGATCCGTCCTGCTCTGATTCTGAAGGATCCTTCATACTCAAAATACGTTGATAAGCAGGGTCTGCCCTTTCTGAATTATAAATACTGCGCTCTTGAATCCATCCTTCAAAATCTTTTTCAGAAATTTTATTAGGATAATTTAATGCGGGATGATTAGGTAATAAGAAATTCACTTTCGCCTCTTCATCTGTAACTCGACCTCTACTGATGGTAAATGGATAAGGCGAAATTTTTGCTTTTACAGGTCCAATCTGATTGCTCGTGTTATACTGACAAAGTAAAATACCCCCTTCCTTCACATAATCCATTAACGCATCATATACATCATTCATCCAAGCATTTGTATTGTAGGCCCTTACCCCAGTTACTATTGCATCGTATGAATGAAGCTTACCAGCCTTAATATCTTTTGGTGAAAGTATCACTACTTGATATCCCATTTCTTGCAATGCCTGAGGTACTTTATCACCTGCCCCTGGTATATAGCCCACTATCTTTCCACTAATTTTTATATCTGCGAAAACAGATTTTGTTGTTGCCTCTTTTTGATAAACGATAGAAGGAATATGATCATAATTGATCACTCTTTTATATGTTTTTGAACTACCCGCATCCCCACTATTCAAGACAGCCTGAACAGTTGAAACTGCTCCTGACAAATTCTTTTGAGGAAGTTTGACCTCCAACGAAATAGATTTGTCTTTTGAAAGTGTTTTTAAGGAAAAATCTTTTTGATTTAATAAAGTCCCTTGCTTGTCATTTACAGTTGCTTGCAATTGAATATCTCGCTGTAAATCGATATTAGGAACTACTTGCACATCCACATGTAAGGAATCCTTATTCTTTAATAAATAAATATCTTTTTCAAACTTTATATCCGCAATGGGCAGAATAGTAAAAGGCTGATTCAACTCTCCTCTTACTGGATCTGTATATTTATATCTAACTGGCTTCGTGAAAGTAAAAGGAGTCCCCTCAATCGTTACATCAAAAATTACCTGAATGGGTGAATTTTCTGCCATACCTATTTTTTGGCGATCCGCTACATTAAAGCTTCCTTTATCCATTGGCAAAGCCAGCCAATAAGGTTGCGCATTTTTTACGGCTGCATCGCTAAGGAAAATGTTTTTTGCAATCGACTGATTGCTATTTTTATTAAGCGCGCCCAATGAATACTGTTGATCGCCGATACTTACACCCACCTTACTCAAATTCAAACCCAGTTGATTATTGGCGGTAGCCGTTATTCTAGCACTATCTCCCTGAATTCCAAATTGACTGTTGGTAGTAGCCTCCAAAAACAAACCACTGGCTGCTTGAATACAATTTTTAATCTCCTTTAATTTCTGAGTTTTCCAATACCCATCAGTAAGTGATGTAACTAAATTATAAAGATTCACTAAGGCTGGTACTGATTTTTCAGGATGTTCAGCAGAAAAACTAGCAGCTATATTAATTGATAGCTTTGACAAATTATTTTTGTTTAACCTATCCCAATTGGTGGTAATGCCATCCATTAAATCATTGACAGGTTGTTCACCTTTGATGGTGGTGAAATATTCAGTCACCGTTCCTCTTTGTGCCGACACGCCAAATCCCTGACTTTTATGTTGACTTCTACTCAGCGCTGCGATTTCGCCATATCCTTTTCCTAAAAGCGGATTATACATACCCACATCGAGTTTAAACTGGTCTTCACTTTGTGTATTACCACTTCCAAAATTAAAAGTATTCCAAAGCAATCTTTTAGCTTGCCAAATGTTTACTCCCTGTGATAACTGTTCTGGAAATTTGTTTGGATCTGCCGCTGCATCAAAAGCCTCACGGGCAAGGATACCCGAAGCTGCATGATGACCATGACCTGCCCTACTATCTTCTGGAAAACGGGCAATTAGAATATCCGGCTGAAATTTACGGATAACCCAAACTACATCACTCAATATTTTATCATGTCCCCAAAAGCGAAATGCCTCTTCGGAAGATTTACTAAATCCAAAATCAAATGCCCTACTAAAAAACTGTTCAGCCCCATCGATTCTTCTAGCCGATAATAATTCTTGTGTTCTAATTAAGCCCAAATCAATTCCTTGTTCATCACCAATTAAATTTTGTCCTCCATCACCTCTTGTTAAACTTAAGTAACCAGTTCGATACAATTTTTCATTGGCTAGATAAGTTAGTAATCGGGTATTTTCATCATCGGGATGAGCAGCAATGTATAAAACAGATCCTAGTACTGGTAATTTTTTTAACTGTAGCAATATTTCTGATGAAGTATAGCTTTTGGGAGTTTGAGAAACTGCCTGTAAAGAATTCAATACAAAAACTAGAATTGCAATAGGTTTTAACATACGATTTTGATTATTTATTGGATGTAATATAATAACAACTGAAAGATTTTCAATTTAAAAAATATACCCTTATCCTAGGGGATATTTGATTTAGTCCCCAATAAGTATAAAAGCATCAACTGAGCGGCTATATTTAACGGACAACTGAATATTTTACAATAGAATCTATTTAGTAATTTAGACAAAAATTTGCGCATGAAGTTCAAGGATTTAGTTGGATTGATAACCATGGTTTTATATTTAAATGTCTCCATTGTTGAGGCACAAAAAATTGACCCTTTCCATTATCAGCCACAAAAAAAAGTGACCTGTACCCAAGGGGCAGTAGCCTCCGCGAATACTTTGGCTAGTAAAGTAGGGGTAAGTATTTTACAAAAAGGAGGCAATGCCATCGATGCAGCAATTGCCACACAACTTGCGCTGGCGGTGGTTTACCCAGGAGCGGGTAATATTGGTGGAGGTGGTTTTATGCTTGCGCATTTAAAAAATGGAAAAAATATCAGCATAGATTATCGGGAAACAGCACCCTCCCATTCCAATAAGGATATGTACTTGGACAAGGAGGGAAATCCACGGTTGAATTTATCTCAAGACGGCCATTTGGCAAGTGGCACACCCGGTTCAGTTGCAGGAATATTCGCTGCTATGAAATATGCTTTATTGCCTTTCAAAACCCTCATACAGCCAGCTATTGAATTGGCAGAAAAAGGTTTTTCAATTACTGCCAACCAAGCAGATGATTTCAATGAATTAAAAAATGAATTTATTCAACTGAATACTTCTCCAACTGTTTTTGTAAAAACAACCCCTTGGAAAGCGGGTGACACGCTAATACAAAAGGATCTTGCCAATACGCTCAAAAGAATAAGGGATAAGGGTGCCAAAGGATTTTATGAAGGGATAACTGCCAAATTAATAATTGCTGAAATGGCAAAAGGAAAAGGAATTATTACAGGAGATGACTTAAAAAAATATAGCGCCAAAGAAAGAACGCCAATTGAATTTGATTACCAATCACACCACATTATTTCGATGCCATTACCGAGTAGTGGAGGAATCATTTTACAGCAAGTATTGAAAATGATCGAGCATAAAAATATCGGTGAAATGAAATTTCAATCTGCCGCAAGTGTTCAACTTTTGACGGAAGCAGAAAGAAGAGCCTTTGCTGATAGAGCACAATATTTAGGAGATGGTGATTTTGTAAAAGTGCCTGTAAAAACATTAATAAGCGAAGAATATTTAAAAGAAAGAATGAAAGATTATCAACCGGGCATTGCAGGTAATAGTCAGTCTACTAAACAGGGATACATTAAAGAAAGTGATGAGACCACTCATTTAAGTATTATCGATGCCGAGGGGAATGCAGTAGCTATAACCACTACACTCAATGGATCTTACGGTAGTAGAACAGTAGTGAGTGGCGCTGGATTTCTATTAAATAATGAGATGGATGATTTTAGTGTAAAGCCAGGTATACCTAATATGTATGGAGCAGTAGGTGCCGAAGCCAATGCTATTTTCCCAGGTAAAAGAATGTTGAGCAGTATGACTCCAACTATTGTGTTGAAAAATAATCAACCTTACTTGGTAGTGGGAACACCAGGAGGAACTACCATACCCACTAGCATTATTCAATCCTTGGTCAATATGATTGACTTTAAAATGTCGCCAGAAGATGCGGTCAACCTGCCAAAATTCCATCATCAGTGGCTACCCGATGAGATACGAGTAGAAAAAGATTTTAATCCCGGCACCATCCAACAATTGGAAGCAATGGGCTATAAAGTAGTAAAAAAAGAGTCCATTGGGCAAGTAGAATTAATAGAAATAAATTTTGGCAAGACAAGAAAAATAACTGCCATTGCTGACAAACGGGGAGATAACGGAGCGGAAGGATATTAATTCGATTCATTTTCTTATTGATTAAACATTCATATTCGTTTATTTTTACATACCAATACTTGCTCAGTAGGTTTGGTATTGAATTTGCATATAGGTATTGAAACGTTATTTTTGCATTATAATACAATACACTGCACAAAAGCTTCCACATATTAAAACGAATATCCTTAACACTGATTTTTTGGGTAACATTGGCAATTTTGTTAACCACTATTTTAGACTACGCTCCACTATGGGTTTTTGCCCTTCTCCTAGTTGGCTGGATAGCCGTATGGTTATATTTTTTTAAAGAAAGAAAACAAAAAATCCGATTCTTCCTGCCTGTTTTATTGCTGATCGTTTTTATTTGGGGGATTTTACAAATTACCGCTGTTCAAAATTTCATAGTAGGTAAGGTTACCACCACCCTTTCAAAGGAATTGCATGCCAAAGTGAAAATTGACTATATCAATTACCATCTGTTTGATAAATTGGCTTTTAATGGTTTACTGGTAGAAGATTTAAAAAAAGACACCTTATTATATGCAGGTAGTGCAAGTTTCAAAATTACCGACTGGTTCTTTTTTAAAAACAAAGCCATTATCCATTACATAGCCTTAGACAAAGCGGTCATTAATTTACATCGGACAGATTCCACATGGAATTATCAATTTATAGCCTCCTTTTTTGCCCAACCAACTAATAGTTCCACAAAAAGCAAAGAATCATCAATAGCGTTCGATTTTAAAAAAATTGAATTGACCAATATTCAATTTAACCAAATAGATCAATGGATTGGACAAAACTTAAAATTATCTGTCAAAAAGTTTGATCTCAATGCAGAAGAAATTAACCTCAATAAAAAACAAATCCATTTAAAAAATATTTTACTAGAAGCGCCCATTTTTTCTCAAGAAGATTACACAGGACTAAGGCCCGATTCGCTCATCAAAAAAAAGGTTGAAAAAATTAATTTATCCTCTCTTCCTTACAAATGGAATAATGAAGGATGGCTTTTTTTAGTAAACAATATTGAAATTAAAAATGGTGTATTTATCAACGAAATAGCATCTAATCGACCAGCCTACACAGAAACCATAGATGGTGATCATCTTAGGTTTAGTAATATTAATGCTGATATTAAAAACATTCGCTTCGACAAGGATACACTAACTGCTTTTTTACAATTAGGCACTAAAGAAAAATGTGGACTGGATATTAAAAAATTACAAGCCAATGTAAAATTCACTCCAGACATCATGGAGTTCAAGCAGCTAGATCTAAAAACAGAAAAAAGCAGGCTAGGGAATTATTATGCTATGAAGTATAACAGCTTTCAAAAGAACATGAATAATTTCATACATGATGTTCAATTGGAAGGAAACTTCACCGATAGTAAATTAAGCACCGATGATCTTGCTTTTTTTGTCCCTGATGTAAAAAACTGGGAAATGCTTTTTAACCTCACGGGATCTATCAATGGAAAATTTGATAATCTCAGAACTAAAGGAATGCGCATTAGTTCTGGTAGCTCTTTGTTTGATGGTGACCTCTCTTTCAGTGGACTTCCAGACATTGAAAAAACATTTATCAATTTAGACGCCAATACGCTCCAGACAAATTATGCTGACTTATGTATCATTGTTCCTTCTCTTAAAAATGTAACTAACCCTCAGCTAAGTAAACTAGGTAACATTCAATACCAGGGAAAATTTACAGGCTTTATCAATGACTTTGTAGCTTTTGGAAGTATTCGCACACAGCTAGGGATTTTGAAGGGAGATATTAATTTAAAACTTCCTGAAAAAAGAACGCCTGTTTATAAAGGTAAAATTTCAACTATCGGATTTAAATTAGGCGAATTTTTAAATATTAGTTCTCTTCAAAATATCACCTTCAATGGAGATGTGAATGGAACTGGATTTTCAGAAAAAGATATCAATGCTAATTTTTATGGAAAAGTTGACACCCTAGGGTTTAACGGTTATGCCTACCAAAATATAAATGTAAATGGAAAGTTTTTCAAAAAAATATTTACAGGTTTTTTAAGTATTCATGACGAAAATTTAGTGGTAGACAGTTTAAAAGGAACAATTGATTTAAATAGTAAAGTACCTCAGTTTTTGTTCAATGCTTCCTTAAGTAAGTCGGATTTTAAAAAATTAAAGTTAACCACGGACGACTTTGAATTGAAAGGTGATTTTGAACTCAATTTTGCTGGCAATAATATTGATGACTTTTTAGGCACTGCGCGGATTTACAATGCCAAGTTAACTCACAACCATCAGCCATTAATTTTCGATTCGATGGTTTTGGAGTCTTCCATAGAAAAGAACTTAAAATATTTGACGCTTCATACCAATAATGTAGAAGCAGAATTGTTGGGTAAGTTTTCAATCAATGAATTACCTACTGCATTTAAAACCTTTCTGAGTAGATATTTTCCTTCCCAATTAAATGTG
>Ga0222712_10000682_pt1 | contig 43724 bp, 56 predicted proteins | sample C33_657DmetaG_FD_165043 | JGI IMG/M metagenome (GOLD analysis project Ga0222712, IMG submission 165043) | Estuarine water microbial communities from San Francisco Bay, California, United States - C33_657D | ecosystem: Environmental > Aquatic > Marine > Unclassified | place: USA: California... | reverse complement strand
AGTTGTAGTAGGTAGACCTGAACTTGAAATTCATCTAGCATGGAGCAAAGATGATGATGTAATTCCATATTCAATACATGAAGAAATTGTAAGACAATTGGAAAACCAAGGTAATCATGTAATTTTTCATTCATATGAAGATGGTGGACACGAACTTAATGTTAAATTTCTTGAAGAGACACAATGATAAATTTATGATAAATCATTATTTAATTTATTTAGTAACTCAACTAAAATTTCATTATGTTTTTTTTGATTAGGAAAATTTATAGCATGGTGATTTTGACTAGAATTTAATAATTTTCCTTTAAATAAGTTAAGTTCTAATAATTTTTCCAATTTATTATCTTCTAAGTATTTTACAAATAGTCCAATATTGTTATTATATGTATAATCTAAAATGTTATTATATAAAATAATTTTCAATGGTTGCATTTTTCTTAAGAAATTTTCAATATTTTTTTGTTCATATAATAATTTATCTTTATTATTATTTATTAATTTAATTAATTCATTATACATGCCAAATTTTTCTAAATATAATTGAGAATTTGATACTAATGCAATTTTATTAAAATATGCTGCAAAATAAATACTAGGATATCCACCTCCAGATGTTCCAGTAAATATAATATTTTTATATCTTTTTCTATTAATTAAATATTTAAATACTTCAATATATCTATCATTAAAATTATATTTTTTTGTTGATAAGTACCATGATATATTAGCTAAATTATTAAAATATATAAATGAATCAGATACTGATATAATATCAGTATCTGGTAATATAAAATCATAACCTCTAAAAGTAATTCTATTTGGTCCTTTTATAGGAAGAGCTCCATGAAAAATAAATATCAAATTATTTGAACTATCTTTTAATTTTGCTAAAAAATTAATATCATTATATACATATATACAATCTTCATTATCTTTAATTAATTTTAATTCATTTATATGTTCTTTTTTAAAATTATAATTCATTATAATTTTAAATATATTTTTATTTAATAAAATCAATGAAATGTAGTAATTGAAACACACACACCTCTAGATAATGCACCTCCACTCCAGGTTACTTGAACTGTTACTAAATCAAGTGGTGAAAGTGATACAGAACCAGTTGATATTATTCCTGTTGATGTTGAACCATTTGGAATTATTGCAACTAAATTTGATGCAACACCATTTACAAATAATGTTGCAGTATATGGTGTTGCATTTGCAAGTTGTCTTATACTAAATGCCATTAAAAGTGCATTACATGCATATGGTATAACTACTGTATTTCTTAATACGTCATTAGATGAAACGCCCAATCCAACGTAATCTTCATTAGAAACAGATTGATCAGTTGAAAATGGTAGTACAAATATACCATCTCTACCATTAGCACCAGTTGGACCATGAAAGCCAGTTGGACCAGGAATATTACTATCTGCACCATCATCACCTTTTTCACCTTTATTACCCTTTTCACCTTTTTCGCCCTTAGGACCAGTTGGACCAGGAACATTACTGTCTGTACCAACATCACCTTTAGGACCAGTTAAACCAGTCATTCCTCTTGGACCCGTAGGTCCTGTAACATTACTTGGTGCACCAGTATCTCCTTTAGGACCAGTTAAACCGATATCACCTTTAGGACCAGTTGGTCCATAACATCCGGTAGGACCTCTACATCCCTTTTCACCTTGATCGCCTTGATCACCCTTACATCCTTTTTCACCATGACATCCTTTTTCACCAGCGGGTCCAGTCATACCAGTAGGTCCATCTTCACCCGGTCTACCAGGACATCCTTCTTCTCCACGTTCACCATTTATACCATCACAACCTTGTTCACCTTTATCACCTTTGCACCCACGTGGACCTCTGTCTCCGATATCACCTTTGTCACCTTTATCGCCTTTATCACCTTTTTCACCTTTCTCACCTTTATCTCCTTTGTTTCCCTTTTCACCTTTATTACCATCATCACCTTTGTCTCCACGATCACCTTTTTCGCCTTGATCACCTTTACGTCCTTCTTCTCCTTTATCACCGCGATCACCTTTTTCCCCTTTATCTCCCTTTTCACCGCGTTCTCCATCTGGACCTTGAGCTCCTTTATTACCTTTTTCACCACGTTCACCTTTATCACCAGGTTCACCTTCTGGGCCACGATCACCTTTTTCTCCTTTTTCCCCTCTAGGACCTATTGGACCTCTTGGTCCAGGACTTCCATCTTTACCATCTTTTCCATTTTTACCATCTTTGCATTTATTTCTTTTATCATCACAATTTGATTTATCAGAATCATTACAGTTATTACAATCATCACAATCATTACATTCTGTTTGAGTATCGCAATCATCATCACAATCATTGCAATTTGATTTGCTGTGTTCTTCACACTTTTTGTTTCTACAAGTCATGTATATACTATTAGAAAATAAAATAAAAATCTAAACTATATTATACATCAGTTATGATATATAATTTTGTACATAAATAATTATATGGTATAAAAATAAAATATACTATAAGTTATAATGAATCATAAAGATACAAAAAATAGAAAATTAAGTTCAGAAAGTGATAGTGTACACTATAAAGAAAAAAAGAGTCATCATAAAAGTAAAAGATTATATGAATTAGATTGTAAAAAAGAAATAAAATATGTAAAAGGAGAATGTGGTGAGCGAGGAGAAAAAGGTGAACGCGGTGAACGAGGATTAAAAGGTCCTCAAGGTGTAGAAGGTGAAAAAGGAGAAAAAGGTGATAAAGGAGAAAAAGGTGATAAAGGTGAAGATGGTCGACGTGGCGATCAAGGACCAATTGGATATCAAGGTGAAGAAGGATGTAAAGGTGATAAAGGTAACAAAGGAGAGAAAGGTGACATTGGTGAAAGAGGACCTAAAGGGGACAAAGGTGATATAGGATATAAAGGAGATAAAGGTGAAAGAGGTCCTAAAGGTGATACGGGATTAGAAGGACCAAAAGGTGATTCGTGTATTTGTATAAAAAATAATACAAATATTGATTATGTATGGGCAATTAAAGATGATACAGAAACAATAACGTGTATATTAAAATATCAAAATATAATTTTTACAATAATTCGTGAAATAAATGGATGGACATATAATAAAAGAACAGGATATTTTAAATGTAATGAGAGTGGTAAATATTTAGTATCATATAATATAAATATAGCAACTACACATTGTTCAAAAAAGGCATCAATAATTGGAACAATAAATGATGATGAAATTATTGGAAGTGCAATAACATCAATTTTTACATTAGATAATAAATTAATAAGTAATTCGTTTATATTAGATATTACTAATTGTGATAACTTTGCATTAAAAATTGCCGGAACATCTACTAATATATTAATAACTTGTATCGATGGAATATTAACGGAAAAACCAATATCTGCTTCTATAACAATTACAAAAATATTATAGCCAAATGCGTATATTTCTCAAAGGAAGATATAATTTTTTAGACTTCATTCATATCTACCTCAATTTCTTCGTCAGATTCAGGATACTCCTGTGCCATTCGTTGGCAATATGTTAGATAACAGTCATGAGAGCAAAGACGGTTGTCTGAATATTTACTAGTCTTGTAATACCATGGATGGCGTCCGAGTACTGTAGAACATTCAGAGCACTGTATGTGGTCTGCGCAAATGGTTGAACAAAAGTGTTCTCCATCTTTAAGAACCCATCCAGACCAGTTAGCATCTACAGGATAGTAATCATAACAACAAGGACAAAGTTGATCTTCAGTTGTAGTAGGAACATCCGCATTATTCAACACTTCAGTAGTTACGCCAGTTTCCACATTGGTTTGGCTGGGGGTATTATCAGACTCATTCGTCTGAAGAGGGTCGACCAACAGTTGGTCGTCAATCGAACAATCAATATTTACACAAAATGTATGCATTTTAATATACATTTATTATATTCAGAATCATATTTAATATAAATTTCAATTTTTTAAAAATATAGCTTAATATAAAAGAACATATATATTATTAAATTATATGGAAACTAATACAAATTTAGACGTTCACACTGATGCAAGTGCAACAATTACAGATCATTCTGCTAATGTATCTTATGATAATACTATTGAAGCAAATGCAGGAGTAAGTATTGGAAATGATAATGCATCAGTTGGCGTTGACGCAAGTGTTAAGACTGGTACAACCGCAAGTGCTGAAGCAGGATTAAATGGAAATAATGTAGAAGCAAGTGTAAATTATTCTGATACAACTGAAGCACATGTAACAGTTGAAGGAAATGTAGATTACCATGGAGTTGGTGGATCAGTTACAGGTGATGCATATGCTAAATCAGGTAATGAAGCAGAAGCACATATTTCAGCTGGTGAAAATGGATTAGATGTAGGAGCAGGTGTATCATGTGGTTCTGCAGTTGGAGTAGATGGAGAAGGAACAGTAGATATGCGTGAAGCAAGTGTAACAGGTGGAGCAGGAGTAAGTATTGGAGAACATTTTGAAGCAGGTGGATCAGCTCAAACAACATTTAAAGATGGAGAAGCAACTGTAGGAGTAAGTGGTGATGTAGCTGCTATTGTTGGATTAGAAGTTGATGCATCAGTAACAATAGATACTAATCAAGTTCAAAAAGATTCAAAATTAATAATTCGTGAAACAACAAAATCAGTAGATACAGTGGTAGCAGAAACTAAACCAGTTGTTAATACAGTTGTTAATGAAACTAAACCAGTTGTTAATACAGTTGTTAATGAAACAAAAAAAACAACTAAATCTATAAGTGATCATTTTAAAAAGATATTTAAATGGTAACATGAAATTTTTTAAATCTAAATTTTTTAATAAAATATTAAAAAATTGAAATATAATACTCATACAATCGTATCTAATGAAGAGTAATCAAATATGTCTACTAATCAGGTAACAATGAATCGTTCTGTGAAGCAACCCCGTAATAAGGGAATGGCTACAAATGAAAATACAACGGTATCTCGGAGTAAGCAAAAGCGTGAAGCCATGCGAACTAACAATACTATTGTACCAAATGCACCTTCAAAGAAGATGGAAGCACGTGAACGCTTTAAGAATAATAAGGAGGAATATGCCAAGATTCGTAAGGATCAAACACAGCTTATGGCCAGACTTATGTCTCAAAAGATGGTGCGACTTGGGTATTCAATGAATGATGAATAACTTAAAGCTATTAAAACAGACAGTTTAAAAAAATTGAAAATTATTTTATATATGAGCTCTAACATTATCTAGCATTCATCAACATGAGCGCGTATATTTTATACAGTCGGTTATTGTAGGTCCTAAGCAAGACCAGCGTCAAAAAGGCATAGCCGAACTCCCGGTGTATAAGACAAAGAGTGACCGGAACATATAGTTCCTCTGCAGTGAAGGTGCAGGCGTTTGTTACTCGTAAAGTAACCCATTATTCATAGTCAAGGTTTCGACTAAAACTATGAATCGGCACATCTAGTGCAGGCGATCTATAAAAGAACTTGGACGACCACGAAAGGGACAATTGTCCTGGTTTTCTAAATGTCTATTAATTCCCGAAATAGGGAGTAGATATTGAACTGATTACTGTTTGAAAGAGCGCAAGCTCCCTGAAAGGGAAATAGTAAAAGGAGAAGACCCTTGGTTGAAAGAGGGACGTTAGAAGAACGCATTGGATACAGCGGGCCCCAAGGGACTCGCGAACAGGGTGTTGTCAAATACCCTTACTGCAATTTTCAACAAATTAAAGTTAAAGTTCTTCCAATAGAATTAAAAGATTGGCTTCTTTTCGGTATATTTCAGAAGTAAATGAAAAGTACCACCAAAAAATAAAAAAATTAATTTATTAATTACTTTATTTTTTATTAATTCCTTTATAAAATTGAATATTTAAAATTATACAAATATGTATACTTTATTAAATACAATGACTGAAATATATACACGTTTTCCGCCTGAACCGAATGGATTTATCCATATTGGTCATCTAAAAGCAATGATGTATGATTTTAATAAACATGACAACTGTAAATGTATATTAAGATTTGATGATACTAATCCTGATAAAGAAAATTGGGATTTTGTTAATGGTATCAAAGAAGATGTTGAATGGTTAGGATTTACACCTTATAAAATAACTCATACATCAGATTATTTTCATATCTTATATGAATATGCTGTTATTCTTATAAAAAATAATTTAGCATATGTTGATTTTTCTCCTCATGAAAAAATGAGAGAAGATCGTAATAATGGAACTGAATCATTATATAGAAATGCATCAATTTTAATTAATTTACAAGAATTTGAAGCAATGAAAAATGGAGAATATGATGAAAAAGATTGTATTCTTAGATTAAAAACAGATATGAAGCATTCAAATTATGTAATGAGAGATCCACTTGCATATAGAATTAAGAAAACACCACATTATAAAACAGGTACAGAATGGTGTATTTATCCATCATATGATTTCTCGCATGGAATAGTAGATGCATTAGAAAATATTACATATTCATATTGTACAACTGAATTTTTAATTAGAAGAGAATTATATTATTGGCCAATTGAACAGTTAAATAAATTAGGTATTAATCTTAAATCAGCAGAAGTTACTGAATTTGGTAAATTAGTGATAGAAAATAATATTTTATCAAAGAGAAATATTATTAAATTAGTAGAAGATAAAGTAATGGATGGATTTAATGATCCAAGATTACTAACAATTCGTGGATTAAAGAGAAGAGGATATACTCCAACAATTCTAAAAAATATTGTTCAGTTTTCAAGTATGGGAAGATCAGATCAGATGTTTTCAAATGATATGATTAAACATCATCTTCGTAAGGAATTAGATGAAAATGCAATTAGAGTATATGGAGTAGTAAAACCACTACTAGTTGAAATAGAAAATTTTACAGAAACACATCAGGTATGTATGCATCAGAATCATCCTAAATCTAAAGATACGCATGAAACAATATTAACAAAGAATTTATATATTGAATCAAGTGATTTTAGAGAAGTAGATGATCCAGATTTTTATAGATTAGCACCAGGAAAAACAATACGTCTCCGATATGGTCCATTTATTCAATATGTAAGTCATACTTCTGAAAAGATTATTTGTAGAATAGTTGAACCTGAAAAGCCTAAAAAGGTGAAAGGAATTATTCACTGGGTTAGTGCAGATCCATCTTATAGTACAAAAGTTAAATATATACTATATAATGATGTAATGATAAATAAAGAATTAAATCATAATAGTAAAGAAGAGTATATTGGATATATTGAAAATTATGCAATTACTCAAAATGATTCAATGCAGTTAGAAAGAGTTGGATATTTCAGATATGATCATAATAATGAAGATATGAAAGTATTTATAAGAGTTGTAGAATTAAATGACTGTAGAGTTTAATCTATATAAATATTTTATAAAATAATTAGCGTGGATTTACAATACAAATTTCTTTTTGCATATTAAAATAGAAGTTAGTGGCTTTCATTTCTACACAATTTTCTTCATCGACTAGGTTAACTTTTTGTTTTCCAAATTTTAAACATAAAACACATAACCAATCTTTTTCTTTATCATTTAATTCATTAATGCAATTTTTATTAAATTCCATGAATGTATCATAATCTGCAAATGGGTAAGTATCCGAATAGCTTACTATTCTATCAAAAGTATGTTCATCAATTAAATAGTTATACAATATACTAAAGTTATCCATATACATTTATTATTATAATATAAATTAAATTATATCATAATATCATTAATTCAATTTTTTATATTAATTCTTATAGATTTATGCTAATCTTGTAATTGTAAGATGTGCAGATACAGGATCTACTCCACCAGCTACTGGAGTAATAGTAAGTGCAGTAGAATTACCTGATGGATTACGAATACTCAATATTGAATTTACTGAAAATGTTTGTACTAAACAAATACCAAAGATTTGTGATGTACCTGTAGCTCTTCCAACTACAGAATATGGTAATGGTGCAAGATTTAATGCAACTTCTAATTGTCCTGCTTCATTTATACTAACTTGAAATATTACTTGATATATACCAATTGCAGCTAAATTAAATGTAGATGGTCCTAGACGAGTAATATCTGTTCCAATAAATGGTCCATCATTTGGAAATTGAACATCTGTACCAGGTGCAACAGTTGCAGTATTATCACCAGGCATTAATGCATAAAAATCTGCTGCTGAAAGTTTACCAACTGCAGAACCAAGAGGACCAGCTATACCAGTAAAACCTGTTGGACCAATTAAACCAGTATATCCAGTTGGCCCAGGGACAGTACTTATAGCACCAGTTGGACCAGTAGATCCAGTTTGACCAGTAGATCCAGTTTGACCAGTAGGTCCAGTTGAACCTGTACATCCAGTATAGCCAGTTGCTCCAGTATTTGAAGCACTACCGGCTAAACCAGTTGGTCCAATTGGTCCAGTATCACCTTTACAACCTTTCTCGCCAGGTGGTCCTTGGACTTTATATATTTTAGTTATATAAGGTTTAGATGATTTAGATGAATTTGATGAATCCGATGAATCTGATGAATCAGATTCATCTTTTTTTGAATGATGATGATTATGTTTTTCTACATGAGAATGATGATGTTCGTGTTTTTCTTCATGTGAATGACTGTGTTTTTTTTCATTGTCAGAATCTGGCATTATATATATTATAATAAATAAAAAACTAAATATTTAAATGCATAAATAGGTGTGATAAATGTACATATAAGTAATTAAAAAAAATTGAAATTTATTTTATATATGTGCTCTATTAAAATTAAGTAACTAAGAAATTAGTCTGTCCAGGAAAGACATTAAAAGACCGATCTAATATTGGAGGAGAAGGAGGGCCAAAAATATTACTTGCAGTGAAGAAGCAAGGGTAAGTTCTGCCTAAAGAACCCAGTCCCAACGTATGTAAGGAGTGGAGGAGGACCCCACTTATATATCGTAATGGTAGCTAATAAAGTAGCTTCGGCGAAATATTAGCAGGCGATCCATAGGTCATGCCTAGAGGAGCGCGCTGGAGGGTATGGTATACCTTTCGAAAACGAACTTGTTCGGAGTACGATAAACCCGGCTCGGAGACCGTTATCAGACCCGTTAGCTGCGATAAAGCATTAGGTGGTTCCCTCTAACCCGGTTGCACCGTAATAGCTATTGTCCAGGAAAGACATTAAAAGACCGATCTATTGTGTGAGGAGAAGGAGGGCCCACACAATACCTGCAGTGAAGGAGCAGGCGAAAGTTCCGCGAAAGGAACCCAGTCCCAACGTATGTATTTCGGGAGGAAGGACCCCGAAATATGTATCGTAATGGTAGCCGATAAAGTAACTTACGAGTGAAATGTCGGCAGGCGATCCATAGGTCATACCTAGAGGAGCGCGCTGGTAGGTGGTGACATGATAGCATAAGGGTTCTTCAAATCCGATTGCTACATGATAGCCAATTAAAAACAAAAAATTAATTTATTAATTTTTTGTTTTTTAATTTCTTTTATTAAATATTTATTAATGAATCATATTACTAACGCAAATCTGTGTCATGCTTTTGATTACCATCAAGGAATGAATATACACGAGCCATAGCCCATTGTTCTTTTGATAGTTTCATCTTATAAGGTGCATTTACACCTTTTCTAAATGTTCGTTTCATGCGTACTGATGTTGGATTTGTTTTATAAGCACCACTCCCACGATCATAAACTTCTTGTAAAGTAGCAAGAGGTATTTTAGATATTCTAGATAACTGTAGTAAAGAATATCCTTTATCTTCTAATTTATGTTTTTTTAAGAAATTCATACGATGAGTTCCACCACCTGTCATAGTATCATCAGTTAAAGTTAATTCTGTTCTACCTTCAATTATTTTTTTTAATTCAAGGTATTTTGTTTTATATTTTAGATATTTATATTCATAGTTCATAATATATAATTATAATATACAAAAATTGAAATCAATAAATTTTATCTATATTAAGTATTCTATATAAAAATGAGTCAACCAATTGTAAGATTTGCACCGTCACCAACAGGATATCTCCATGTAGGTGGTGCTAGAACTGCATTAATTAATTATATCTATGCAAAACAAAATAATGGTAAATTTCTATTACGAATAGAAGATACAGATAATCAAAGAAATACAAAAGAATGTATTGATGCTATATTTGATTCTTTAAAATGGTTAAATATTTCATATGATGGAGAACCAGTAATTCAATCAAAAAATATTAATAGACATGTGGAAGTTGCAAAAGATTTACTACAAAAAGATAGAGCATATCAATGTTTTTGTACACAGGAAGAATTAGATGCTCATCGTGAACACTGTACAAAAAATAATATTCCTCCAACTTATTCAAAAAAGTGTAGAAACTTAAGTGAGGAGCAAAGGACTCGCAACCTAGAAATTAATCCAAATCCAGTTATTCGTCTAAAAGTTCCAGATGAAAATTCTTATATAACTGTAAATGATATGATTAAAGGAAAAGTATCAGTACATTATAATCAATTAGATGATTTTATTCTTTTAAGATCAGATGAAACACCAATATATATGTTATCAGTTGTTGTCGATGATCACGATATGAATATAACACATATTATACGCGGTGATGATCACTTTACAAATACATTTCGCCAAATTATGCTTTATAAATTAAATGATTGGAATATACCACAATTTGGACATCTTCCACTTATATATGGTAACGATGGTAAGAAATTATCAAAAAGAAATAATGCAGTAGGAACAGATGATTATAAAAATATGGGATATCTACCAGACGGATTAAAGATTTATTTGGCAACAATGGGAACTAGTATAAATGTTACAGGATCTTTTGATGATTTAATTAAGAATTTTAAGATAAATAAACTATCTAAATCACCTACTCAATTTGATATAAATTTTTTAGGATTAATTAATCAAAAGATAATGAAATCATCTAATTCAAAAGATATAATTCAATATATGATACCATTTGTTGAAACAAAGTTAAATCAAAAACTATTAGATTCTGATATTAATATAATTGAAAGAGCTTATTCAGATATAGTGTCAAGAAGTAAAAGTTTGATCGAGTGTGCAGATTTGCTAGAAATGTATTATAAACCAGATTCGTATGATGCATCTATAATAAATAGAGAAATATATGATAAATTAAAAACATATATTTTAAATATTAATTTTGAGTCAAGTAAGACAATTAAAGAGGATTTAGTAAAATTTTCAGATGAAAATCAATATCCAATTAATGATATTACAAATTTATTAAGAATTATAATAACTGGAAAAGAACAGTGTCCAAGTACATATAGCATGATATATGCTATTGGAATTGACAATATTATTACAAAATTTAATTTATAAACTATATAAATATTAAATTATAATTATATTAATGAAATTTAATGTAATTTTAATAACAGATTCAAAATATGGTATATCAAAAGATAATAAAATGCCTTGGCATTTTTCTGATGATTTAAGATATTTTAATAAAGTTACAATAAATAATATTTGTATAATGGGATCAACTACTGCTAAAGATTTAGGTAAACCATTATATGAACGTGATAATATTGTTATTTCTTCAAATGATGATTGTGCAGAATTAGGTAAAAATCTACCAAGTTATAAATATAATAAATTTATAATTGTAAGAAATATTGATGATGCATTAGAGAAAGCAAATGAATTATCTACGCCTAATAAAGAAATATTTATTATTGGTGGATCAAAACTATTTAATGAAGCATTAAGATCTGATAAATTGGATAAAATATATTATACACACATTAATAAATCATTTGAATGTGATAATTTTATAGAACCAATTTTAGATAGAGATGATATGATCTATAATATAGTTAAAAAAATTCAGATTCCTAATACAGATAATTCATTAGAAACAGAATTAACATTTTATTTAATTACAAAAAAAAATTTATAAAATAAAAGGTATTACACTTTTAGTATTATTCATATATTTTAAATATTTATTACCAAATTCTTTAATCATCATATTTTCTTCATCTTGTATTCTACCATTCCAAAAAACAAACATTACTATTAAATTAGATATATTTCCAATTAAGTTTGGAATTAATAAAGATTGGGCAATAATAAATAATAAACCACAAAAATACATAGGATGTCTAATATATTTATAAATACCAGTGGTAACTAATTTATGATTTTTTCTTACTTGTAATGTGTAAGAATATTCATTACCTAAATCATAAGAAGTTTGAATAATACAAATTAATGCTAATAACATAATTAAAGGTGCTAAATTTCTAATAGCTGCTGGAATTTCATAATTATATTTTTTCATATAAAAATATGATATTAATGGTATTAAAATAAATACATTAATTAATATTAATCTTATAACTTCTTTATTAGTCATTTTATCTTTAACAATTTTTTTATTATGATAATTACTATAAAAAAAATAAAAATAAATGAATACAGCTAAAGTTAAACTAACTAAATAAAATAATTCGTAATTATTCATTATATAATTAGTATATAAAAGAAAAATATATAAATTAAATATGGATTACAAACCCTATATTATTAATATTATAAAAAATAGTCCGATTGGTAAAGTAATATTAAAACATAGTTGGAAGCAAAATAAATATTGGTTTATATCTGGTGGGATTATTGGTTTATCAATTGGTATTATAATTGGATACAAAATACATGAAAATTATGTAGTTTTAAAAAATAAAAATTGAAATAATGTTAATAATATGAATATATATTATCAATATTATAATAATGTTTACAATTGGTAATACATATTCTATTTGTTTTCCTTATGGAATTAAGTCAGAAATGACACTTAATGCAATTCACGATGCTACGGAAAACCATCAAATCTTATATACATTTATTAGTTCTAATAATACAAAAGTTATTGTGACATATGGTGTATTTAAAAGATTAATAATTACTGAAATTCTTACTAAGCCATCATATACTTATGCAAATTATAATTATGGCAATGATAATGATTTTGGACCAGATGATGATCTATATTGTTAAAAAAATTGAAAATTATTTTATAAATGTGATCTATTAGAAGAGGTTATTCCGCTGGGGAAATGGATGGGTATCCAGAAAATACCAAGGCAGCGACCAAAAGGACGTCTATGACTATCCCAAGGCATGTGCGGAGAGTGAATTGCAACTGAAGTAGGCCAAAAGCCGAACGCGTGTGATCTTTTCATTCTATCAAGGTTCGATGAGAGAGTCTATACCTGGTCTTCGGATCAAAAATAGACATCTGTATGGAGAGGACGCTTAATCAGGCGCGCCAACCATACTAGTTCTTGAGGGCTGAGCCGTCCTCTTGAACGAAACCATCCATGGCTTCCAAACACCATTTCTAATATTAACGTTGGCGTGGCGGCAATTCAGCAGGCCGCCGGGGAGGGCAACCCCATTAACAACCTTCGCCACCGTCGTGCGCGCCGCCCCCGCGGTCGCATGGCACGAGCGCATATGGCGATTCAGCGGGTCAACTGCTGCTTTGCCTGTGGCGCGCACTACGAGGAGTGGGGCTGGATGGACCTCTGTGATAGGAGGTGCTACTACACCATGAGTGACTTGCTCTATGCGTACGAGAGTTACCAGGTCGCAATCCCCGACCAGCGGTTGGTTCGGTATTTTACTCGCAACCCCGACGGTGGCGGCCACTCCTTCTTCCCGCAGCGCATCTTCGCTTACATCGCGGGACGTGCCTAAGGATGCACTGGTCAGTGTAGATAAATAGACCACAAACGAATCGATGCATACGAGATTTTCAGAAATTGAATTTTTCGAAATGCGAAATTATATGTTGTAAACTTGACGCAATCGGTTAAAACCATTTGAGGAAGTTTATAATATATACAACAGATTGAACGAAAGAAATTTAAGCGATCGGTTAAAACCATTCGAGTAAGTTAACTACTTTCGTTCATATCTAAATTAACAAGTGAATCTTTGACTGGATTAACCCAGAAAGAGATTTATTAATATTGGTCATACAATCTTTTTCTAGACTCAGCAAGTTATATTGCAACGAGTTCTAGAAGAGGAACCAAAAAAACAAAAAATTAATTTATTAATTATTTGTTTTTTATAAAAATTGATTTATTAAATGATTATTATAATTTATAATCATCTATAAACAGAATGTCTATTATTAATATATTGCATCCGTTTCCAAATGAAACAATTAATGATAATAGTTATAATATAATAAATTTAAGAGATGAAACAGATATTAAAGAATCATATTTTTTATTATATGATTATTTAGTTGAATATCTAAAAGAAGTAATTCAAGTTAATACAAGATTTAAAAAATGGTATAAAAGTCAATCACTTGATTATTTTAATATGTTAGATAAAATATATCAACTTGTAAATTTATATTATAATTATGATAATCGAATATTAAATAGAGATGAAATTATTGATATTTTTAATGAAATTAAATTAAAATTTAATGAAAATCCAAGTATTACAATAAAAGAAATTCTTTATAAATATGTTGAAGAATTTAATGAAAAAATTAAAAATACTATTAGTGAACAATTATTATCATTTACAGATAATGATACTTTAATTAAAAATAAACAAAAGAGTATGCATGATATATTATATGATATTGTTCAATCAATTTATAAAAAAAATACAATTATTGACTTTAGAGATTATATAAATAAAATACAAGAAGATATAATTGAAAAGATTGAATTATATACAAATGAAGATACAAATATTTATGATGTTTTTAAGTATGATAAAGAAAATATTATAAATGAAATAGAAAGCACAAAAAGAAAAATATTAAAATATGTTTATTCCAAGAATATATTGCATTTTGATAATTATTTACATCATCTAAGAAATATATATTTGGGTATCCGATTTTATTTACAAAAAGGATATATGAATAAAAGATTTCAAAAATATGATGTAGAATTATATAATAAATTTTATTGTTGTATAAAAGATAAAAATAATCAAGTTATTATAGGAATGATAGTAAATAAATATAAAGATGGAGAAGAATATTTACAAGAACATATATTTATAAGTAATAATATTAAAAAACAAATATTTAGTGAATCAAGAAGACAACAATTAAGTCTTTCTTTACACAGTTATGCATCAAATTTAATGCCATATTCTGATAAAATATATTGTAATCCAATGCCATCAATGATGAAAATATTTAAAGAAGCAGATAGAGATGGTAAAATAGTATTAAATATGTTATCAAAAGAAGAAAAAGAAGTAATCAAAAAGAAACAAATTATTTGCTTTAAATTTCCGCCAATTATTAGTATTAATATTACAAATAAATTTCAAAATTATTATAAAAATTAATTTATCGTTACAATAATATAAATAATTTATGTTATTATAGTATGCAATCACAAATAACTCGTGAAATGCTTAATAATTCTCAAACACTAAAAAATGAATATAAAGATTTAGAATATAAACAACAAATAAAAAAATATGTAGATGAAGTAATTAATGTTATTACTATAGATATGATAAGTAATTTAAATCAGCATCCAAAAGCAATTAAAAAATATTTTTATACAATTGGAAATTATGGTCAATATAAATTATCAAATCATCCCCAATTACCAGATATTGTAATAAAAAAACTAAAAGGAATGGTATACAAAAATGAAATAGAAAAGATTTATCCAATTGAAGAATTAATAAATGGATTAAAAGAGAAATTTCCTGATTGTAAAATTATATTAAATTTAGATAAAACAATTATAACAATTGATTGGTCAATCATTTAAACATAAAAATCCTTCTCAATAAAAATTGATAAATATATATTTTTCTTATTTAGATAATATATATTATAAAAATGGGTCAATATTATATAGCTATTATTTTAGGTGAAAAAGATTTGAGTAAACAAGAAATTATTAGAATGTATATGCATTCTTGGGATTATAATAATGGTGCAAAATTAGTTGAACATTCATATATTAATAATGAATATGTAAGCACATTTGAATATCAACTTACTCCTAATAGAATGTTTTATAAATCAAGAGTAGTATGGGCAGGAGATTATGCCGATGAAGAAAAAGATACTGATAAAAACTTATATCGTATAAGTGAAGGTCAAGAAGAAAAAAGATTTTTAGGCAAAACAAAAGATACAAAAGAATTTCAATATATATTGAATCATTCAAAGAAACAATATGTGGATAAAAAAGATAAATATTTGCATCCTTTACCATTACTTACTGCAGAAGGAAATGAAAGAGGAGGTGGAGATTATTATGGAAAAGATAAAGATTTAGTTGGAATATGGGCTAGAGATATAATTTCCGTAGAAAAAGAAAAACCAGAAGAATATACAGAATTAATTTGTGATTTTATATAAAGATATATTTATATATAAAATATCTTCTGATAGCTCAGTTGGTAGAGCGTGGGACTGTAAATCCCGAAGTCGTCGGTTCGATCCCGACTCAGGAGAAATTGAGAAATAATTATTAATATAATTTTATATTAACAATTATATATATATATGAATTACGAAAAAAAATATTTAAAGTATAAACAAAAATATTTAGATCTTAAATCACAATTAGAAGGCGGTCTTTCAGTAAATCCATGGAGATATACAAAAGTTACACCTAAAGATACTGACAGCGAAGATTTAAAAAAAGTATTAAATGATAAAAATACAATTATTGATGAAATAAATGCTAAAAAAGAAGAAATTAAAAAAGAAGAAGAAGCAATAAAAGCATTAGATAACCTTGAAAGACAAGAATACAAGAAAAAACAAGCTGATGAAAAATTAGAAGCTCTTAAAGCAAAAACTACAGGAGGATTATTTGGTTTTAAATCAAGTTTTCCTGAAAGTGATGAATTAAAAGGAAAAAGAGAAGCATTAAAAGCATTACAAGCTGGTTTAGCTGAATTAGAAAAAAAATTAGATGAAGTAAATAAATTGATTGAAGCACAAAAAAAATCTGATCATTATGCACAAAAAATAAATAAAGCAAAAGGTAATCCCTTATCATCTGCTCCTCCCCAATAATCCCAATAATCTCAATAATTTTTTACATATTACATATGTAAAAAATTGATATATTAATACCATCTATTATACCTATATAGATATAAATATAATGACTACATCATACAAACCAAATATATCATTTAAGGATTACATTAATTATACAGAAACTGTAAATTGTTTAGGTTTTAAAATTATTAATTATGATATTGATAAAATTAATGAATATCAATTAAAATGCATAATTGATATTGCTAAAGAATTAAACCAAGATACTGATTTAATAAAATTAATTGATTCAAAAATTGTTATACCAATAAATAAATCATATATTGGTTATAATACCGCAAGTAATATTGAAAATGCAGAAATTAAAAATAATAAACTTATTGAAATATATAATAATAATAGTCAAAAAATAAAATTAACAAATATGGATATAAGTTGTATTATTAATTTTTGTAATAATTACCTTAATAAATACACTGAAGCTCAATTAAGTAAGAAAAAAAGTAATGGAACCTTAAGTAAAAAATCAGAAAGAATTATATATGAAAATTATACATATCTCAGTAATCTAAAAAATAATATACAAATTTTAATTAATATTTATAATTTTAATAATATTAAAATAAATATGGAAGATATTAATAATATTATTATGATTAAAATTAAGCCAGAAGCAAAATATTGTTTTAATTTTGTTCTATATATATTTTCTCTAAAGTTTGAAGAATATAATAAAATAAAAGAAAGAGTTGAACTAAGATTAAAAATAGAAGAAGAAAACTTTCAGAAGAAAATAGAACCAATAATTCAAGAGAAAACTAATACTATTTCATTAAGATATGATTTAATTATTAAAAATATAATTGAATCTAATGAAAAAAAATGTAATGGATTAAATATTATTATAAAAGAACTTAAAGAAAATGGTGAACAAGCAAGTTTAGAATTATTAAATGTTTTAAGACAAAAGGATAAATTAGAAATTAAGATTAAAGAATTAGAAAGTCATACTTTAGAAGATGATGATTATGCATTTATTGAAAATTTAATTACACCTCAAAGTATTTCTGATATAAAACTTAGACTTTAAATTAAATCATAAAAAAAAATACGAGTATGGAATATCTACTGGTATAATTTGTAATTTAGTATCTTGTGTATTTTTAATACCAAGAATTTTAATATCATTAGAATTTAAATATTTTTCTTCATATAGAATATTTCTTTTATAAATATTTTCAATCAATGGTTGATTTCTAAATATACTAATTACTTCTGGTTGTAATTTAGTAGAAGAATTATTAACGATAACAAAAAATTTTTTAAGCATATTACCTTTATTGCACATTATATATTAGCATATAATAAATTTATATAAAATTGAATTTACTAATATATATTAATATATTATAATTAATATATAAAAATGCATGTATCTTTTAGTGATATAAAAATAGGAGATATAGTAAGAGTCACAGTTGGGACATATTCACAAAAATATTTAATGTGGGAAGGATATGAAGAATATAATTGTTCTAAAGAGGGAACAATTATATATAAAGGAAATACAATATTTAATACAACTATTATTACTGAAAATGGAGATGAATTAATTGCTGCATCTGATCCTGGAAGTTCCGGATTTGTATCAATTTTTATAATTAAAAAAGATTAAATATATATAATTCTTATTATAGCTAATAAGATAAAAAATTGATAATTAAATATTTAATTATTCTTTATCTATATATCATATATCAGAAATGTTTTTAATAATATTTTGTTTGTTACAAACAATTGTATCTCAACAATCTACAGGTGGAGTTAATACAATAATGAATACAACATATACCGCAACAATAACACCATCGTCAACAGTAACACATACACAGTTATCGATACGTTCATCAACACAGACTCCAACACAGGCTCCAACACAAACTCCAAATACAACACAATCATCATCACAAACTTTAACACAAACATCAACTCCAACATATTACATTGTGAATTATGATTCAAATACATCAACAGTAACTCCTACGCAATCACCTACGCCAGGATCAATGCAAACATATAATGTTTCTCAATCCTCTTCTGTATCATTATCACCAAGTCCATCTAATTTAAATAATTCTTTAAATGATGTTAAAGCAAATGTAATAAATAATTATCCTATAATGTCAACAGCTAATATAATTGGTGTTGTAATTGGAGGTACTTCAATATTAGCATTAACTATTAGTATATTAGGATATTATTACATAAAGAATATTAAGAAGAGTCGTTCACCAGTTTCTAATGTAATGGCAGAAAAAGGTAATACAAAAATATTAATACAATCGAATCCAGTATTAGAACCTATACAAGAAGAGTTTCAAGAAAATAGAAAAGGAGATAATCATATTAAAAAAAGATGGACACAATGTGTTGAGGGAACAGATACTTGGTATGTTTCTTCGGATGGCGAATCAGTATGGGTATTACCTGAAGGAGCAGTTTTAGAAAATAAAATATAAGTTAAATTTTTTTATATAAATATATATTATATAATTATAATATGCCAAGAAATTCTAGTATACCAAAAAATAAATCAGTAAAAGTTTCACAAACTTCAACTAATAAACCTGAAATAATTGAACATAAAATACAACAACCTAGTTTTATTAGTAATGTAGTTCAAGGATTTGCATGGGGTACTGGTACATCTATTGCAAGAAGTTTATTTGAACCTAAAATAATATCTAAACCTGAAGAAAGAAATACATGTGATCAATATAAATTATGTCTAAAAATGGATTATCCAGAAGAATGTTTTAATAAAATGGATCAAAAAGAATATGAAAGATGTAATATAAAATAATAATTAAACTCTTAAAAATTGATTTATTAATTAATTATTAATAAATCAAAAATTAATAAAAGAAATGTTAGATAGAGATAGTAAAATAATTATTACAAGTTTTGTAATATTGTATGGTATTACAAATGGTCCTATTGGATTATTATATGGATTAATTGTTGGTAGTATAATTGCATTTGTTAAATATAATCATTATTAATAATTACGAGGATTCGATGAACGTCTATGTGGAAAAATCCGTCTACTTGGATGTGGCAAGCATCGAAAAAAATATAACCATATTAAATGTTCGTAAAATCTCCAATTAGTCATGCTTAGTTTATAAAATTATAATTCTATTATAAATTTATTTTTTTCATTTTTTTATGAAATATATATTATTACATTAAATAGTAATTTTAAATACTTTATTTTTAAAAAATGGTTCTTCTGAAGTGCATGCAATACCAACACATGCACATTTTGAACACTGATAGAATCTGCTCCAACATTGAGGTGGATCTAATTTACATTTAGTACATTTAAAATATGTTTCAGATTGTTTACCAGTTATTGGACAAATAACTCTTGGATCTTGAATTCTTTTTTGTAGATCATCTTTTGTATGTGTACTACATTTGCTATATATACGGATAGGCATTATTTTAAGTGTATAAATAATTATTGTATAATTATTTATATTCATTTTTTATTTAAGAATAATATTTGGATTAAGATTTGGATTAAGATTTATTGGATCTTGTACACGAGACATTGCAATTTTAGCTTGTTTTTTTCTTTGCTCAGTAACAACTTTTGCTACATCTTCATTAGCTAATAATAAATGTAAATTATTTTTATCTGGAAATACTTTATAATTATTTAATATCTCAATTAATTCTCTTTCACTATTCCATTGACCAAATTTATCAATCATTTGTGGTCCATGAAGTTGAATATCATTAAATTTTACTTCTGGAATTCTATTTGGATAATTAAATACCATAATTTTAAAATTACTCATATCTTTTAATCTTTGAATATGCAAAAAATATCCTTCTTTTTTTACAAATTTAAATTCTTCGCTTGGTAATTGAGATAATTCTTCATTTATTTTAGTCCAATTTGTATCTCCACCAATTTGACTTTTTAATTGTAAATATTTTTGTTTATACTTTAAATATTTTTTTTGATAATTCATATATATATATATATTTTTTTTTTAAACATCAGTATCTTTATCTTTTATAGGTAACATTTTAAGATCTCTTGTAGAAGAACCAATTAATCTTTCAACACTTTTCTTAACATAATTTAATGGTGTTTGGAGTATATTGTACGTATCTTCTATGAAATCTATATGTGATCCCATCTTAGTACATTCTATTTTAATATCATCCATTTTTTTATTATTAATATTATTATTATCATTTAATGAATCTATTTTTTTATCTAATTGTTCAAATTTTTCTATAATTAATTGTTCTAAATTAGTAATCTTCATTTTAATATCTTGTTCTAAATTAGTAATCTTTATTTTAATATCTTCTAAATTATTCATAATTTAGAATATATTATATTTAAGTAAATCTATCTAATAATAAAATAAATCCTCCAGTAATTGATAAATTTTTAATAAAATTTAGGTATTCCTTACCAATAGGTGGAAAATGAAAAATTAATGATGCCAAAATATTAAATGCAATAAATCCTAAAACTATATAATAAGCAATTTGTTTATATTTATTGGTAAATGCAGAATATAAGATAAAACTAGATCCAATAGACTGAAGTAATATTACTAAAATTATTGCTAAAATGCATAAATTAATTGGTAAAAATGTTAATTTGGATTGTAAATATTGAGCAGTTCCATTTATATTTTGCACTTTACCAAATGCAGATAATAAATATAAAGTTAATAAACATAAAGATCCTATAAATAATTTATTCATTATATATTATTATAATAAAATATAATTAAAATATGATTAAGAATATATATAAATTTTATCCTTTACATCTAAATAACCTAAATTTGTAAATGAATGCTTAATAAAAATATCATCAAGTCTTAAATTCCATGATGCAAACTTTTCTAATTTTAATAAATATTCTTCAGTATATTCTGGATAATAATTGCCTAAATAAATATATTCGCGTTTCGTTGAATTCATTAAATAGGTCTTAGCTAAGTTATTAATCATTTATTTTATATAAGAAAAAATTTATATATAAATATAATAGAATGCCATACATAATATATGGAGGACTTAAATATAACAAAATAAGAAACGCACTATATTGTAAAAAATGTAAGGATACAATTGAAAGTATTAATATTCATGATTTTAAATTTTGTTCATGTGGTTCTGTTGGTATCGATGGTGGTATTTCTGAAGGAGCTACTATATTAGGATCATTACTAGATATGGAAGACAGAAGTATGTATTGTGCAGAAATATCTGAAAATAAATACAAATTATGGTTACCATGTCACGTTATAGAAGAAAATTTTAATTATAATAAAATTTTTAAAATAATTATATAAAAATATATTAATATTTATATATTATGGATCATATAGATATACTATATTATAAAATATTTGATAGTCTTATTGTACTCAGAGATGTAAGAGATCAATTTCATACATATAGTGCAAATGATATTAAAAAACTTATTTCATCAAAAATTAATTCAAAAAAAAGAGGTCCTAAAGATCTTGAATTATTGTATAATTTAGAAACAATGATTAGAGATATTCGTGAATCATTTATAGTTGCAAAAAATGAATTAAATAAAGATAATTTAACTAGTTAGTTTTTAATAATTTATTATTTTATTTATTTTTAGATAAAAAGTCAGCTACAACTTGTTTAGTTAAGTTTTCTATTCTTAATGCCCATTTATCTTCTGGTTGAATAAAATCATTAGGTAAATAATCTTTATGTATATAATATAAATTTGATCTACCACTATAAACTCTAAAATAATTATATTTATTTGCTAATTTATCTAATGAAATAACACTAGCTCCACCTCTATATAAACCTGTTTCAGTATAACAATATTGTCCCATTGTATTAGATAATTCTTTTAACCAAATCCATTTAATTGGAGTTTCATTTGGAAAAAAACCTTCTTTATATCCAAAATTATCATTTCTTTCAACAATAAATAATTTTGATTTTACATTTTTCAATGCTTCATCAAAAATCCAATAATCAAAGGAATCAACATCTATACTGAAAACTGCAATATCTTTATCTAATAAATTAAATTCATTTAGTATAGTTTTTAAATTAGATGTATTAATATTTTTTTTATAAAGATTAATATTTTTATTTTCATTCATATTGTCAAACATAAATCCAGTCATTCCTTTTTCTCTTAAATATCTAGTATTGCATTCTTTACCATCTTCTGTTCCTATTTCTATATATATAGAAGTACTATAATTTATATTTAATAATTTTAATAAATATTCAATTATACCATCTTCTTCATTTTGTGAATATATCTTTTTTTCATAATTTTTTATTTTATCACAATTAATATCATTATTGTTCAAAATCATTATATATTATAAATAAAATATAAATTAATTATTATAAATTAACGTATTATTAATTAAAAAATAAATTTAATAACATATTAAAATGGCCAATAAGAAACTATATTATTATTTTATTTACATATATATATATGGTCGAATTTATTAAAGGAATAGAATATAGTTTTGAATACGGAGAAGATATATTTAATAAATGTCAATATTACTTTGATGTTACTTTATTAGAATTTTCTTATGAATATAAAATATTTAGGGGAACCATAAATAAAGCAAACATTAGTTTTATTAATTTTGATAAACCAATAGAAGAATATAATAGAATTATAAATGATGATTCTCTTGTTCCAGGTGCTGCTGCTCCAAGTGCTGTTGCTCCAAGTGCTGCTGCTCCAAGTACTCCGACTACTCCAGGTACACCAGTTGTTAATATTAATAAAATATTTGAAAGATTAATCATACAAAATAATAATGAGGCTAAAGATATATGTGATAATAATAATTTAATTAGAGATACTAAATATTTAGTAAATAGACAACCACTACTACGTCAAGTAATAAATGAATATGTTTTTATTAAAAAAATAGATAATTGTAAATTATTTATTGATTTTTCAAGGAATGTAATTGTAATATATAGTCCAGATATAAATTTTCTTAGATTAAGTAATTATAATGATTCTGGTTATGATATTCATTTCACAAAAGATATTTTAAAACCAACAATTAATATTAATTTTAGTAAATATCCAATAATAACAAGAGAAGTATTAAATACTGGTAAATTAGAGGATGGAATATTAAATACATATTATAATATTTTATACACAAATAATGACAATATTAAAGTAAGAAAAGAACTATCTCAAATAATTTTTGATCACGACGCAGTATTAATAAAAAAAATAATAAGAGGTAGATGTATGTATAGTTGGGACGGAGATAGATATATAAATCATCTTAATAATTTCTATAAGTTAACATCTGATATACCTAAAATAGATGGTGAATTCTTTTATTTATATCGTTCAGTAAATGGAAATGCTTGTTTTGAAGTAAGTAATTATTTAAGAGATAGAAATGTTATAATAAATTTACAATGGATTTCATGTTCATCTAACATAGATTTTCCATTAGATGAATGGGATCATTCTAGATTTACTGTATTTATGAAAATAAAAGTTCCTGGAAAAAGTAACTATTTAATGAATTTTAGTAAAACTCAACATGAAATAACATTAGCTCCTGGATTATTTATAATTAAAAAAATATCTAAGATAATAAACAAAGGAATAGAAAAATTAGTTTTTGAAGTTGATTATGAACAATTTGATTTTGAAACAGTATTAAAACATTTAAGTGAATTAGAAAGCATTCAGCATAGAGAATATGATGGTAATCCTATGAATTTATTAACTATACCTCAAATTAAAGAGCTTATTATCGGTGGATATTATAAAAAATATTTAAAATATAAGCAGAAGTATATTCAATTGAAAACGGAACATAATTTATTATAAAAACAAAAAAACAAATATTATTATATGACATTTACAAATTTAAAAAATCAAAAACCAAAAGGATTGAAAGTATCAAAGTTGGTAGATAAAGTAAACTTAATTATTCAAGGTCAAGGAGTTGTATTATTTGAGGCTACTGAAAACTGTACTTTAAAATTTTTAGATAAAGATGAAAAATTAGGATTAAAAGTACAATTTACACAAGAATCAGTGCTAGTAAATATGGAATCAAGTAATGAACCATTAATTGATCAAAAAAATGTAAGAGGTTTAGTAAATAAAAATGGTGCATATTATTGGTTTTGCATAGATTCTCATAATCAAATATTAACTGCAGGAATAGGAGAAGCTCGTCAAGAAAATGTAATATATTATTATAAATTTGATCAAAATGAAAATAGAGTAAATAATAAATTATTCTTAGAAAGTTTAGAATCAGTTAAAGTAGATAAATTACAAATAACAAGATTAATTAGAGATCCAATTACATCAGTTATTCCACTTTTAGTAAAAAATACAGATAGTTTAACAATGAATGATATTGCTTCAAATAAATATATGCCTAAAGCAAATTTATCATTAATAAATCAAAAATTATATGATTGTATATCTGGTAAAAAATTCGAATTAAATACCTTTGATTTTCCAAATTTTGCCAAAGCAATTGAATACAGTATTGCAACCCCTGGTATGTGGTGTTATGAAAAATTAAAAGAAAAAGCAACTGAATTTAGTAAAGATAAACCAAATTATAAAGAGACATATTTGAGAATAACTTTAGGAGAAAATAATGGTGAATCACCTGGAATACCATATGTAATGGAAATTTGGCCAGTCGGACATTATTCGCCAATACATAATCATGGAAGTTCAAATGCTATAATAAGAGTATTACATGGATCAATAAATGTAAGTTTATTTCCATATTTAAGTGAAGATGATGTACTTCGATTTGCTAATGTTGATTTTAAGAAAGGAGATATTACTTGGATTAGTCCAACATTAAATCAAGTCCATCAATTGAAGAATTTAGATTATAATAAAGATACATGTATAACAATCCAATGTTACATGTATGATATTGAAAATATTGATCACTACGATTACTTTGATTATATAAATGCTGATAATAAAAAACAACAATATGAACCAGATTCAGATATGGAATTCATTGAATTTAAAAATTTAATGAAAAAAGAATGGAAGAATAGAAGATGGTGTTGTTAAATCTAGAAGCAAATACATCTGGATTTGATACTGTTATTTAAAATTGATTCTATTCCTAATGAATATGCATATTGTGCATTACCATCACATCCATTACTATCAACATTTGCAGTCCATGTCATAACACCTTGTAAGTTTTTTGATTTAGCAAAACTAGTTAAATCTAATGCATATTGTAAACTTAAATTTTTATTAGAATCATCTTTACCAGGCATTAATCCTAAAATAATTTTATTTGGATTTACTTTCCAGTTATTTAAATAAAAATTAATATCATATATTATTTGATTATAATAATCACTTGAAGGATCAATCCATAAATCATATTCCATTGGTTGCCAAGCATTAATATTACCAATAGTTAAATTAAGTAAATTTTGTTGATAATTATTTGAAGCCCAAGCTTGAGCAGCAGTAGTTAATGTTATATTTAAACTTTTATTAAGACTTCTTAAGGTATTTATTAAAGAAGCAGCATTAGTAGCAAAATCAGAAGGGACATTACTAGATGAATCTTCAATATCAAAATCAACACCATCAAAGTTACATTTATTTAATAATATATTAATATTATTTGCTAAATCACCTGGTTTATTATATAGATCTGAGCCATAAAAAGGATAAGTTGCTCCACCAATAGATAAACTAATTTTTGAATTAGTAGAATGAACTAAATCAGTTAATTTTAAGATATCATTAATACTCATATTATTTATTCCCGGAATATAATCAGCATTTAAAAAATTAAAACTAGCAAAAGCTAAAATAATTCTTGTATTTGATTTTAGAACAGATTTATTAATCATATCTTGAACTTGTTGATAAGGTTTATTAGTATCCCAAGTTGTAATGTAAGTAGAATAAGACATATTATATAATGTATTATAATAAAAATAAATATAATCTTTTTATTTTCTAAATTTCTCTAACCAATTTTTATAAACTTTCATAGCTTCTCTCATATCAGCAGTTTGATGAGGATGATATTTAGCACGGTTATACATAGTTATAACAACTAATTTTTGATATGTTAACTCTCTATTTTTTATAATTTTTAAAGTATCTAAAGCTTTTTGTTTATCTTTAAAACCAGTACCTTTTGTTGATGTTGTAGGATGATCATCATTATATAATGAAATATTTTTTTTCATTATGTTTTTCTATAATATATAAAATAAAATATTTTATATAAAATCTATTTATTATTCAACCATAATTTAATATTATCTTTATTTTTATAGACATGATATCCTGCATATATTGAAGGAGTTAAGAAAATAATTGGAATATGCAAATAAAATTTATTTTCGATTGCATAACATAATCCAGAACCTAATAAAATATTACGGACTGGTCCATATAAATAATTATGAATAATCTTAGTTGATTCATTATTTAATTTCATTATATATAATATTATAATAAAATTTTATAAATTAATATTAAAAATTGATTTATTAATATATTATCGTGAACATATTCATCATATAAAATAAATGCCGATTTTACACGAATCTAGTGAATATACTGAATATATATATCTAGTGCTTGTAAATGATAAAGAAGGACCAGTTTATAAATGGAATCCAATTAAAAAGCTTTATGAATATTCAAATACATTATATCCAAATAAAAATTATACAAAAACATTTGATCCTAAATTTATGAAACGTGGAGATGTAATTCGTTTTAAAGGAAATGATTACCGAAATCATAATAAAATGATTTATGATGGTGAAACATTAAAACCTTTAGATACTAATATAGATGATTATGGAGGAGTTCCTCCTGAATTTGTAGTTGGTGATAATGAAGGAGAATTTGATATAGGAGATTTTGAAGATTTAATTGATCATAATACTATTAATTGGTTATCTAAAGATAAACTAAAAGAAATTGAAGTATATGAAAGTGAAGGAGAAATATTAGGTAAAGTAACAATTAGAGGTAAAAAATGGATTATTAATTTTGAAATTTTTAAAGATAATGAATTTAATAGAGGATATGGTCGTCATTTTAGTAGAAAATATGAATGTATTCTAGAAGATGATAATATTGTAATTAATAAACTTAATCCTGATAAAGTATGCAATGCAAAATATATAATTGAAGCAAGTGAAAATTCAGATAAACAAAAACTATTAGATTTAATTGAATTTGATAATAAAGTTAATTTGATTGATTCTTATAATCCAATAAATGGATGGTTTCTTTTTCAAATTATTAAGGACTATAAATTTAATCCAAACGAAAATTGTATTCCAGAGTTTCCAATAACATGGCAAAAAAAAGGATCATCATATGATTGTGAAACATTAATTTTAAATAAAGAAACACTTGATAGATATGAAAAACATGATCAAAAAGAATTAGATAAAGTTTATATTAATGAAATTATTTGTTATAAAGTTGATATAAAATCTGTTGAAGCTGATAATGAAACATTAATGAATAATATTAAAAAATATATTAATAATTTAATTGAAAATTATGATGATATTAAAAAAAGACATCCAGTTAATCGCGAAGGAGCTAATATATTAACTATGTATATGTAAATTTATTTATTAAAAATTTTATAATTAAAATTTAATTTTTCTGGATTAGGAATTTTAGATGATACATATGGAAATGGTAATAAATATTTAGAAACTATTTTAATATATTGAGATGGATCATTATCAGGAACAATTACATATATATTTGGATAAAATTGTTTTATTAATTCTCTGCATATACCACAAAGTGATTTTATTCTATATTTTGAATTATCTTTTGGCTTTGTCATACATACTAATCCAATAAAATTTTCATTATTTTTATCATATATATGTGCTTGACTAATAACAGCATGTTCTCCATGTACATCATTTCCTAATGGATTAGTAGAAGATAATCCATATACAATATTACCATCTTTATGCATCATTCCTGCAACTAATGGATGATTTTCATTACAATATTCATTCATAAATTCTTTTGTTTTTTCTAATAAATTTTTATCCATATTATTTAATTGTTCAACAATATTTTGATCTATATGTATTTTTTTAGCTTCTAATTTATTTTCAAATATTGGTAATAAATATTTTTCAGCATATGCTTCTTTAGTTAATATCATTACAGTTTCACCATTCAATACTTCATCAGTCATTTTAAATCCAAATTTTTTATAGCAACCAATTGCAGATAAATTTTTTTCTAAGACGTGTAATTTTATTGGAGGATCATTATCTGATTCAGTCGGAAGAAATTTTAATTTTTGTTTATCCCACCAAGAATCAATTAATTTAGAAATAATATTAGTACATCCTCCCTTAATTTTAGAACGAACATGACTAATATAAAAACAGTCAGGCCATACATGTCCTACAGCAAATGCTTCTATTTTATTATTAACTATCATTATTGAAATTTTTGCATCTTTAAATTGTTTAAAAATATCATACGATGTATAAAGTATTAAAGAAGATGAAAAATATTTACCATCTATGTTTTCAAGTGTATCTTTATATTTTTCAATTAAATTAGGTAATCTAATTCTTATCTTTTTATTCTTTTTAATAAGTTCTATATTCCATTCATTATAAAGATCTTCTAAATTTTTTTTATAAATAGGATTATTATTTATAAAATCTTGATCATATTGATTATTAGATTGTATTATTTTAACTTCCATATAATTTCTTAATATAATAAATTAATATTAAAAAATTGATAAAATAAAAATGAAAAAAAAATATTTTGAAATTAAAAAAAATAAAAAGCGACATCTTGGCAGAGTGGTTAATGCGATAGACTAGAAATCTATTTCCTAATGGAGCGGAGGTTCAAATCCTTCAGATGTCGAATTTTATTTTATAAATTAATTTATAAATATAATATATGAAATTAAAAATTGTAAAATCACATTTAGCTAATAAAAAATTAGATGCTATATTTACATACGACAATGGAAAAACAAAAATAATTTCATTTGGAGCAGCTCATTTTTCGGACTATACTATTCATCACGATAAAGATAGAAGAGCTCGTTATATTAAACGCCATAGTCGATCAGAACATTTTAATGAACCAATGACAGCCGGAAGTTTATCAAGATGGATATTATGGGGAGAAAGTATAAATTTAGAAACAAATATAAGAAATTTCAAAAAAAAATTTAATTTAAAGTAATTTTTTAATATCATATTTAGATATTAAAAAAATTGATTTATTATATTTTTACATTTATTTATATCTTTATATAAATAAATGTATCATCTAACATCAATCTCTCGCACAATGTCAAGTGGTTTTGAGAGTACCTATAAAAAGAGTTTTGCAACTTTAGAAGAAGCAGCAACTTATATCCATGATGAATGGTATGATGAATATTGCCAAGATTTTGATTTTCCAAGCGAATGGGATGAAGAAGATAGAGGATGTGCATTTCCTAAAAAAGAAGAGTTTACACTTGAAGCAATTAAATCAAAAATGGGGAAGAAGAATCGCCTAGTTCTACTTGATGCTTTTAGTCAATATGCTTATTTAAGACCGAATGAAGTGATGCTTGAATTTTATTAATTTATATAATCTTTTTTTGACAATTAGATGTATGTATTTTATATTTTTCACAAGAAGAAAAACAGTGTTTACCATCATTATTTTTTTTATCAGTATGGCGTAAGAAATTACAATTATTAGTATTACATTTTTTATCTATATTTAATACAGTATTCATTAATTTATTAAAAGGTTCAATAAAACTTGAATTCATACTATTATAACAAGCAAATTTACATTTTTTATAAATGAATTTATTTGTTAATTTATCATTCTTAATTAATTTATCAAGGTGATGACATATATGGTTATTAGAATTTAATTGTATTTTAATGTTATTGTGTAAGTATTCTTCTATATTCATTGCAAAGAATACATATCTTAATTGTTCAGGACATCTAAATTTATGTAATCTTGATTTGTGTAATTCTTCTTGATAATTTCTTTCAATATATTTTAATGTTGATTTTCTATATATTTTGGTTAGATGATTATATATTAGATTCTCTATACCAATGTTCTTTAACAGATTTAAATCGTATGAGGACTTAGGTGCATATTGATTGTTGCATAATATTTTTAATTTTATTTTTCCATCAATAACCTCATATATATCACTTTTATTAATATAATCAAAAAAGAAAATGTCATCATTGTTATATAAAAAAATTTCTGATAAATAAGGAATATTATGCATAAATGATTCAATTACATTTGAGCTAAATGTTGGAAGATATTGAATTGGGATAATTTCAGTATGATCAATAATTTTAACTTTTTTATTATTCAATAAATCTTCATCTATAAGTGGTACTTGATTATCAGTAATAATATATATATTATTAATCCATGATACAAATTTAAGAGCAGTTTTGATAGAATAATTAAGCTCTCCAATATTTATATATCTAATCGGTTGATTATAAATATAATAGTCTTTCATATACATATCGCGCTTAGTATCTAATTCTTTATCAGATCCATCTACGTACGTATATACTAAATCGATATTATCCATATTATATATAAATAAAAATAAACTACTCAAGTTAATTTATATGTTTTATAATTAATTAATATAAATATTAATTAATAATTATTCTTATATGAAAAATTTATTTTTAGCAAAAAAACACAAACGAAGAAACATTATTGATTTAAAGAATAATTACCCTGAAGAATTTGGAAGATTTGTAATGGCTCTCAAAAACTTGGAAGAATCGGATGATTGGTATAGAATCTGTGGTATTCACGGAAATACATTTAAACCAAATGATCCTGAAGTATTATGTCCAACTGATCCTAAAATAGTTTCATTTCTTTCTGAAACTGGCGAACCTCAATATTGTAAACATAAAGTTTATACATTTATTGCATGGCATGTTCCATATGTATATCAATTTGAATTATTATTAAATAAATATAATACATCCATAAATAAAGAATATATAACATTACCATATATGGATCTTACTAATTTTTCAAATGATTTTTCATTTTTAAATGATCCAAAGATTACAATTACATATGATTATAAAAAAATTATGATTGATAATCCATTTGTAAATGCATATTATTATAAAGATGGAGTAAAAACAATAATAACTAGAAATGGTTATCTAACTCCAACAACTAAAAAAGAAAGAATTCAATTAAATACAGTTAAAAAAGAACTTAATAATGCTCTTTATGCTACATCATATGAAAGTTTTAGTTCTCACCCAGTATCATATACTCCATCTAATGTTGTATCTAATTATACTCCTTTAGAAACTCCTCATAATACTTTACACGATGTTATTGGAGGGGATAGTGGTAATATGGGAGAAATTAGTATATCAGCATTTGATCCATTATTTTGGTTGCATCATTGTAATATGGATAGACATTTTTATACATGGTTATATAATAATACTAATCATTTTAGTGAATCAATATATCCAACTAAGATAGAAAAAGAATTATATGAATCTACACAAGCGCCATTTTTTGATTCTGGAATATATAATTGGGATCCTAAAAATTACAAATATGGATGGCAAAATAAGGATCCAAAATATATGCTATTAAAAGAAACACTAAATGTTCAAGAATTACCTTATACATATGACATAATTAAACTAAGACCATTTGAACCGGTTAATAATTTCATTGAATTAATTGATATTCCTATCCCACAAGAATCAGTTTTAATTTCAGTTTACATACATCGTAAAAATGAACAATTAAATAAAGAATTACACTTTGCTGGTTCTGGTTTTTGGTTTGGAATTAATAGAAAAGATAAGTTTTGCAAAAGATGTGCAATTACAAGAACAAATATTAAAATTGATATTGAAGAGTATCTTCAAATGATGGCAAAAGATATGCCTCAATTATCAAAAGTAAATGAGAATGATTACAATTTTGTTATTGAAGGAAATGGTAGAATAATTAAAAATGAAATGGGATATAATGTATATTCACAAGAAGAATTAATTAAAGATGGATCTGTAAAAATTGTTATTAATTAAGTTTATTTAATATAATTATATAAAAAGATATAATTATATAAAATTATAAATGGCAAGTCCCTCATACGACGATATTAACAAGGTTAAAAACAATTTAAATCATATGATTAGTTTCAATCAAGATCTATTAAATAATGCAAATATGAAACTTGAAAATGCATATGCTTTACTTACTCAAAAAGATGATAAAGATTTAGGATTACAAATTGGATTAGATTTAGTAAGCGGATGTTTATCAAAACTTGCTGATTTATTAGAACCTGTTGGCCCTCTTGCAGCTAGTTTTTTATCTGGATTAGTTAGTGGTTATTCATCAAATACACCTCCTGTTTTAAATGATTTATTCTCAAGCCTTTTAATTCGTCTTCAAAAAACAATATTACAAACAAATGATGATTTAGCAATTTATTATCAAGATCCAGTAGCAAATTGGAATAAAACTGTTGGTGGAACATTTAATACACCATTTGGAAAAAAGACAGTAAGTGGAAAAGTAAGTGATCTAGTTAATGTAAAATTTCCAGTTCAATCTGATCCATCATATTATAATTTATTAAATGGATGTCTAAAAGCATTAGATCAAGGAATTTGGGCAACATTATTAACACGATTTGTAATTACAGATTATCAAGAAGATTTTCCCCCAATGTGGGATCTTCCATGTAATCCTGATGAAAATGATAATAATTTTCTTCCAAAAAATAAATCCTATTATAATGTATGGAGTTATCATGAAGATAAAGATTGTTATGGAAATCCTGTTAAATATTATACTCAAGAACAATATAATATTGGAACAGGTGCAGGAACATTTAGTGATGGAGCATTAAATGATTCAGCATGTAATTATTTATTCCATAATTATGCAAGTGCAGTTGCAAATCCAGATGGTTTATTTGAACGCTCCTTTGTAATGACTAGTTTAGGTATTCCAACTGCAGTCCAACATATACATAATAGACCACCTCAATTAGCAATGCCTGGAATGAGATACAGATCTAGATTATCTTGTATATGTCCTCGTCGTAGTAAAAACCCATTATCTTCAAAATAATTGCACCTCATATTATATGTTTAAATTAATAATAATTAATATTATTAATTTATTTTAATAAATGATAATTTTCAAATATTATTGTATTTTTATTAACATAATTATTGTATGGTATATTTTTTTTTATACATTTTTCAACATTTTTAGATAATATATATTTATATTTTATATCTGCCTCTTCTTTTGTTCTATATGTATGATGCCAACTTTCTACAATTGGTATACTTTTACACATTAAAACCTCATAAAATCTAAAAGACCAATTAGCATCTCCAGCAGGACATAGAACAAATTTAGTTTGACACATTTTTGTAAAATAATCTTTATTTTCTTTAATTATACGATATTGGACGCTTTTAGATTGATTATCTTGTTGTCCTTTAGGACGAAAGAAAAATCCTACATTTTTATGTGAATAATCATAATCTCCTAATTGTTTCCAAGCATTACGATAATCTGAATTATCAGTATCAGTATTAATAAATATAGAATTACAAGTAAAATATTTTTTTGCAAAATCAATAACCCATTGTCTTGCTGCCTTATTTGTATGAATTGATCCAATAAAACAAAAATCATAGATTTTATTATGATTTAACTTATTTATTTCATTATAATATTTTTTTGAAAATATTGCGATTGGTGGACAAGGTGTACATTTTTTATATATATTTTTTTCTTTTATTGCTTCTTCCATATGATATTTTAATGCCATATAATATTGAGGACCTTGAATAACTAATCCATTACTTTTTTTTTCCTTTTTTTGAATTAAAAAGGTATTATTCTTTGTGTTCATATATATCAAATTTATTTTATTTCAATAACTAACGAAATTAATTTCTTGAAGAATATATAAAATCCATACAAAATAATTTTATATTACTATTATATATATATGGGTGTAACTTCAAGTATTTTAGGTAAAAAAAAAGGATTAAAAAGAGCATTATTAGTTGGTATTAATTATATAGAAGATAAAAATAATACATTAAATGGTTGCATTAATGATATAAATAATATTGAAAATAAACTTCGTATTACAAATCCTGAATGTGTTGAATATCGTAAACTTTCCGATAATCAAACCAATCCATTATTAAAACCAACAAGAAAAAATATTATAGATGGAATAAATTGGTTAGTAAAAGGATTAAAATCGGGCGAATCTGTATTTTTTCATTATAGTGGTCACGGTGGTCTTACACTAGATATTTCAAAAGATGAAAAATCAGGTTATGATAGTTGTATTTATCCCATATGTAATGGAAAAATAGAGATGATAACTGATGATGAATTAAAAACAATTCTTGTTAATAAAATTCCAACTGATTGTAAATGTTTTGCAGTATTAGATTGTTGCCACAGTGGATCTGCACTTGATTTAAGATATATGTTTAGTGCACCAGAATATGGTAAAATTATAGTATCACAAGATGATAACTACCCTAAAACATTGGGATCTGTTATATTTTTAAGTGGTTGTCAAGATACCCAAACATCAGCAGATACTGTAGATGCTAAAAATGTGCCAAGTGGTGCATTAACAAATGCACTTCTTGAAGTATGGGCTAAATATGGTGTAAATATTAAATTTAAATATTTATTATGGGATATAAGAACATCATTAAAAAAATCAGGATATGATCAAATACCTCAATTATCATGTAGCAATAGTATTAGTTTAAGTGATGAATTTAAATTATAATTTTTAATATAATACTTATGTATAATATCAAAAAAATCATTACATATTTAATCAGATTTTCTCTTGCAACATCTACTACATATATATTCCCAAATAGTATTAAATATTGAATATATTACATTCATATTATCATGTACTTGAACTGTTTCAAGTGGTTGATCTGGTTTATAATATTCATAGAAATCATCAGTATAAATTCTATTTTTAGATAATAAATCTGAACAACCAGGATATCTATATTTGTTATCAGATGATTTAATTTTTACTTCACCTTCATATTCAGTTATATCATCTGGTATATCATTTCCATTATCAAAAAATCCAGTTCGTAACATATCGTATCTATACATAACTCCATTAGGATTTATTACATTACCGAATCCATCATCAATAAATAACCAATACATAAATCCACCTGTAGCAAGTGCATATTCATCTGAAGCAGTACGCACAAAACCATTTGTAATATACCAACGTTGAGAATATATGTATTTGTCTGTAACAAGCCATGGATATACTAATCCGGCATATTGTCCAGGTTTTTCATGATCTTTTGTATGATCGCCATTAATAAATTTATTACCAGCATTTAAAAAACTACCTACTAAATCATCATCACTATTTCCAAATGATTCTACATGTTCGTAATCTGGATGAAAATGCCAAACTTCATCATTTGCAAAAATACGCTTTCCAATACCTAAATTATCTTTATCTATTGGGTGTGTACGTCTATTATAATTTGAATAAAAGTTCTTTATTTTTGGATCATATATCCAACCAAACTTTCCATCCCATGGTTCTGGGTAACCTCCATCATAGATATTAAAAATATTCCAGATTTTATATTTTTGCATTTCATGCAGAGTAATAGAATTTTTGAATTGTCTACCATTTTGATGAACCATTGAAAGAAATAAAGTTGAATTCTTATTAGGTATATCAATATTGATCAAATCACGTAGAGTATAACTTTTATCTTTATATTTAAGATCTTGGTCTCTATATGTTTGAGGATCATCATACATAAAACTCATATATTTTAAAAGAGCATCTTGTGTATCTTTATTTCTTGTAGATAAATCTAATTTAGTTTCATCTAATTTAAATTCTGCAATACCAAATTTTTCAGGATTATCAGTTAAATAATCAATTGTTGAACTAGTAATTGCACATGTAATTTCTACTGACATGACAATTTTTGCAGGTATACCAAATTCTGGAAGTATAATACATACAACATCAAGACCTAACTCAACCCAAATTTTCCAATTATTTTTTTTAGGATCTTTAGGTGGTTCATATGTTGCTATTTTTAAAGTATCAATTACATCATCAATTATACGTTGTTGTTCAAAATATGTTGATTTATTAAAATCATTTATTTTATCTATATTATCTCTAATTTTAGCAATTTCATCTTTAGTTAATCTTGGAGATGTAGGAGGTAAAGGAGGTAAGGGATGAGGAGGTCCTGGAGGATATAATTCTAATAAAGTTTTAATTTCAATAGAATACATATTAGGATCATTTCCATCACATACTTTACTATCTATATATGAAGACCATATACACATACCTTGATAATTTTTTTCTTTTGCAAATTTAGTTATATCTAAAGCATTAGATAATGATAATTTATGTTTATCATTATCATTACCAGTATTATCAATACCAGGTCTTAAAACTATAATAGTTTTATTTGGATTTATCTTCCATGTATTTACATAATAATTTATATCATAATATATTTGTTTGATATAATTCTCAAAATCAAAAACATATAAATCGTGTTCCATAACTTGCCAAGCATTTATGTTGTCAATCGTATTTTTAATTAATTCTGGTTCATAATTTCCAGGAACCCATGCTTGAGCACCAGTTGTTAATGTTATATATAAATTTGGATTGATACTTCTTAAAGTATTAATTAATGAAGAAACATTATTAACAAAATTAGAAGGAATTGGTAAAGAATCACCCATATTAAAATCTACGCCATCAAATTTAAATTTTCTTACTAATTCATTAATATTATTAGCTAATTCTGTAGGTTTATTATATAATTCTGAATTTGCAAAATGATATTTGCCTCCAATTGATAAACTAACTTTAGCATTATCGTCTTTGTTATGACTTTTATATAGAGTTTGAAGAGTATCTATTAAACTGTTTACATTATCTGTTGACATATTATCAATACCGGGAATACTATCAGTATTAGTAATATTAAAATTTGCAGATGCTAATATTACACGAGTATTAGTGTTAATAATAAAATTACTCTTCAAATCTTCTATTTGATCTAGTGGATTTTTATCGGAACTATTAACATAAATTGAAAAAGACATATATATATATATTATTTATGAATTATTTAAATAATATTAACATATTATATTTCAATTTATATATTCTAAAGATTTGATATAGCTCGAATTGACACTCTTAACTAATACAAAGTTAATAAAAAAATTGATAATTTTGTCATATATATTATTTTATTATATCTTTATACAAATAAATGTATAATATTGATACTAAAATTAATATGTTGTCTGATAGTGGCAGTATACCTTTTGCACTACCCCGTAATATACCAGATGTTGTAACCACTGTTCTCTCCGTTCTATCTGGTGCACACAGTATTGGTGAAGGAATAATTGGTTTCCTAACAACAGAAGATGCATGTGAGTTTCGACTGGTGAACCATGAATGTCTAGAGGCTGTTAAGGCAGCGCGTTGGACAGATAATAATACACGCATTAAGGGGTCTCTCGCAAAGTGGCGTGCATGCTTTCCAAACGCAAATACAGCAGACATCGCTTTTCGATCTGACCTAAAAGATGATGACTTGGTATACCTCCGTGGTATAAAATATCTGAATATGTATAGCTGTAGCGGGATTACTAATGCTGGATTAGCACACCTCACTGGCATTCATAGATTATGTATAAGTGATTGTGGAAAGATTACCGATGATGGGCTAGCACACCTCACTGGCATTCATACCTTAAGTATATGTGGATGTACAAAAATTACCGATGAAGGTCTCAGACACCTCACTGGTATCAAATCACTTGGTATGGAAGGATGTCATAAGATCACAGATGCTGGTCTCGGACACCTTCGCGGGATTTCTGAATTAGACATAAGCGATTGTCCTTTAATCACCGACACTGGTCTTGCACACCTTCGTGGTATCAAGGACCTATCCCTGTGGCTTTCACCTGGTATAACAGAGGCAGGCTTTGTACACCTTCAAGGCATTCAAGAAATGGATATACGCGAATGCTTTGATATTACAGATGCTTTCCTTGTTCACCTTCGTGGTATCCAAAGTTTGTGTTTATTTAATTGTCCTAGGATCACCGATGCCGGACTTGCATACCTCTGTGGCATCCATACATTAGTGATGTATGGATATGATGGTATTACAGAAGTTGGTATTGCATACCTTCGTGGCATCAATACATTGAGTATGATGTCTTATGGAGGTTGGCAGATCACAGATGCTTGTCTTGCTCACCTCAGTGGTATTTACGATCTGGACATAAGCGGATGTACTAATATCACACCTAGTGCTCTCGAATACCTAAAAGGAATACAACATCTCTATATGTTTCAATGTAATCCAGAAACTGTTACTGCAGCTAGGACAATGGGTCTTCCTGTTTACTGTTTAAGTGACTTATAAATGCATTTTAACTAAATGCGCGAATAAAAATATTAAATAAAGAAATTGAAATATTAGGTAATGAAAATTTATTAGAAAATTATTCAAATAGTGAGATATATGAATTAATTCTGAATATAGTAAGAGAAAACTTAAGTAGTAATGAAGATAGTTTAATTTATTATTTAATTAAAATATAATGTGATTTATTATAAATATTAACATATTATTTCTACAGTAATAGATTCCCAATTAAATGTGAAATTATTATTTTATTTTATATATATTATGGATAACATTAATTTTTCTACAAATGCAAGTATTATTATTCAAATAATAACAGGAATAGGATTACATGGAGTATTTATAAATTTACCAGAAAAACATAAAATTCTTCAAAGTATTTTAACATTAGAAATGATTGTACAATTCATTGAATTATTTTTTTATATATTAATTCTTCAACCAATGGTAAAATCAGCATTGCCTCAAATGGCAGCAGCACGTTATATAGATTGGGTTATAACTACACCAACGATGTTATTAACAGCAATTATATTATTTAAGTATGAAGAATATCTAGAAAATAATATTGATAAAAAGATAGAATTTTTTGACTTTTTAAAAACAGATAGAGACAATATTGTTAGTATTTTTGTTTGTAATTTTTTAATGTTGTTTTTTGGTTATTTAGGAGAGATAGGAGTTATTGATATAAAATTATCTTCAATATTAGGTTTTATATTTTTAGGAATAACCTTTTATATTATATATAAAAATTATGCAGTAAAATCAAAGAATGCTAAAAAATTATTTTATTATATGTTTACAGTATGGGCAATATATGGTATTGCTGCATTAATGACACCATCTACAAAAAATATTATGTTTAACATTTTAGATATATTTGCCAAAAATTTTATGGGATTATATTTATATTATCGTATTAAAAATATTAATAAAAGATAAAGTTAAATAAATATTTATAAATCTGGTAATGCTAAAAAAATGCTTTTATGTATCGTTCTGCAGTAAAACCTTTCTCTTCATTTGGATTTATTTCTGTTTAAATGACATATATAATATATTTTATAATTATATTTATAATTATGGAATATATTTACATTATTGTAGAAAATGGAGAACCCTATCCAGTATCATATAAGAGTTATAAATTAGCTATAGAAGCAGTAAAGAAAAAACATAAGGAATATCTTGAAGAACAAATAAAAGAATTGTATTATTTAGACATGATTGAATCTGTGTTAGCAGATATAAATGTACCTGAAAATACAGAGAAGAATATGACACATTTATATATTGAAAAAGGTATTAATATTGAAATTCACAGATTGCCAATAACATATATATAATATCGCTAAATACTAAAAAAATCAAATTATAATTAAGTACGACAATTTTCATGTAGCAATAGTTTTAATTCAAGTGATGAATTTGATTTAATAACGAATTAACTCATAATGTTTAATAATATCTTCTGGTATAGAAGTTATATTTATTTTCTTTTGTAAAATAACCATATTATTGTCTTTTGTTTTTTTAATTATATTATAATAATCTAAAACAATATGATAATGTTTTCTATTTAAAAAATCATCAAAAGCAATTAAACAATTTGATTTAATAATATCAAAACATTTTAAACAACATGCAACACGAAAACGTCCATCAATAAGAACTAAATCTATATTTTTTTGTTCATCATTTGTTAAGTTTCTTATTTGATTACTATAATTTATCCATTGTGTAGGACTACTATTTTTTCCAGGATTTCCATACGTTTTAGGAAGTGTATTTAAATCACTATATAAAAAAGTAATTTTATTAGAATTAGTATATTTTTGTAATTTATTTAACCATTGTTTATCACTTTCAACTGAATATATTTTAATAATATTATTTCTAATATTAGCTTGATATGTAGATCCTCCTACCCCATACTCAAAATATACTTTTGCTTTATTTAAAAGTTTATAAAACATAATTCTATCATTCTTTAAAAAAAGAGGATTCATTTAATATATATATAGTAAATATTTTAATTAGTATATCAAGAAATAACGATTAATATATGTATAATATAATGAATATTAATAAGAGAAATTAAAAACTTGGTATTTAGAATTATTTATAGTATTTAGTAAAAAACTGATTTATTTATAGTTTAATTAATTAACTTAATATATTTTATAGATTATAAATGGGTCGTTATGCTAATTTTAGTACAGGATTAGAATATAAATTTGCATTTGGTATTCAATCGAGTGAAGATATGCAAGAATTTGAAGGAGTTGCTTATTATGGTCGTGGCGAAGATACATTAATTCATAAATGGATGAAATCAGATGAGATATTAATTAAAAAGAAGTTAGAAGAGCATCTTATTGATATAAGTATGTATGAAAATAACATAGAAGGAACCTATAAATTAAAAAGTTATTTACATGATATTAAAATGGATTATAAGTATATACTTGGTTATTTAATATATCATCAATTACAATATGTTGAAGAATTGAGTGTAGAATATGAATTATAATGAAAATAATACAAGTAATATTTTATATGAATTAATATATAAAATAATATATGAATAAGAAAACATCTAAGAAACTATCTAAAAAGAATTGTTGTTCTGCAAGTGAAAAAGATAAGAAATGTGTTAGAAAATCAGATAAGAAAGAATTTGATATTGAGAAAAGAAAATATTCAAAGAAAACTTGTTTAGATAAACCTATAAAAGGTTTTACAATGAAATCAAGTTGTGCGCCATTTAAAGATTGTAAAAAGTAATATATTAATCAATAGATTCTAAAAATATGTTTTTTAATCTTTTTTTTAATTCAGTAATATATTTATTATTTAAATTGTAATTATATTCTTTTAATATTTCTATGAATACTATATATGATAAATAATTATCATACATAAAATGTATTCCAGTCATACATCTATGTAGTCCTATATCAATCATTATATCTAATAATCTATTAAATTCATATAGATTATTATCAAAGAATTTTTCATTAGATATATATATTAGATATCCTTCTAAGAATCCAGAAAAACAGTGTCCAGATGGTGAGCTACCTGTTTGAGATGAAACTGAATGATAAACATTTAATTTAATATCCTTGAAATAGTATAAAATTTGATATGGTCTTGGATCATTTATATAATCCTTTATAAATAATATAATATTTTTAAATTTATGATATATTTTTGTTATACTTTCTTGATCAATTTTATTTATATCTTTGTATTTATTTAATAAAAAATTTAAATAAATTTGAATTGATTTTATTTTTTCATCTTCTAATTTAAATAATTCCAAATGATTTTTTGATCCAAAAATTTCAAAATAATTATAATTTGGATAACTTAATAAAGTTTTTTGAATAGATACTAAATAATCTAAATGTTTTATGTACCAATCATCAGTTTTATTCTTAATAGTTTTTGATATGACTGCATTAAGAATTTTTGTATCTTTATTATTTAATTTTTGTGGACAATAAGGTATATTACATTTACCAAAATATATTTTCATATATAATATCATAATAAATAAAATAATAATTGATATTAAACTATCAAATGATATAACATATTGTTGTTTTAGTAAACACAAATTATTCTTTTAATTCCATTATCTTCTTCTATAATATAACTTTCAAGTGGATTTCTATTGGTCCATTGTTTAATTAAATTTTCATCAACAGGATCTTGAACATGATAAATACATTTTCCTTTTGGCCATTTGTATGGTAAAGAAATTATAACTTTGTTACCAGTATCAAATAATTTTTGTGCAAATTCAGTAGGTTTGTCTAAATGTTCTAAAACTTGTAGACATAAAACAATATCATATTTTTTATCAGGAACCCATGTA
>Ga0222712_10000681_pt1 | contig 43817 bp, 66 predicted proteins | sample C33_657DmetaG_FD_165043 | JGI IMG/M metagenome (GOLD analysis project Ga0222712, IMG submission 165043) | Estuarine water microbial communities from San Francisco Bay, California, United States - C33_657D | ecosystem: Environmental > Aquatic > Marine > Unclassified | place: USA: California... | reverse complement strand
GGGGGGCGAGATTGCCGAGGCGGGGCCGGAGTTGCTGGGGTTGTTGCGGAAGGAACCGCCAAAGATGGCCGTTCAGCCGGTGGTGTTGTTGCCGCTTGGGGAGGGGCGGGCGGCCCGGTATCTGGAGGGGGCGCTCAAGGGCGAGGTGGATCGGCTGTTGACCTGTCCAGAGGGGGGGCGGCATCGGCAGATGCTGAGGTCGGCGTACAAGTTGGGCGGGTACTACCGGCCCGGCGTCGATGTGGCGGCGATTGAGTCGGCGATGGTTGCGGCCTGGTCGCAGGTGGTGGGGGCACGGGAGAGGGAAGCGCGGAAGGCGTTTTGTGACGGTTGGAATGCGGGTGTGGAGCGGCCAAGGTTGCTTCCTGGTGAGCGCGTGATATAGCAAACGTGTCTCTCCCCACGCGCCCTGAGACGGCGCCCGCCCGACTGATCCCCGGGCGGTGGGGTGGGAGAGACGAAACCCTGGAGAGACAATGTTGCAGAATGAACCGGCAAAGCCGGATACTCGTAGTGCGTCTTTGGTGCCACTGGCGGACGGGGCTACCCCGCGACGATGGCAGACTGAGGCGATGTTAGCGATTCGGACGGCACTTCCCAACCATCGGGCGATCCTGATTTCGGCGGCAACCGGAACCGGGAAGGGAACGATGATCGCCAGTATGGTCGTCAAGGCGGCATGGGCTGGAAAGCGGACGCTGTTCCTTGTCCACCGAGACGAGCTGATTGACGATGTGATGGGGCGCGTGCGTCAGATTGACGGGGCGCTGACGCTCGGCAAGGTCAAGGGCAAGGTCAACGAGGTAGACGCTCAGTGTGTGTTTGCCTCGGTCCAGTCGCTGCACAAAAGGCGGTTGCCGACGTTGGGGCACTTTGATTTCGTGGTCACGGATGAGGCACATCATGCGACCGCCAAGAGCTACCGGGCGATCTATGGGCGGGTAGGAGAGGTCAACCCGAAGTGGAAGCACATCGGGTTCACGGCAACGCCTTTCCGGTCAGCGCCCAAAGGCAAGACGGAGGGACTGGGTAAGACCTTTGAGGCGCTGGTCTATGAGTATAGCCTCGCCGATGCCATCACAGACGGGGCGCTTTGTCCGGTGGTGGGCATCCAAGTGGAGACGGAGCTGGATCTGGATGGGGTGGACCCGGATGATGAGGAGAAGTTGGAAAAGCTGGTGGATACCCCAGAGCGGTGTGATGTGGTGGCAGAGAAGTATCTGGAACTTGCGAGCGGAAAACAGGCGATTGCGTTCAGTGTGACGGTACTCCATGCTTCCATCTGGCAGAGGCATTGCAGGCTGCGGGCGTGAAGGCAGATGTAGTGTGGGCGGATGACAAGAAGCGGGCCGAGAAGATCGCGGCGTACAAACGCAAGGAGATCCAGGTTCTTTGCAACTGTGGGCTGCTGACAGAGGGATTTGATGCGCCCGAGACGGAGGCGGTTCTGTTGGTACGGCCCACAGAATCCAGAGGTCTATACGCGCAACAGGTGGGGCGGGTGACGCGGCTCTTTCCGGGCAAGGAGCGTGGGCTGGTCATCGACTTCGTGGCGAACTCGGACACGCATAGTCTGGCCTCGATGCACGACATGAGCGGGGGGCCAAAGGTCAAGGCAAAGCTCAAACCGAATGATGTTGTTCGCCACCGGCGCCAGAAAGCGTGGGGAAATGGGAACGTGGAGGAAGTTCGGGGATGGGTAGAGGATGAGTGTGAGGGGGAGGCGCTGGTTGCTTGGGAAACGCGGCCTGCTTCCTGGGTTCCTTCCGAGGATCTGGCTCTCATTGCCAAGGCGGCAGAGCCGAAGGTGATGCTGATTGCGCCGTCGGTTCTGGGCGCCAATCACTTCGAGGTGTCGCTTTTTCCAGACCGCAAGACGGCATGGTACACCTACGAAACGAAGGCAGGCAAGACGTTTATTGCCAGGACAAACACCACATCTGCCATTGTTCGGAAGGTTGAGGATGGGGTCTGGGAAGCGTGGGAGCGGTGCAAGGATGCCAATGGGCGCAACGGCATTCCTCGGCTGTTACGGCGCGGGGCCTTTGCAGAATGTGAAGCGTCGGTCTGCATCCAGTCCGATGCACAGGCTTTGGATCGGGGCTGGCAGACAGAGCCAGCCACAGAGAAGCAGTTGGACTCGTTACGGAAGTTCAATCTGCGACGGGAAGGGCTGACCAAAGGGGAGGCCGCACTCTTGTTGGAGCTGAAATTCTTTTTACTCGCACTTAAGGACGTACAATGATGACCGAAGAAAACACAGTCGTAACCCAGACGATGAACCTGACGGACCTGGGCAACGCGAGGCTCTTTGTGGAGACGTTCGGGGCCGATCTCCGGTGGTGCGGGGTGATGCCCGGAACCGGCTGGATGGTCTGGAGCGGGTCGCACTGGCGAACCGACGACACCAAGCAGGTGCAGCGGGTGGCAACCCAGGTGGCAGACCTGTGGCGCGATATGGCGCCGCCTGAGCCTGACGACACGATGGGGCTGACCGAGGAGTCGGAGAAGCAGAAAAAGCGGCGGGAAGCCATGCTGAAGCACGCGATCCGGTGCGAGTCGGCATCCAGTGTGCGGGCGTTGGTGGAACTTGCCTCTGCCCATGAGAAGATCGCGGTGCGTAAGGATGTGTGGGATGCGGATCTTTGGAGTTTCAGTACGCCGTCACAGACCTACGATTTGGGCGCGATGACCCGGCACAAGCCGCGACGGTCGGACTATGCGACGAAACTGGCGCGGGTGAGTGCGGACAAGGGCGGGTGCCCGGAGTGGCTGGCGTTTCTGGATACCATCATGGGCGGTGATCAGGAATTGGTGGCGTTCCTTCAGCGGGCGGTCGGGTACTGCTTGACAGGCTCTATCAAGGAACAATGCATGTTTATCGCCTATGGGCGCGGAGCCAATGGCAAGAGCACGTTCATGGACACCATCAGCTACATCCTGGGAGACTACGCAACCACGACGGCGGTGGAGACGTTTGTGGGACGGCGTGAGGGTGCGATCCCAAACGACCTGGCCGCGTTGGCGGGGGCGCGGTTGGTGACTTGCTCAGAGACAGGTGAGGGTGGCGGGCTGGATGAGGCACTGGTCAAGCTGGTAACGGGCGGCGACCCCATCACGGCGCGATTCCTCAACCGGGAGTTCTTCAACTTCATCCCGGCTTTCAAGTTGTGGATGCTCACCAACCACAAGCCTATCGTCAAGGGAACGGATGAGGGGATCTGGCGGCGGCTTCGGATGATCCCGTTCACGGTGACGATCCCCAAAGAGCAACGGGACAAGGCGCTACCGGATCGACTTCGGAAGGAAGCACCGGGGATTCTCCAGTGGGCGCTTGATGGGTTGAAGGAGTGGCAGCGCATCGGACTGGCTCCACCCGAAGCGGTGATGCAGGCGACAGAGGACTACAAGCAGGAGATGGACATTCTTGCCGACTTCCTCGCTGAATGCTGCACGGTCGATCCTGCGCTCACGATTGAAAACAAGCGGCTGTACGCGCTCTATGTGTCCTGGGCTAAAGACAACGGTTTGACGCCGCGTTCTCATAAGTGGCTTACCCGGTCGCTGAATGATCGCGGGTTCCGTCAGGACGATTCTCGCAACGCGGGCCGAAAGTGGGAGGGGATCGGCCCGGCAAGCAACTGAATCGCAAATCTTGGCGCTTGACAGAGGCGAATCCGTAGAGGGTTCGCCTTTTGCTTTTGGGACACTTGGGACACTTCCCGCACATTGCTGGGACAGATGTGTCCCAAAAATACGCACCCTTGAACCTATGTGTTTCGAGGCCTGGGACACTTGGGACACATTTTGCGCGTGGCGGTCGTATTCTTAATGGGCTTACGGACATACCGTCATTATTTGAGGGTAAGACTTTTTATATACCACCTTGTTAAAGTGTCCCAAGTGTCCCAAGTGTCCCAAGTGTGAAATGGCAACGGTTTGAGGCTGGATATTCTGGGACACATTTTGGGACACTTGCTGTGTTGCAGCATGGATGTGTCCCAGATGTGTCCCAACCGGACACGCGGGCAGTGGCAAACTCGGCTAAACCCAAGCTATGAAGGCTCCAATCGTCATCCAGCCCGGTCCCAACCCAGATACCCGCCTCGTCGGCGTCCGCTGCCTCGACGGGGGTATACGCGCCCTTGGATGCGGCGAAACCGACCGCGATGTGCTTGCCGCTGCCCTCCAGTGGGAGGGTGGGCTATGGGTGGAGGAGGCCGCCGAGCTGCTGGGGTGCGACCGGGCGCGGGCGCTGCGGCTGCTCGACGAGCTGCGACGCGACCGACGGGCGTATCGGTGGCAGGGCGGGGCGTTGTGGCGAGGGGGGAGGGAGCGGGAGCCGAAGCCAAAGAGGGGGGAAGAGTGCTAATGGGGCTTGCGAGTTTGCGCGGGATGGGGTACGCTGGGGGAGCCGGTCCAGGTTCGACGTCTGGTCTAAAAGCGCTCTGCGAACGACGCACCGTAGGGGACGGCCCGCCGGCAACTTTTGAGGGAACGATGAGCCAGCCTGAAACCAAGCCCCCATCCGGCGACACCGGGTCCAAGACCCGCATCCAGGGCACCTTTGTTGCCACCAACCCCAACCCGGATGTCACCCTGACAGCGTCGGTTGCAGCCGTAGAGGCGGCTATAGAGGCATACAAGGCTGCCGCAGAGGCAGGCGATCCAGAGGCTGTGGCAACCCTGAAGGCATTGCAGGCAAGCATGGAGCAGTACCCCCGCCAAGAACTCCGCGCTATGCCGCTGCCACCGGGTCCAGGGTCCGACCCTGACCTTGTGGCGCGAGTCCAGAAGCTTGAGGCAACGGTCAGGGAATTGCAGTCGGCAGTGGCGCGGTTGGCGCACGGGCCAAGGGTGGCAAAATGACCGCCACCCACACCCTCCGCCCCGTCCCCGTGACGGCGGTCCAGTACATCGACAACATCCCTGCCATCGAGGCCGCGTTTGGGCCGGCTACGCTGGTGTGGGTGGGAGCGTTGGAGGTGGCGGGGCAGATCCTGGGGCGCGCGCAGTGGCTGGTTCGGTTCCATGATACGGGGGAGATCAAGGTCTACGAGTCGTCCGCCTTTGAGGCGCGTTTTGAGGTGACGAAATGAACACAGATTGGACCTTCAACAATGGCGTCTGGACAAAGCGCATTGGGCCGTTTGAGGCCCGGGTGTGGTGCGTGGGTGCATATTGGGAGTGGCGCATTTTCCGAGATGGGCAGGCCGGCCCAGGTGGGAGCGAACTCACCCTCGGTCTGGGGTGGGAAGCAGCCAGCACGCGGATGCGAAGTCTCGCTCTTGACTTGGCGGTTGGGCTGTTGGAGCCTTACGACGGGCCGTATTGCGTCCATTGCGGCGACAGGGCAGTGGGCTTGACGCGGCATTGCGCGCCGTGCCATGGCATCGACCGGAATGCAGGAAGGGCGCCATGAGCCGCCGCATCACCCGCACTGACCTTGCCGCCCAGATCTACGCCTGTTGCGAGGTCATGGGGGAGCGGGGTACGCGCATTCTGGCCATGCTGGCGTTGTGGCAGTGGCAGGGAGCGCCTGAGGAGGGGGAGGTATGGGAGTTCTGCGAGGCGGCTGTTCGGTGGCATCGTCGGATGTTCCGCGAAGGGCGACAGGAAGATTTGCCAGGGCTGTCGCAGAGTTGGTACGCGTTGCGGCTCGACATGGGCAAGAGCAACCTCATGGCCCGCGTCCTGTACGGGGGTGAGGCGATTCGCCCGCATCGTTGCCCGGTTCATGCGTCGTGGGTGACGCTTGGGCCTGACGAGGCTTGTCCTTGCGATGGAACGGGGTGGGCGCCATGAACTACCGCCACCGCCCCATCCCCGTCCGCGCATGGCAGTGGGACGGCACCGACGACGATGCCCGGCGCATTGGGGCGGTGTTGCGGATCCCGCCGCTTCGCATGGGCGCTTCGGTGAGCGTTGGGGGCGTGACGCTGTGGGAAGGGTGGTGGCTGGTCGATTGGGGGTGCGGGCAGTGGCAGGGGATGGATGATGTGACGTTTCGGGCGAGGTTTGAGGCTGAGCCGGAACCGCACGAGCGAGCGCAACTTGTTACCTTTGGAGCAATACCATGATCCTCCTCCTCCTCGCCTGTGCCCCCTCCCTGCCCCTCACCGACACCGCAGCGCCCCCGCCGCTACTGGTCGAGGCTACCTGCCCCCCCGCTGGCTCTATCGCCCTGGAGCGCCTCGGAGAGCCTCTGACGCTGGTCCGTTGCGCTGAGGCGGACGGCGGCTATTGGTGCGAGCCGGTGCCGTATGCGCTGGGGCGGGATTTTGTGACCGTCCCGTGTGACGGTGGGACCATTCGCGTGGTATGGGGGATGTGAAATGGAACAAGCAGGGACAAAACGGCACAAATGGGGTCCGAACCAGGAAAAAGCGTTCGGGCTGTTCTGCCAAGGCATGACTATCACCGCAATTGCCAAAGAGGTTGGGATTACCCGGTCCAAGGTCAGTCTATGGCAAAACTGGCCAACGTGGCAGCGGAAATGGAAGGAATACCAGGAAGAACAAGCGTCATGGCGCACTCGTATTCGCGAACCCATCGCACAACGCGCTGTGCAGGAACTGACTGCCATGCTTGACAGCGATGTTGAGCCAGAAGTGCGCGTCAAAGCTGCGACGCAACTCGGAAAGTGGGGCGGCTTGGACCAGCCCCGTCAGGTCCAGATCTCTGGTAACCTTGCCACGATGACCGACGACGAACTCGCCGCTCGCCGCGCCGCCCTGACTGCCACTGCCACGCCCCCCTCGGAACCCAGCCCCGACGACGAATGAACCGCGCCGCGCTGATCGAAGACTGCGAACTTGCCCAGGAACAAGCCGAACGCCGCGCTCTGGTAGACTTCGCCGCGTTCGTTCGCCTTCTCTGGCCAGTCGTCGAGCCTGCCCCCCTGGAATGGGGATGGCACATGCGGGTCATCTGCACAGTCCTCCAAGAGCTTGCCGAGGGGAAAATTCGGCGACTCGTTATCAACATTCCCCCCGGCTTCTCGAAATCCCTCCTTGCCTGTGTCTTTCTTCCCGCCTGGATCTGGCTCCACCGCCCCGCCGAACGGATGCTATTCCTGTCCCACGATGGCGACCTTGCCAGCCGGGATAGCCGCCGCACCCGAATCCTACTCCAAAGCCCCGAATACCAGCGCCTGCTTGCTCGCATCCCGCGCCCCTGGACGTTCGCCCGCGACCAGAACGAGAAGGTGAACTTTGAGAACTCCGCCCGAGGTTTCCGCTATTGTGGCTCTCTGACCTCGGGAATCACCGGAAAGCGTGGCGACGGCATCATCATCGACGACCCCCACGACGCCAAAGAGGCGACGCTTGGCAGCCCCGAACGCATCGCCGAGCGCATGGCCGAAACGCAAACCATCTTCGACCAAACCCTGCAATCCCGCATGAACGACCAGCGCAAGGGCTGGATCCTGGTCATCATGCAGCGCCTCCACGAGAACGACCTCGCCGGCACTCTCCTCAAACGTGGCTACGAGCGCCTGATCCTGCCGATGCGCTACGACCCGCACAACGCAGACCCCCGCGATGAACGCCGCAAACCCGGCTCCCTGCTTGACCGCTTCCGCTTCCCTGAACCTGTCGTCACCGCCCTGGAAACGGCCCTTGGTAGCCAGGCCCCCGGCCAACTCGGACAGACCCCGCAAGCCCGAGGCGGCGAGCTATTCCCCGTCCGCGACTGGCTCTGGCTCGACCGCAGCGCATGGCCCTCTACCTTCACCCGCGAGGCGATGGGGTGGGATCTGGCCTTTGGCGACAACCAGACCGGCGCCTACCATGCGGGCATTCACGGCGGGTTATACGCCGGAAAAGCCTACCTTGGCGGCGAAGTCCGGGGCCGCATGACCGCCCCCCAACTCATCGAGGCCATGCGCGCCGCCCGCACCCGCTACCCCAAGGCGCGCGGCTGGTACGTCGAGGATCGTGCCGCCGCCCGCCCCGTCACCGAAATGCTGACCGCCGAAATCCCCGGCCTTGTTCTTTGCCAGCCCGAAGGCGACAAAGTAGCCCGTGCCCAGGGCTGGCAACCCCTCGTGGCTTCCGGCTGCGTGGTTCTCCCCTGCCAATGCGGCAACACGACCCTGCACCACCACGACCGCGAAGACAGCCTCCCCGGCGAGCCGTGGGCCGTGGACTTTGTAAGGGAGCACGCCGCGTTTCCCAAGGCGGCTATCAAGGATCGCGTGGATGCGACCGGGTACTTGCTCAACGAACTGTTCCCACCCCGCGCCAAGTCCGCCCCCACCCCCAACGGCTTCGCGCGCATGAACGCTTGACATTCCCCCCAAACTCCGGTAGCCCCTACACATGGCCAAACTCCCCATCGACCCGAACGCCGCCCCACCCCCACGCCAGGGATACGGCGGCTTCCCTGTCTACGGGAACCGCTCCTACCCCGGAACGGATGAGTTTCATCCCGAACTTCAAGGCGGCAAAGCAGACCGGAAATACCGGGAGATGCTGGCCAACCACGCCCTGACGGCCAGTTCGTTCCGCATTCTGACCCAGGTAAGCCGGGGCGCCCATTGGTCGATCCTCCCCGCCGCCGACACCCCCGAGGCCATCGCCGCCGCCGACGAGCTGCGCGCCGCATGGGATGCAATGACCACCCCCTGGCCTGACGTCCTAGCCGAGATGCTGACCGCTGTTCCCCTCGGCTGGTCCTGGCATGAGGTGGTCTACAAAAACACCCCCGACGGAATCGCCTGGGACGGCCTCTATTTTTGCCGTCAGGATAGCCGCCTCGATTGGCGGTGGGATGACGGCGGGCGCTACGTCACCGCCCTGGACCAACTGACCCGCGCTGGCCAGTCTGCCATTATCCCTGCCGCCCGCGCCGTGCACTTTGTGCCCGACACCACCAACCAGGGGCCAGAGGGCGGGCCGTGGTTACGCACGATCTACATCGACTATCGCAACCAGCAACAGATCATGACCTCACTCGGAATAGGCGTCCAAAAAGACGCCACCGGGATGCTCGTCACCCACATCCCCACCGAAACCTGGAACCTCGCCACCGAAGGCGACGCAACCGCAACCGCAACCGTGGAAGCCATCAAGAAGGGCACCGCCAACCTACAACGCGGCGAACGCGAGGGCATCGTTCTCCCCTCTGCCACCAATAGCGACGGCACCCCCTCCGGCTGGTCAGTCGAACTCCTCAAAGCAGGCGGACAACGCCAGTTTGATCACGTTGAAATCGTGCGCATGTACGAGCAACGCATCGCCACCGGCCTCTTGACCCAGTTCCTGCTACTCGGTCAAGAGAAGTCCGCCTCCTTCGCCCTTTCCAGCGACCAGACCGCCCTCCTTGCCTTTGTTCTCACCGGCATCCTCGACTCCCTCTGCGCCACCGTCAAGCGCCAACTGTTCGCTCCCTTCATCGCCCTTCGCGGCCTTGACCCGGCACTCTGCCCCACCCTGGCACATGGCCCCATCGACGAGCCGAGCCTCAAGGATCTGGCCGAACTCCTCAAAGCGGGGGTTGGCAGCGGCACTCTGACGCCTGACCCGGCCCTTGAGGACCACATCCGCCGCCTCGGCGGATTGCCGCCCCGCTCCTCCGAGGGCGAGTCCCTGTGACCCCGTGGGAAGTCAGCCTCTCCGAACTCTCCCCCCTTGAGGGGGAGTTGCGCCGCGTCTTTGCGCTCTACCTGCGCCCCCCTGACCTCCCCGATGACCTGACCCCCGAGGCCATCGCCACGCTCTACCCGCCCGAGGCTCAGGCTACCGTCCAAGCCGCATGGGAAGCCATCGCCGCCCAGTCGATGCTCACCGCAGCCGCCGCCCAGTACAACGCCCTTGACCTGTCCGGTAGCTTTGACCTCGCCAATCCCTACGCCGCTGCCTTCCTGGCCGGACACGGCGCCGCGCTTGTCACCGAGATCACCGCGACCACCCGCGTTGCTCTCGCCTCCGCCCTCACCACCTACGCCGCCGAGGGCCTATCCGCCGACCAGATCGCCCGCGCAATCCGCCCCTTTGTCGGCCTCCACAGCCGGCAAGCCGCCGCCCTGCTTGCCTACCGCGCTGAACAACTCGCCGAAGCTACCACAGCCCGCCTCCGCACCGCCGCCGAGGCCCGAATCGCCCGCTACGCCGCCCGCCTTCTCCGCGAACGTCTCACCACGATCGCCCGTACCGAGCTGGTCACCGCCCACGCCCGTGGCACCCTTGACAGCTGGCGCGAGGCCGATCGACAGGGCTTACTCCGCCCCGGCGCCCGCAAAGTCTGGCTCACCGCCCCCGGCGAACGCACCTGCGACATCTGCCGCCCCCTCGACGGCGTAAAGGTCGCCCTCAACGAGCCTTTCCCCCGAACCGGCGCCCTTGCCCCCACCCTTCACCCGAACTGCCGTTGCGCGATGGGCTTGACCTATGCCTGAGCTATTGTACGCCCCCAAAGCCGTAAAGGCTGAACTCAAGCGCGGCCTGGATTGGGTAGCCGAAGGGCACGGCGGCGATGGCCTCCGCGACCGTACCAAAGCCGAGGCCCGCGCCCTCCTAAACGACGAGCCGATTACCCGCGACAAAGCGGTGAGGATGCGCGCATGGCTCGCTCGTCACGAGGTAGACCAGAGGGCTGAGGGCTTCCGCCCCGGCGAACCCGGCTACCCCTCCCCCGGTCGCGTCGCCTGGGCGCTCTGGGGTGGCGATCCTGCAATCCCCTGGTCTGACCGGGTGGTGAACTATTTCGAGAACGAGGAAAACATGAAAAAAGCGTATGGATATCACGGCTTTCACGAGGCGATGGAAGCCTCTTATAAGCCGCCCAAACTCCCCACCCCCTGCACCCCTGCCGACCTCACCCCGGCAATGGCCGCGACCATGCCCCCCGAGATGCAGGCTGAGTTCTGCGCCCGGTGGAACCTGGTCGCGTCTCCCATGCCCGCCGGCCTTGGCATCGAGCATGAGGCGTTCGGCTTCGTCATGTCGATGCTCATGCAGGAATCAGGCTGGACCTGCCGCCCGGACGGCTCCTGGGTCCGCGTTGTTTCCACCGTCGAGGGTGCGGACGAAACCGAGGATGAGATGGAAATGGCCAAGGCGGGCCGCGTACTGTCAGCCGCCAACGCTGAACGCATCCGTTCAGCCATCGGCGTCCTGACCGAACTCCTGGCAGCGGCAGAACCTGACACCACCGAGAAGGGCGCCCCGGTCCAGATGCAATTCACGGTCGTCAGCAAGGCAGACGAGAAGATGCAGGCGTTCGGCTTCGCTTATGTCGCGAAGTCCGCCACCGGCGAAACCATCGTAGACCACTCGGGCGAGTCCATCGACCCAGCCGAGTTGGAGCGCGCTGTCTACGCCAGTATCGGCAAAGCCATCGGGCGCAACAACCACGACGGCGGCGCGGTGGCAACGGTCATCGAGAGCGTCTACCTCGACCACGCCAAACTGGAAAAGATGGGCGCCAAACCCGGAAACGCTCCAGACGGCGCGTGGTGGGTCGGATTCCAGGTCCACGATGCCGAGGTCTGGAAAGCCATCAAAGGCGGCAAGTCGTGCCTCTCCATCGGCGGAAATGCCCGCCGCGAAGCCGTCTAAAACGCATCGTGCGGGGTGAGTGTCAACGGCGGTGAGGTGCCCAGATCCCGCACCTCCCGCGCTCCCGTCCACCGTATCATTATCCTCGGGCTCAAGCGCCACCCCCATCCCTGCCCATCGCGCTCTACAGGTGCGGTGTGTACCACGCTCCATCCGCCGTCCCACGAAAGTACGGCGTAGAATCGCCACCCCATCCGAAGGCACGACAGGCAAAGCGGACGATGCTCAGGTGGCAGCGGTCGCTTTGTGCGGATGCCCGCCCCACACCGCTCGCACCCGTAAAGGGCGCCTGTCACCGCCCCTCCCTCGCCTTCGCCGCCTCGACCTCCCCCAACACCCGCTCTGCCTCTGCCAAAGCCGCCGCTCGCACAAACGCCGGCGTCGTCAACCCCCTGCGCGCAGCCGCCCGCCCGATGGCCCGTCCCTCCCCTTCCGACACCCGCACATGCACACTCTGATCTCGACTCATACACACCCATAGCGATACCGCTACGCTACCACGCGGCGCATTGTTTGGCCACCCCCACCACGCCGCCCCAAAAACCCGGTAGCTATGCAGCATGAAGCCGCGTACCCGCCTTGTAGACCTGACCCTCAGCGAAGTTTCTTTCGTCGAGGCCGGGGACAATCCCCCCGCAGCGGTGGCGATGCTCAAAGCCCAACCCAAGGATAAACCTATGGATTCTGAGAATACCGAGACGGTATCCAAGGCTGATTACGAGGCAGTTCAGAAAGAGCTTGCCGAGTTGCGCAAAGCCAAGGAAGAACTGGTAGAAAAAGCCGCACTCGACACCGTTGTTGAGTTCTGCAAGACCAACGCCCTCAAGCCAGCCCTCGCCCCCCACCTGCGCGCTGTGCAGAAAGCCGCCCCCGAGGCATACACCGCGCTCTCCGCCGAGCTGGTGACCCTGGCCAAAGCCGCCCAGGCCACCGAAGACCTGACCAAGCGCGTCAGTGGCGTCGGTCAGCCGGTGATTGCCAAGTCCGCCGCCCAGATCAAACTCGACGAATTGATTGCCGCCGAAGTCGCAAAGGGCACTCCCTACGCGACTGCCGCCGTCAAAGTCTACGAGGCCAACCCCTCTCTCTACAATGAGGTAGCCAATGGCTAATCCGAACCATGTTGGGGTGGTCACCATCACCCTTCCCGCAAATACCGACCTTTCAACCAAGCAATACTACGTTGCTGACTGCAACAGCAGCGGAAATGCAATCGTGGCAGCGGCTGGCTCCACCTTCGTTGGCGTTATCGGCAACACCCCGAGTGTAGCCGGTCAGGCCACGGAAATCATGATCTCCGGCGTTTGCCCGGTGGTCTGTGGTGGCACCGTGGCGGTCGGGGATGCGGTCAAGATCGACTCCTCGGGCCGGGCTGTTGCGGCCTCCTCAGGCGACAAAGCCATCGGGCGCGCGCTGTCTGCCGCTACCTCTGGCAATCAGGCCAATATCCTTCTCCAACCCCACACCATGGCGTGAGGTAACAAATGCACACCATTCCCTTGATTACCCGCCAGTTCCCTGGGTTTGCCAAGAGCGTCAACCCCCAGCCCGGCGATGTCTACGTCGCCCAGCCCGCGCTCCAGTTCGTAGTTGCGCATTTCCAACAGTCCGGCGGGCTGCACGAAATGTTCCCGTCTGTTCCTATGGATCTTCAGTCCGGCGTTTACTTCACGGTCGACCGCTCGGACTCGATGCGCGTCCAGACTGCTCTGAAGTCTCCCACCGGCGCGATCCCCCAGATCGGCGTCGGCGTGAACCACAGTGGTACCTACAACTGCGACGTTTACATGGCGGAATTCCCCATGTCCGCCCAGCTGGCCGCCAACTACCAGGTGCCTCTGGCCCGCGATCAGTTCCTGGCCCGCACCCTCGGGCGCGCCGCCTACTTGAACCGGGAATTGCGCTGGATTACCGACTTCTTCTCTACCGGCAAGTGGGCCACTGACGTCACTCCTGCAACGACCTGGAACGATCCTGCCTCAGACCCTATCGGGGATATTGAGACGGGTATTGAGACGGTCCTGAACGCCACCGGGCGCCGTCCCAACGTCCTGGGGGTTGGTTACCAGGTTTGGAAGGCCCTCAAGCAGCACCCGGACATCTTGCAGCGGATCGGCACTGGTTCTGCCTCCAACGTAGACCCCCGCATGGTCACGCCCCGTCTCGTAGCGGCCCTGTTTGGCCTTGAGGAGATTCGGGTCGGCGAAGTCGTCTACAACAGCGCCAACGCCGGGGCTTCTGCCTCGATGGCGTTTGCGGCCGGGAAGAATGCCCTTCTTGCCTACCGCACCCCCACCCCGTCGCTGCTTGAGCACTCGGCTGGGTATATGTTCACTTGGCGCACCCTCGCCGGGAATGACATGGGCCTCGCGCTGCGCATGGGCGTTGATGAGCGCACGATGGAGCAGTGGAGCCAGATCCTGCACGCCGAAGACTTCAAGATCGTTGACAGCGCATCTGGCTATTTCTTCAGCAACTGCGTCGCATAACTCTGGCGTAAGCCACTGGAGTTCCCATGAAAGACATTACCAAACTCCCCGCGCAACTCTGGCTCCAGGCGGGCAGCGGCGCGGGGGTCGCAACTTTGAGCGGCAACCGCACCCTGAATGGGGAAAGTGCCCATTTTCAGATTCTGACCCCTTCCGGGGCGAACCGAGATGTGACTCTCCCCAACCTGGGCACGACCGCCACCGGAAACGGCCAATGGTTCGTCATCCGCAACGCGGGCAGTACCTACAACCTCGTGGTCAAGGATTCGGGCGGTTCGACCGTTGCAACGCTCCCCCCCGGCGCGTTCCAGTGGTTCGTTTCCGCGCGCGTCAGTGGCACCAACGCATGGTACCAGTCGTTCTCCGACCTCGCCCTGATGGGTGCGGTAGCCCTCACCGGGCGCCTCACCACCACGGACGGCGTTGCCAGTGGCGATGCGCGGATCGTGGGCGGAAACGTCCATACCAAGACCGCCACCACCACCGTCAGCAACACCACGACGGAGACGACGATTGGCAGCCACGCCCTGGCCGCCAACGTCATCAAAGCCGGAACCACGGTGCGGATTCGTGGCTCGCTGCGGGTGACTGGCGTCAACGCCACCCCCACGGTGACGTTGAAGATCAAGCTCGGTTCTACCGCCATTATGACCACGACAACCCTCTCGATGATCGCCAACGACATCGCAGTGTTTGACGCGGACATCACTGGGACCGAGGCGGCGGGCGCATCGACTACGGTCCATGCCTCTGCCCGCGTCACCGCGTCACAGTCTGGTACCCCCGTATCGGCGGGCGCCGTCCCTGCCCCAATCGCCTCGGTAGCCACCAACGGCGCCCTGACGGTTTCGGCGACGGTCACCTGGTCAGCCGCCCACGCCAGCAACGTTCTGGTCGGGCAGCAGTTCAGCGTGGATGTGGTCGGGTAACATGGCTTGGAACTACACAAACACGCCCGGCACCGCGAACGCTACAGAGCGTCGTGACGCCGTGCGTGCTTTGTGTGGGGACACCGTGAGCACCAACCCCCTCCAGACTGACGAACAAATCGCGTTCTACCTCGCACAGAGCGCGAGCAACGTCTATGGAGCAGCGGCTTTGGCGTGCGACGCCATCGCCGCATGGTTCGCCGCCCAGAAGGCGGACTCCCTCAAAATCGGCCAGACCTCGGTAGATTACGGCTCCAAAGCCGAACAATACCGGGCGATGGCCGCCCAATACCGCGCGATGCGCACCGCCCGGAGTGGTGGCATCTTCTTTGGCGGTGTCAATGTGGCGGATAACCTGAGCTATGCCCAGGATTCGTCCATTGTGCAGCCGCCCACCTTTCAAGGCCAGGATTCGTACCCTGGCACCTCGCCCCCCCTTGGTACCGAACAGCAGGAGGGCCGATAATGTCGCTTGACCCTGCCCTTGTGTCGCTTCTCACTGACACCGTGACCATCGCCAGCGTCACCGGGCGTAGCGCCTCGGGCCAGGCCACCTACGGCACCAAGACTACCTACCCAGCCCGCGTAGAGCGCCACGACCGCCTGATAGACAAGGCCGATGGCACGAAACTCGCCGTATCGCATACGATTTTCCTCAACACCGACCGCGCCCCGAAGCTGATGGACCGCATCTGGCTTCCGGGCGATTCGACCTCGGATAACACCCTCTCCCTCCCCATCCTGCATGTCAGCCCTTTCCCCGGCCTGACCTCTGGCTCGACCTCCCACTACGAGATTGCGGTGAGTCGAAATGCAACTTGATAGCCGCGAGCTGGTTACCCGCCTCGACCGCCTCAAGGGCGCCCTCCCCCGCGTCATCGCCGGCGCCGTCTACGAGGTGGCGCAGGAAGCCATGACCGAGAGCAAGGCGCTTGTCCCGGTCGATACCGGCGTTCTCCGCGCCACTGGCTACGTTGCACCCCCCGAAATCGGGAACGGCACGGCGTCAGTGGAGGTCGGATACAACACCCCCTATGCAGCCCGCGTCCATGAGGATCTCAACGCCAACCACCCCAACGGTGGACAGGCGAAATACCTGGAAACGGCCCTACAACCCCGTCGCATCCGTGGCCGCATCGTGACACGCATCAAACGCGGGATGGAGGCCGTCAATGGCTAACCCCGCAACCCTGCCTGCCGCTGCCATTGTAGCCCTCTTAACAGGTCAAGCCGGACTCACCGCTGGCACCAACCTGTTCAGCACCGCCGAACTGGCCCAGGATGCGTTTGTTCCGGCCCAGGCGGTGTTTGTGCAGGAATACGGCGGCGAAACCCCGCAGCCCTATTTCGGCAACTCCGCTGACTTGCGAGACTTCTCGGTACAGATCCTGGTTCGCGGCAACCCAGAAGACCCAGACGGTACCCGGACCCTGGCTTGGGCGATCTGGCCCCTGTTGCAGCGCGCATCCTCCTCCGGCTATATCGACGTTCGATGCCGCAACTCTGGACCCCTGTACCTGGGCCTGGACGAAGTAGCGCGGCCCAAGTACACCATCAACCTCTCACTCCGCTTCAAGGGATAAGCCATGCCAAACGCAGGTTATTCAACCGCCGTCAGCTTTTCGACGGATGACTCAAGCTACAACGCCATCGACGGTATCAAGAACTTCTCCGGCGACCTGACCGCCGACGAGTTGGATACCACCGACTTCAGCGACACCCAATGGCGCACCCGTATCCAGGGCTTGAAGTCCGGTTCTTTCACCATTGATGGCGATTACGAGCCGAGCGATACCGCCCAGACTGCGCTCAAGACCCTGTTCACCTCTGGCGCCACCGGCTACATCAAAGTCCTGTTTGATGGCACCAACGGCTACAAATGCGCCGTCAAGGTCATGAGCTACAGCCCTGGTTCTGCGGTCGATGGCCTCGCCTCGTTTAGCTGCAACCTCAGCTCGGTAGCCGCCCCCACCTTCCTTCCCTAAGGTCACCAATGCCCACCGCCGCATACAACACCACCGTCAAAATCCAAGGCACATCCACGGCTTTCACGGGTACTGCGACGACCGGGGCAACCACGACCTGGCAGATCAGCGACACCAGCAAGCAGGTTCTGGACCCCTCCGTGACGCCCGACTGGTACGACAACGGCACCCCCATCTCAAGTGGGGACGTTTCCAGCGTCGATTACCTCACCGGAACCGTGGTTTTTACCGGTTCCAAGACCGGACCCATCACCGCTGACGGCTCATACCTGCCTCTGCTGACGATTGCCGAGTGCTACAGCGCCAACATCACGCTTGAAGCTGCCGAACTCGACACCTCGGTATTCGGCTCCCAATGGCGCACCCGTATCCAGGGTTTGAAGACGCTCTCTTGCGACATTGAGAGCTACACCCTGCTCAATACCGACCAGGATTCCGGTGCAGGCACCCGCACCCTGGAAGGCGTCTTTACCAACGACACCACCGTGTTGCTGGAAATCGACCCCACCGGGGCAGGCGCTGGCTACCGTTACCGGGCGTTCGCGAAGATGCTCAACGCATCCAGCAGCAGTGCCGTTGACGGTCTGGTACAAACAACGCCGTCTTTCCTCTCAGTTGCCGTCACCGCTGCGGACGGCACCGTGGTCACTGTGGCCACGACCGCATAGCAGCATCAACCTCAAGGAGACACCATGGACCTTCGTTCCGCCCTCTTGGGCAAGCCCAAGCCGCCCCCGCATATTGCCGAGATCAAACTCGGCGAAACCACCTGCCGCTATGGGTTTCGCGCCCCCACCCTCGCCGACATGCAGGCAGCAGAGAAGCAGCCCGACAACATCGGAAAAGGCGTGCTTCTCCTTATCCTTCTCACCGTGGACCCGGACACCCAGAAGGCCGTCTTTACGATGGCAGACAAAGACGGCCTCATGCAGATGGAGCCTGCCGACTTCGGCGCCTTGACCGAGGCTATGTCCCCGGTCCTCTCGGCAAAAAAGCCCGCCCCCTCCGACACTGGGACGGTAGCCGCGCCCTCCTCTGCCGGATAGCGTTGGAACTCAAGATCGGCACCATGGACGAGATAGCCGAGAGGCTTACTGTCGATGAGGCCGGTGAGTGGGCGCAGTACTTCAAAGAGCGCGACGAAGCCGAGAAAAAGGCGCGTCAAGAAGCGAAATCTAAGGGCAGGAGGCGGTGATGGCTGAACTCGGTACACTCTGGGCAAAAATCAAGCTCGACTCTACCGAGTTCTCCAAGGGCGTCGATAAGGTCACTTCCGCGCTCTCTGGCCTCACCACCGCCTCCGCCGCAGCCGGCGCCGCCATCGCCGGTCTGTTTGCCGCTGCCACAGCGGAAGGGTTGAGGTTCGCGGCCCAACTTGAGCAATTGCAGATGGGCTTTACCACCCTGCTTGGCTCTGGTGGCGCCGCTGACGATTTCATCCGGTCCATGCAGGACTTCGCCGCCCGCACCCCGTTCCAGTTTGAGGACGTAGCCCAGGGCGCCCGCCGCCTCATGGCCATGGGCATCGAAGCCGAGCACACCCTCCCCCTGCTCTCTGCCATCGGGGACCGGGTGTCTGCGATGGGCGGCGGTGCAGCCGAAGTCAACCGCGTCATCACCGCATTAGGCCAGATGAACGCCAAGACTCGCGTTGCAACGCAGGAGATCAACCAGCTTACCGAGGTGGGGATCTCCGGCTTCGGGCTGCTTGCCAAAGAGCTTGGCAAGACTGTCCCTGAAGTGATTGCAATGGTGGAAGCGCGAGAAGTGGACAGCGCCACCTTCCTCAAGGCGTTCATGCACACCACCGCCAACGAGGTCGGGGGCATGATGGAGCGCCAGTCCACCACCCTGATCGGCCTGGTCAGCACCCTCAAGGACCGGGTGAGCATCGGCCTCGCTGACGCCGCGAAGCCCATGATCGAGCCGCTGAAGCAGGCGATTCCCGAGGTCACCGCGTTTGTCGGTAACGTCATCGCCGCCGTGGGTCCGTTGATTTCCGGGCTGGGTGAGGTGGTGACGGCGGGGAGCAAGGCAATCGCGTGGTTCAACGCCTTAGACGCCGCGACCCAGAAGGCGGTTCTCGGCTTCGGGGTGCTTGGGGCTACCCTCCCGGCGATGGTGGGCGGGGTTGCAGCCCTGGCCTCTGGTGTGGCAGCGGCAATTGCGGCCCTCGCGCCCTATGGGCCGATGTTGGCCACTGCCCTAAGCCCGGAGGTGGTTCTGCCTCTGATCGCCGCCCTATCGGCTCTACAGGCGATTGCAGGCGATGTGTGGGGCGCGTTCAGCCTCGACGGTGAGGGCGCGATGGATACCGTGAAGCGCCTCGCCACCACGATGATGGGCGTACTCGGCCCCGCAGCGGACTACCTGGGCGCGGTGTTTGAGGCGTTCCTGGGCGGCTTTCGGGTGGGGTGGATGGAGATGTACGCGGACTTCTCGTATTTGGGCGTTGGCCTGCTACAGTTGACCGATCTGGTGCTGCAATTCATCGAAACCATCACCGGAACCGACTTTGGGGCCGAGAAGTGGGCGGCGGTGGGTGAGGCGGTGGGGTGGGTCACAAAGAAGGTTGTGATGTTCGTTGGCGACGGACTGGCCGTAGCCCTCGACTATGTGACCATGCTTGCGAGCGCGTTTCTCCCCATGGTTGCGGCGATTGGCGAGTTTGCAGACGGACTTCTTGGGCTGGTGACGGGCAGTTACGACGCCGGGACCGCATTTGAGAAGATGACCATGGGGATCATCTGGACCATGGTTGCGACTGCTGCCGCCGTTGGACAGATCGTAGGCGGGTTGGTCGCGTCGGTGGCTGACGCACTCGCCGGGCTACTGGATGTGACGCCGGGTATGGGCGGGATTGCTGGCACACTCAAATCAGCGGGCGCGGACATCCGAAGCGAAATGAGTTCCTTCGCGAACAACCTGATGTATGACATCGCGGGCGGCACCATCAACATGGAAGCCGAGGCGAACGCAGCCGCCGGGTCGGTAGCCGAGTTCTCGATGATCACCGACGCCGCCGCGACCTCAACCACAGACTACGCCAACGCTCTTGATGGGCTGGTCGGGGTGCTGAGCGGCGCGCAGGGCAAGGCATCCAAGGCAAAGACCGAGAAAGCCGCCAAGGTCAAGGAATACGACCCGTTCTCTGACACCGCCGCCGCCTTCGGGATGACCGGCGATGAACTGAGCAACCGCATCGAAGAGCTCCTGCCCAAACCTACCAAAGCCGTTGAGTATGACCCCCTGGCAGACACCGCCGCCGCCTTCGGGATGACGGTGGAGGAATTTACCGCCCGCACCGAAGAACTGGACAAGGCAACGAAAGACCGGATTGAGGCGGAGAAGGACGCTATCGACGCCATGAAGGCGTTCCGGGCTGCGATGACCGACAAGCTTCTGGGCGGGCTGGGCAAACTACAGGAGACAATCAACAGCGCCGTCAGCGGGTTCCAGTCCGGGGGCGTGTGGGGCGCCTTGATTGCGGTGTTGGTGGAACTGTTAGTCAGCAGCGAAACGATGGCCAACATAAGCAAGACGCTGGACGATGTGTTTGGTCAGATTTCGGATGCGTTCGGGCAACTGTTGGTAGGCGTTCATCTGGTAGTCGGAAACATGCTTCTTCTGGTTGCGCAACTGGTCAACGGCTTGGCGCCACTGTTTGAGTTTGTGTCAGATATATTCGCTGGGATTGCGCCACTGTTGATTGTGTTGGGTGTCGTGGTAGGGACGTTTGCTGATTTATTGAGTGTCATCTTGGCACCACTCGAAGGGGTGATGGGGATTCTGTCACTGGTCTTTGAGGGGTTGTTCCTGCTCTTGAAGGGCGTGGCGCAGGTCATCATGGTAGCGATGTTGGGGATACAGCAGATTTGGAACGGCATCCTCGACGCCCTGATCTGGGTGTTGGGCGGCCTGTCCAAAATCTTCGGCGGCTTGGATGAGGTCATCGCCAAAATGGAGGGGATGAAGGCGGATACTGACGCAACCAGTGCCGCCCTCAACGACCTGTCCAACATGACCTATGACGCGGCGATGGCACAGGCTGAGCAGAACGTCACCGTGCAGGAGACAACTGAGAGCTTGAACGCCATGAACGCCGCGCTCGTCAACGTGCCGAGCGGCTACAAGGTGGCGCTTGCCCGATTCGCAGCGATGAGTGAGGGGCGTTGGGGTTCGTCCATGATTGCCGACCTCCAAATCCCCGCGATGGCATCGGGCGGTGTCACCCTCGGTCCTACCCTGGCCCTGGTCGGGGAGCGCGGCCCGGAGGCGGTGATCCCGCTTGACCGGCTGAGCGAGTTCGGGGGCGGGGGAGGTCGCGGGGCTGCCATCGTCATCACCGGGGATGTGTATGTCTCCGCTGACGACCCCGAGACGTTTATGAATCAACTGGAACGAGTGGCCGCGAAACGGAACTTTCAGCGAACCGGGTCCACAATTGCGAGCCGCAACGGCTTCTCAGTAGGGAGGCGATAATGGCGTGGTTGAAGGCCAACAACTTTGAGGTACCTGTTGCCGATGGGCAGGCTGACGAGGGCGTGCAGGCCATCGGGGACACGGCGCGGGCATGGGACGGGACACTTGTGACCACCACGATCGCGCTGAAACGCACCATCGACCTGACAACTCCCCCGCTTGCCGCTGCCGACGCAGAGCCGTTGCGGTGCCTGTTGCAAGGCGGGGATGTGATTGGGCAGTCGTGGAGTTTCGACGATACCAACGGCAATAACTGGCAGTGGTCAAGCAAGGGGCTGGGCAAGGCATCCGGTACAGGCTCCTCTCTGGGCAGTGGCAAGTTCGGGGCGGGGGTGCGGATTGCGGCGGGGGGTCAGGTGACCTGGGTTCCGGGGGCGGCTACCAACTGGACGGTGATGGTGTGGCGGAAAAACCTGGGTGTTTGGCGCCATTGGGTACTCTGCTCGGACGGCACCCAATATCAGGACGGCGCCGCCTATGTTGGGTCAATCACTTGGATCGCCTTCAGTGGGTCTACCCTGACGCTTGGGGATTCCGGGTCCAGCGGTAACCAGGATTTCGACGACCTTGTGTTTCTGCCGTGCGTCGTCACCGCAGACATGGCAGCGGCTTTCGCGGCGTCTACCGTGGCGTTCTCAGAACTCCCCCGCCTCACCCTGACCGGTGACGTTATTCCCGAGGGCACGCGCACGGTGGAGGCTGAGGATGTGCGAACAACACCATTGCAAGCGGCACTCTCGGGCGGCTGGACGGCAACGGCGCGGCAAGTGGCGGCGTCGCTGGTGGAGGCATAGTGCGGACTCTCAGCGAACAGGAAGAACGCATCTATAGCCAGTCCAACCGGGGGCTGGCGCTACGGGTCAAGATTGCCGATTCGGGCGGCACTTTGCAGGACATTGAGGACACAGCGGGCGGGCCGTGGCTTCTGGGCGCAGAGTGGGGGGAGGATGTAGATAGCCCAGGCCAAACGGCTACGATCGACCTCCGTACCACGAACGACCTCAACCAGCTTTCCCCCCTCGCCGTTGAGGCGCGTCAGGCGGGCGTCATCGCGCTCTACCGGGCAGTCACGATTGAGGTGGCGATTCTGCCGTTTGGAGCCACCCCTTCGGTCTGGGTAGAGGTGTTTCGGGGGAAGATCGACAGCATTTCCTGGCCGGGCGGCGTCATGCAGTTGTCGTGCCGGGACCAGATCGCGCAGTTGCAGGACCGGCTTATCGAGGTTCCAGCGGTATTTAGCACCACCTTTGGTACCGCCCTGGAAACGGTCCTGCAAGACGTCCTCGACGACACCCTGGGCATTGACGCCCCCACCCTGTACACGCCCACCTCGCCGGGCTGGAACATTACGCAGTTTACAACGACACAACAGAGCGTCATCGAACAACTGACGCTCCTGACGGACCAGATCGGGTGGAACCTGCGCTACCGATGGGATTCGGGAACCTCGGCGTTTCGCCTGACGTTGTACGAGCCTGACCGGTCCAGTACGACGAGCCTCTACACCTTTGGCCCTGACCGGGTGTTGTCGTGGGGTTCGCTGGATTTGTCGCTTGAGAATATCCGGAACGTCTGCGTTGTGACCTACGGGGATGCGGCCAACATCAACGCAGACGGACAGCCCGAACCCACCACGGAAACGGTCGAGGATTCGGGGTCGATTGCCACCTACGGGCGGCGCGTCATCCTGATTACCGAGGATGCAAGTAGTAATATCGACACCTCGACCGAGGCGGTCGATATGGCCACTGCCATCGTCAGTGACCTTGCGAATCCGCTTTCCGACGCCAGCGTAGAGATTCCCTTCTTCCATGCGGTTGAGCTTGAGGATTTGTACACGTTTGAGGCGGATCGTTTCCACGTTGACGACGACACCGTTTGGGGCGTGGTGGGCTACCGTCACCGGCTACGCAGCGACAGCGCCCGCACCACCTTGACACTTCGGGGCGCCAAGGCGAGCGGGGGCGTCATCCGGTGGCTACGGAAGGAGGCACGGGTGGGGGTGGCGCCCTTGCAGCAGACGATAGGGCCTGAGGTATCCGGGGGCGCGGGCGAGTCCGGGCCGGGAACGGTGGGGCTGGCGTTCGACCTCGGCATCAACCGGGGGATGACCATGGACCGGGCGTATGAGGTCCATGCGGGGCTGCCTGGCTTCGCGGCGGATCGTTCGTTTGGATCGGCGACGTTTGTGGGGCGCTTTGAACGGTTGGTGCGGAGTCAGATTTACGCGGATCTGGCCGGGCGTTTGCCGATTGGGGAGCTGGTGGATGTTGTGATCTTCCCCATTGACCACCTTGGAAACGCGGGGTCCGAGATCCGGCTGAGCGACCAGGTGGCGAGCCGGTTGGGCACCCACTTTCTTGAGCAAGGTCAACGCTTTGCAGGCTCGTTTTTTGGCAGTGTGTTTGCCATGCAGGGGCGTGGCAGCGGCTATCCGCCGGACGGGTGGCATATGGAGATCGGGACCTGGGTCGATGACGTTGACCTCGATGACGGTGCCATCTACTCCAGTCCCCAGACCGGGCTTTACGCGCTGACGTTGAAGAATACCGCTATTTCGACGACGCTTTACAGCGACAAGGTACCCGTCACCCACGGGCGCCGCTACCACTGGCAGGCCAACGTTCGGGCGTCATCGACCTCGTACAGCGTTGTTGTCGCGGCAGAGTGGCTGGATACAGCAGATACCGTAGTCGCAACGTCATATTTACAGAATGGGGTGCTTGCTGCCTCTGGAACGTGGACCCCGCTCCGCATGACGGCGTCTCCTCCGTCAGGCGCGGTGTCGGTCAGGTTCTACGTCGAAAAGGCAGCGAGCGCCTTTTATGTGTCGGTTGATAAGCTTCTCTGGGAGGAATACGCCCCCACCGTAGAAAGCGAGGTTTACCGCGTCAATGTCCGCGATGACTTCGTAGGTGGTGACGACAACGGGCGCATCGGGGATCTGGGCTGGCAGGTGGGATGGGTGGGAACCGGGGATGCCTCTGCCATCACGACGATTGGGGCGCAACGATACCCGGCGATCTCCGGAGCGTTCTCTTGGACCCGAGCAGGCGTTGTGCAGTTGACTACCCCTTCGGATTCGGGCGGTCCTATGCAGGACATGGGCACCCTGATTGCGATTGGCACCGGCGACAACCCGGCGTTCTATGGGCTACCCCCCGAGGGCGTCGAGTGCCGTATTCGGCTGCAATTGTCGGGGGGGGATACCGAGGTGCAGACGTGGGCGGGGCTGTGGAGCAGTACCACGTTGCTACCGGACCCAGGTTTGACCTTGGATATAACCGGGGTGGGCTTCGCATACCGGGTGACGGTGGCGGGCGGCAACTGGAGCGGGATTGTGCGGGATGGCACGTCCGAAACCACGGTTGACCTGGGCTTCGCGGCGTCGGATGGGTGGGTGGAACTTGGGTGGCGACGCACCGCGTCAGGGGTTCAGTTTATGGTCAACGGGGAGGATGTGGGGAGCGAGGTCACAACGAACCTGCCAGACAGTAGCGACGCGCAAACGCCGGTTATTGCAGTGTTGACAACGAACGGCAGCGCGAAGATGCTTGACGTGGACACGTTCCTGGTTGTAGGGGACATCCAGCGATGAGTTTCCAGTCTGCCATCTCCTGGCTTCGCAATTTCACCCTCAGTGTGAAGGGGCAGTTTCGCGTCAGCCCCAACGACGGGCAGGCGCGGATTTATACAACTTCGGAGCAGGTTCTTGAGAACCAGGGCAACAAGAGCGCGGCGAACGGCTACGCCTCGCTGAACAGCAGCGGGTATGTGCCGGTTGGGGAGTTGGGCAGTGGCGCCACAGGTGGGGGGTCGAGGTTCCTGGCCGATGACTACACCTGGAAGGCGGGCGGGGGAGGCGGAGGGACCACCGACCACACCGCCCTGAGCAATCTGCTCTGGACCGACTCCGACCACACTGGTACCGCCAATCGTATCGCCGCGTTTGATGGCAGCGGGAACGCCAACTATTTGCAGGTGGGCGTTGATGTCCAAGCCTACGATGCCGACCTCACTGCCCTCGCCGCCCTTGGGGATGGCCTGCCCTACCGCACCGGCGGTACCTGGGGCGCGTACTCGCTTGGAACCGGGCTACAAACATCCGGCTCAAGTATCCGGCTTGACCCTACGGTATACCAGCCCCTTGACGCCGACCTCACCGCCCTCGCCGCCCTCTCCTCCACCGGCCTGATCGCCCGCACGGGGAGCGGCACCGTCGCCGCCCGGTCGGTCGCGGTCGGGTCCGGCCTGCTGGTCGCCAACGGGGATGGGGTCAGCGGCAATCCGACGATTACCCTGGATGCTACTGCCCCCTCGCCAGCGGTCGCCGTCACCCGGATGGTGCGGGCACAGCCGGTCAACAATACGGTACAATGGGACGGAGATACTGGATTTACCACGGGCGTCGGGGCCACCCTGACGCAATACCTGACCGACACGCTGGTTGGGATCCAGGCCGCAATTCTCAATGCCAACAGCAATTGGCCCATCCGAACCAACGTGGCCAACTACCGCATTGGCCACAAAGGAACGTTCAAAGTCCGCTTTCGCTCGGACTCGGGCGGGACCAGCAATCACCGGTGGTGGATCGGGTATCAGGTCAGCGCGGGGACCGGCAGCACCCCAAGCGGGCAGGGCTGTGGCCTCAACTACGACCCCTCCATCTCGGCAAACTGGCAGGCGTATGCCTATGACGGGACCACCATCACCCGCACCGATACCGGGGTCGCCTATGCCAGCAGCACCCAATACTACGCTCAGGTCCGGACCGACGCGAGCGGCGTCTACGTCAAGGTCTGGGTAGCCGGGTCTACGGAGCCATCCGAGACGAGCCACACTACGAATATGCCAGCCGCAAGCACCAATATGTACCAGCAGACGGTATGTTTCCGCACGGCGGCGGGCACGACAACGATTGTGTTTTTTGGCCAACAATACGCAGCGGAGATCCTCAATGCTTGACGTTGAACTTGGAACATTCTGGAAATCCGGCCCCTACGTCTGCATGGCGGTCGGCGCCCAACAGAACGACGACGGGTCGTGGTCCTACAACCTCGCCGGCGCAGGATGGCGGTGCTCTGTGGACGGGCTACCCGTCGAGGAGGACGGCACCTCCTGGGTCCAGTGCGACGCCACTGGCACCCCCCTCGCCCCCCAAACCCCACCCATCACGGACTGACATGCAACTCTCTCCCCACTTCTCCCTCGCGGAGTTGACCCGCACCTCTCGCGACCTCCCCAACGAGCCAGATGACGCTGCGCTTGCCCGGCTGCGGCTACTCTGCTCCGAGGTGTTGGAGCCGCTACGCCTGCTTTGGGGCGTTCCGATTCGCATCAACAGCGGGTACCGAAGCGCCCAGGTCAACGCTGCCATTGGGGGAGCGAAGGGAAGCCAGCACATGCGGGGTGAGGCGGCGGATGTGGTTCCGGTGGGGATGTCTGCCGAGAAGGCGATGGAGATGTTGGCGAAAGCGGTGGCAAGGGGGGAGTTTCCGAGGTTGGGCCAGGGCATCATCTATGCGTCGGGCTTCCTGCATGTCAGCATCGACAGCGCCACAAAGCCGCGTCAACAGCTGCTCCGGTCGAGTGCGGCGGGCGGATCGGGCGGTCCATACCATGCCTACCGGGTGGCATCATGAGCGCGCTTCTCGCTGGCACCGGCCTCCTGTTCTGGCTTGTGGTTTACGCGGCGGCTTACCGAGGTCGAAAGCAGGATGTTCGCAACCCCGCTATCGTCCACATCGTCTTTACGGGCGCAGGGTGCGTGGTCGCGGGTGCGGGTCTGATGTTGCTCGGGTGGGCGCTTCGCGGCGTTACCCTTGAGCTTTCCGACAACGTTCTGGCATTGGCAGGGGCAGCGTCGGCGTTCCTGGGGATGGGCGCGGTGGCAGTCCCGATCTGGTGGTACCTGCCTGCAATTGCGGCGCAGCCGGTGGACTCGGACCTCGCCAAAGAGCGCGCCGAACGCCTTGTTCTCCAGACCGAGGTAGACCGGCTGCGGCGGGAGCGGAACAAGTGGCTGCGGCTCTCGGTTGTGGAGACAGCCCGCGCCACCCGCGAAGATGCACCCTGGCTGCAATCGTTGGAGGAAGCATAATGCCGCCCAAACCTACACTTACCGAGATGGTCGGCATCCTGACTGAGAAACAGGAAGCCGCCGAAACCCGCATCGACGAAACGCTGTCTGTCCTGACGGCCCGGCTGGGCAAGCTCGAGGATGCCGCTGCCAACGCCGCGAAAGTGCCCGATACCGCATGGTCGGCCCTGGTCGCCCTGGTTCGCGTGGCCGGCCAGGATGCGATGACGGTGCGGCTGTTGGTGGGCGGCGCGCTGGTGTCGATTGTCGTGCTTGGACTTGCCTTTATGGCTTTGCTGAACGAACACCCCGAACTGATAGGAGTTGTCAATGGGTGACACCGATGTGAACGTTTATCCCGCCTGCAACGCCACGCATTTTATAGGCGGCTTCATGGTTGACCCTGGCGTGCTGTCAGTCCGCGTCCACCTGGGCAACCAGAACCTCGACACGACGCTGAACTTTGCGCCACCGTTGGGGCGGTCCCTGCTCATGGTCGCGGCACAGGTGGGGCCGAACTCCTGGCCGTCGTCAATGCGTCCCGGCGTTACGGAGCGCGCAGACTTCGCGGCGATCAACGAGGTGCTTCTGCGCCATCCTCAGTGGTTCGGGATTGAGCAAAGTCTCGGCCCGGCGTTGCGGGACAGCGCCCTCAAGTCGCTGGTGATGGCGCTGCGGTACCCGTTGGGATAGGTCGGAAACAGAACACCCACCCGGCCTCTCGAAGAAGCTATCTCGGGTGGGTTTTTGTTTGGTCAGGCGCGGGCTACAATGCCATCCGCGTCCATGAACACGACGTTGGCGCCGCCCACGGAGAACAGCAGCCCGCCGCGAAAGTCCTCACAAGACCAACCATCGGCGGGAAGGTCGGTCAGGTCCGGCATGAGCCGGGCGATGTCTTCCGCGCTGTCGGGGTGGATATTGCTGCCACAGAGCAGGGCGGCTTCGGTGATCATGGCGGCATTGGCGGCGAGGTTGGCGTTCATTTGAGACTCCGTTACCAGGGCGTTGTTGTCGTCGCCCTTGGTGTTCTAAATATGCCATGCTGTAGGCTTATCGTCAAGCCTACTCGTGAAGAATTCTCAACTCCCCCAAAAACGCCACCACGGGCGCCGCTCTATCCGCGCCAGCCTCGCCTCCACCTGCTCCGCATGGGCAAGCAGGCACGTTGCGAGATGCGCGCTCTGCTGGTGCGTTGCACTGCTTGCCGCTGCCAGCCCCCCCAACTCTGCCGTGAGGAGACAGGTCAACGTCGCCAGCTCGGCAAGGTCGGGGTCGGGACTCTGCCGCAACGGCGCGGCGCGCTCGTAGATGGCCTGACAGCGGGCGGCTCGGGCGCGCTCAGCATCGGCACGGGTGGTGGACTGACAGGCTACCCGAAGAGGGTAGTGCAACAAGGGATCTGGGGTGGGCATTTGTTGGTGTAGCCCACTTGGGCGGGAGATGCCGCGCCAGGGAGTTGCACCCTGGCACCCGCTGGATTGGGGTGGCTCAGACGTCCGAAAGCGGCACCACCTCGTACTCGTCCCACTCCCCGACCTCGCCCTCGGGCACGAGAATCCAGGGCCACAGATGGCAAGGTTGCTCCCCGTCCACCAGACGGGGGCGGAGTTCAACAAGGCCCTCGACTTCAGCCTTGAGCGCAGGGCGAGCGCATCCGCGCGGCCCAAACGCGACCGCATCCGGATGGTCAGCGTCGCAGGTAGCCCAGTTCCCACCGTGAGAATCGACAAAGAAAAGCGTATTCATGGCGTTTCGCCGGGCTTTCACCGGCTCGTCAGCCCGGTTGCGCTCGGGATTGAGCGCAGCGCCGGGGACGCCGAGGCGCCACCCCGGCAGGTGCCAGGGGTCAGGCGCCGTCACGCGGGTAGCGACCGAGGCCACCCGCACCAGCCGCGCATCACAGGGAGGCCAGAAACTCGCGCGCGTCGCTGGTGTCGGTCAGCGCCTCGACCTTGCGAGCCGAGAGGCGCTTGCCGTCCAAGGTGAGCGCGCTCTGCCCGAACAGCGTGGGACAGCCGCCGTCCTGCGCCCAGAGGCAGAGGGTGTGCGCGCAGTCGTCGAGGTCGCCGGTGAAGGTGTCGCCGGTGACGAGGTTGGCGAGGGTCAGGGTGGTGTTGGCGTTCATGGGTTGCTCCGTCCAGGGCGTTGTTGTCGTCGCCCTTGGTGACATCAATATGCTCTGGTGTAGGCTCACCGTCAAGCCTACACACGCAACATTTTCAACATTCGCCATTCCCGGCGAACAACCAAGCCAACGCCCCCGCCCTCGGAACCGAACGCTCCCCCCGTGCGAACCGACGCAGCTCGTTCGCCTGGCTGCGGGACAGCCCGAGGTGCCGGGCGAGGTCAGCCGCCCAGCCTGTGGGGAGGTCGTTGCGGATCTGGACGCGAGCGCGGAGCTCTGCCAGGTCGGGGGTGGTGGTGGCAAGGATGTGGCGAATCAGGGCTGTGGTGGCAGCGGCTCCCTTGTCGGGGGCGGGTAGGTTGCGGGTGCGTGGCATGGGATCTCCTATGGGCCTGTATTGCGCGGTAGGCTCGTTGGCAAGCCTATCCTCTGTTTGCCGCTGCCATCCTACCTATCAGCCGCTCTCGCCTCGCCGTCGCCAGTTCCCCCGCCCAACAGTCCCGACAATGCCCAGGCACCACGGCGAGCGCGCCGCATGGGCAGCGGGGAACGTCGGCAATCAGGGCGGTGGGGTGGGCGTTGCGGGCGAGGTCAACCAGGGCGGCAACAACCTCAGGCGTCACCCGTGACGGGGCGTGAATCTCGCAACAGTCACACTCTGGAGTTGCCAGCGTGCAACCGCAATAGTCGCAGAGGTAGCGGGTGCGGCGCCCGCAACAACCGCAGGTGGCAGGGCCGCTCATGGCGCCTCCGGGTCGTCAGGCAGGGCCTCGGCCACAGAGAGGGCAAGGCGGTGACATTGTTGGGCGGTATCAAAGCGCTCCAACGCCAGTCGCCATAAACGGCGCGCAGAGTCCAGCGCCACGAGATTGCCTCGCGCCTCGGCGACCCGGGCAATCTCTTGAAAATCATAGGCGGCGATCCTATCTTTTTGGGACAGTGCCTCCAGTTGCTTCGCCAGCGACAACAGGCCGTCTCGGTTTCCGCGTTGGTAGGGGGTCACTGGCCACCCCCAAACCGAACCGTCAGCGCCTCGGTCTCCAGTCGGTCCGCGTACCCGGCCAGCGCCTCCCGCAACGGGGAGAGCAATAGGGTGGCGCCGTCGAGAATCAGAGTGGCGCCCTCTTTTTCGAGGGCCGCCCGAACATGTGTCGCCTCGTCGAGAAGGCACTGGCGACGCTCCAGATCGGCGGGGGAAAGGCAGATTTTGAGGTTCCCGCGCAGCATCCGGATCTCCATCGCATCGTCTTCGGACTGGCCTTCGAGGGTGGCAATTCTGGCCCAGGCCGTTTCCAGCTCTTGATTCAGTCTCGCATCCCCCTCCCGACTGGTTTGTTCCAGTCGGAACTTTTCCCGCTTCAACGATTCGATTTTATCGAACAGTTCGCGGATTGCATCGATCCGCTCATCCTGGGCAGACAGCGCAAATTCGCGCTCGATATCCAGTCCCAGCGCAGAGTTAATTCCGCGCACAAAAGTTGCGTAACAGTCGGCCTCTACCTCTCTCGTCCGGAGTTCGGCCCGAGCGATCTCCAGTTCTCGGCTCAGGCTCCGAATCCCGTCCAGATCCCGACTCCGCTGTTCTGCCATCCCACGGATCGCCTCCAGTCGAGACTCCTGATCGGGGTGGCAGGCGAGGGCCGCCGCCACCTCCTGGAGTTGACGTTTGCGATCGTCCAGGTCGCCCTGGAGCCCGCGAATCACCGCCTGCTGATCCTGGTCCCGTTGGCGCAGCGCGGCCAGCTCGGCCTGGGCGTCAGTGGTCGCTGCGGGGGATGGGATCTGGAGTGGGGGCAGGGCCAGCTCGGACAGGCGGCCCTCGCGAACGGCCTGATCGTAGTGCTGGGCGCAGAGACCCTCGGAATCGCGCTCCTTGCGACACCCGAAGATCCGGCAATTGTCAGGCTTGGCATTGGGATTGAGTTTCATGAATTTCGCCATTTCTGGCTCCTTTATGTTGGCTGTAAACATGTTGAATTTCTCCCGCCCAATCAGTGAACGGGAAACGAGATTGGAGGCACGAAACGGGGAATTCTCAAACAGAATCCCCGCCTTGTGCAGCTCGGCCCGGTGATCTATACAGACCCAGACCGGGTAGCTGGGGCGGCCCCGGGGATCGAGGATCCGCACCTGGGAGGTTGCGAGGATCCCACAGTTTTTAGCGGCACATTCAATCAAGCTCACCCCCCCCGGTCAGCTCCGGATCTTCCTCGGGATCCCCATCCTCCTCGTCAGGAAGATCGGCCTCCAGTTCGGCGTCGGGGAAGGCCAGCTTGCCGGAAAGCACTCGGGCAAGCGGGTCAATCCAGAGAGAGGCTTTGGGGACTGGACAGGTGCTGGTGTGGCGGCGGGTGCCGCGATCATACTCGGTATTGCAGACCGGACAAACCTCGTCGTTGTCCCCGACGTTTTCCAAGTCTTCCAGCAGCGACCAGATGGTTTTTGCGAAGTCGTCGATCCCGACCAGATTCAACAACACCGTGTTTTTGTGATTGACCCAGCGTTTCTTTGCATCCTCCGAACGCATCCGGCAACGCGGGCAATACCGACCCTGTACGACCTCCTGACCCGCACAAGCAGGCCAGGGACAGGTCTCAAACTCGACCCCCGCCGCCGCCAACCAGCCGGTGTACAGGGCGGCCCGCTCGGTGTCGATATGGGGGCTACAGTTGCAAAACGCAGACGCCACCTCGTCAATGTTGGACTTGTCGAACTCCAGAGCGGTCAGCGCCGCGCCCAGGTCAGCGGTCTGGATCAGGTACAACGGGCGGCGCTGGGCGGGCTCAGCAGCCTCCTCTCGCTTAGCCTCCAGGCTGTTGAGTTTGGCCTGGACGATCCCATGCAATTTCTCTGGGAGTGGGAGTTTGAGGAGCGAAATCTGGGCATCCCGACCCGACCGACGCGAAATGAGCGATACCGCATAAATCTCCAGCAGAAGCCGAAAATCGTCAACACTCCACTTCGCATCGCAGGCGTCAATCGCCTCCTCAAGATGCCCGATCTCGGTCCCGATCTGATCAGGCGGAAACGGGACTGGCAACGTTGCCAGGGCCGCGAGACGGCGGCAAACGATCGTTTCGCGAACAACGTCGCGCTCACGGGGGTAGTTGTATCCGACCAGCTTTTCAAAGCTCTTGAGGATCTCGGCTGATTCAAGCCGGGACAGAGACTCCAACCAGCCCCGCTGTTTTTCCAGCGCGAACGTCAGGTCTGGGCTGTGTTTTTGCATCAAGGCCCGACTCAAGATTTCAGTATCCTCGCATTCCGAAACCCAGCGGATCCGCCCCTTTTCGTCGTCAGGCCAGCCGATCGCCGGAGGTGCGGGCGGGAGGGCGGTTTGTTCGGGGACGCGAACAGTGACCGGCGATTGTACGCCACCGGTCATATCGGCCCGAACATTCTGAACAAACGTATGCGACACCCGACAATGGGCCGCGATCTGCCGATCCGACTCGCGCCCGATTTTGGGATCGGCCAGCGCGGCCAGAACCGCCTTCCGTTTGTCGGCGTTGGTGCGTTGAAGCCCATTTTCTGCGTTGGCCGAGAGGGCGAACAAAAACGCATTGTCGCGGGTGCCAGGCCGGACCTCGGCCCGGATTGTCGCTTTGGAGAGTCGCTTATGCGCCTCCAAGCGGTGGAACCCGTCGGCAAGCCAGTAGCTTGTGCCGTCGAAAAAGGTCATCACCGGCGGCAATTCTTTGCCGTCCGCAATCGCATCGACATACGAATCAAGGGCGTCGATATTGCGGTTTACGCGCATCTGGAGCGCGGGGTCGGCAACGATCAGGTTGAGATCGAGGTGCTTGATGTGGCCTGGGGTAAAGAGTCCGCTCATGTTTTATCCTTGAATAAACTTGATTGTTTTTTATTTTCTGGGGCAAGCAGATCGATCCACTGATCGAGCTTGCCCTCCAGCGCCTTTGACTGCGCCAACACGGTGGCGTCTCGGGTCTTGAAATACGCCCTCTGCGCCTCTCTGACGCGCTTTGTCAGCCGGACGAAGCGAGGCAGGTCTACAGCGGGTGACGCCCCTTCCTGGGGCTGCTGGGCGGCTTCCTGGGCGGTTCTGGCCTCGGCCTTCTCGGGCCAGCTTGCCGACCAGCCCGACCGCTCCCCGCCAACGTCCAGCGGGCCATTGGGGCGGGGCTCAGGTGCATGCTGTGGGAGGGTGGCACCGGCGCCGGCGAGCAGGGTGCGGACGAGTTGCTCGGCCAGGGCGCCTTGTGTCAGCCCCCGGTATTGGCGGGCCAGTTGGATTCGTTCGGCGACGTGGGAGAGAGGGACGATCACGGCGCCTCCGGGTCGTCAGGCAGGGCCTCGGCCGCAGCGAGGGCAAGGAGGTGGCACCACTGGACCGCCCGTTGGCGGTGGAGGGCGTTGCGGGTCATGGTGGCAAGGGACGCCGCGTTCTCTGGGTGAGCAGTGGCGGCCTCTTCCTGGCAGCGTTGTAGCAGCGTTTCTTCCTCGCGAATCACCGCATCAAACTGCCTCGCCAGCGACAGAGCGGCATCTCGGTAGCCGCGTTGGTAGGCGGTCATAGCCCCACCCCCATCAGCCCCGTCGAGAGAAACGCATCGCTCACCACCCGCAACCCGTGGGCGCGGTGTCCGCGTTCTGCCAGGATGGGCGCCTCGTTCTTGCCAATGGGGCGGCTTGCGAGCGTCCCAGGGAGGGAGCGCAGGCGGTCAACGTGGGCGGCGAGGTCGGTGCCGGTCCAGTCGCCGCCGCAGATCATCCGTTGGTGGCGTTGGGTCATCCCGCAACAGACGATTTCCAGACGGGAAAGGTCGGCGCAACGCGGCATCGCGACGTTGGCGTAGACCTCCAGAACGGCGAGTATCCACCGGGCGCACTCGCCCCGGAAGTTCCAATGCCAGCCGTGGGCGAGGTTGCCCCATTCGTCGCCGGCGTCGAGGTGGGCGGTGTGGGTGATCTCGGGGAAGACGCCGGGCGGGGTGGTGGCGAGGTACTGGTCGCCTTGCAGGTAGAGGTGGAGTTTCACTTCGGGCATGAGCGCGTTCATGGCGACACCTTCGCCAGTTCCAACGCCCGAAGTAGGGCGCCGCCTTGACCTTTGCCGGGCGCGAGGGCGCAGCCGTGGGCGCAAACGGCCCAGCAATTCTCGTAGGGCGGTAAGTTCAGCCACGGGCGCAGATACGCGCCCCCATCCTGCCAGACTTCCCGCACCAGCCCCAACAGCGCCCCAATGGTGGCGGGGTCGTTGAGGTCGGGGACGAAGCCTGCCATGTCCGTAGGTTCGTCGTACCCAAGTCCCCAGGTCTTGCCTTCCCAGCCTTCCTCAGTTGCGCCGATCTCTGCCTTCTCGGCTACGATGATCCGGTAGGTTGCAGTTCCATTTACAGGGACGGCGCGCATCCCCGGCATCCAGCGAAAGCGGGGGTGCTTGGCGAGTTTGCGGGCGGTTTCGAGTTCGGTTTCAGTCATCTTGAATCTCCAAGGTTAGAGCGGGTCAACGGCGCATTTTTGACAGTAAAATACCACTCACGGCCCCGTATATCTACGAGCTTCAGCCGGAGGTTGGTTGTGTGCCCTGGGAGTGGATATTTACCAAGTACAAGGCTATCTCCCTCAGGAATATCGTAAGCGGTCGGCTTGAACACTTTCCCGTCCCACCGTAAATCAAACAGAATCATCTGTACCAGGGAGCGCCAATCCTGGCACTCCTCAACAACCCGCTTTGCTTCTGGCAATAACAGGTGTGTTGAAAATCGGAAGTTGTCGATGTGAAGGGTATTATTTACAACTCTGGCCTCAAATGTGGGCGTTCCTAAAACGCCCTCCTCGCGCCCTTGGTGGAGTTCGATAAAACTCCACTCAAAGCCCGGCACTTGCTCTTGAAGGTACGGAAAGAGGCTTGCTTCCGCGTGGTGATAAACAACCACTATCCCAGGTATTTTCTCCTTGTCTTCCTGGATGCGCTCCAGAAGCCACAGAATGTCCGCGTCCTCTTTATGCAGCACCTTGTTCAGACCGAGGACAACGCATGGCCAACCATCGGAAACGGCGTGCCACCAACGCCCTTTTGCTTTGGGGTCCAGGCCCAAAAAGGCGATCACATCCTCACGCCCGACAACCGGGTTTAAGAGTGCAGAATGTGTGGCCTGCATGTGGTAAACATCGAAGCCTGTGTAGAACTGGGTTGGGCCGCCCTTCGCGGGTGGCAGCTTAGGGGGTTTTTCTTTTTTAGCCACGATGCGCCCCCAAATTTTCACGGGTCAAAGCTGCCATCACCTGCGGAACAACAGCGTTCCCGATGGCGGCGATCTGGTCGGCTTTCGTGCCTTCCAGGATGTAGCTGTCAGGAAACCCCTGCGCTCTCGCGAGTTCGCGGGGTTCCAGCATCCTCATTCCAACGTCCACGATGGCGTAAGGCTCCCCGTCGATTTGGACCGTCACCAGCCCAAAGCGGGCTTTGCATGTGGCGGTATCGAGGGGGCGGTCTACCGGGGCGTTCTGACCTTCCGCCCCATAGTACTTAGCCAGGAAAGCAGCCACAACCGCGCTCTTTCCGCCGCCACCGGAGGCCATGACGGTCGGGAATGGCTCGTTGAGGTCTGTGCCAGTGGCAGTTCCAAACTGGCGTTGGAGGTATGCGGCCACCAAGCCATGTTTCGACGCTCCAGACACCACCGTACCCAACGGTCGCTGCAAGTCCAGGGCGCGGGGCTTCTGACCTGCGCGCTCGCCATACCCGACTTGTACCAGTGCCTTTTCTCCTCGATGTGCCGCTGCCACTGTCTGCATCGGCTCAGTCAGCGGCTCCAGACGGCCCCCATGCGTCAGGCAGAGCAGGAAGGGGCTGGCGCTGTCGATGACGTACTTCTGAATCCCTTGGGCAATCCTGCGTAATGTCGCCTCTGCCAGAGGGCGTTTGCGGTCGAAGATGCTGGGACAGGGAATGCTCCAGTCGATGCACTCAGCCGCCGTGTGGTGGGGGATCAGGCCGGGGCCGTGGGTAGGGGCAGGCCAGCGGATCGGCATGCCGTCGCAGCGCGCCACAACGAACAACCGGAGCCGAGAGGTCGGGGCGCCGTAGTCGCAAGCCCGAAGAAGGCGCCACTCCACGACGTAGCCGAGCTGGCGAAGCTCGTTGGCCCATGCCTGGAAGTACTCCCCGGACTGGCTCTTGACCGGTTGCCCCGCCTCATCCAGCGGCCCCCACGTCAGGAATTCGCGGACGTTCTCCAGGATGATGACGCGGGGCCGAACCTGACGCGCCCACTTCACAAACACATCGGCCAAAGCTCGTCTACCGGCTGAACGAGGCGCGCCACCCTTGGCAACGCTGAAATGGGTGCAATCGGGGGAGCCAACGAGAAGGTCAATCGATAGCCCACGAGCCGCTACCCAAGGCTCAACCTCGAATACATCCTCGGCGAAGTGCAAGGTTTCGGGGTGGTTTCGGGCGTGGATCTGGATCGCGTATGGCCAGTGGTTGACCGCTGCGACCGGAGGGACGCCAAGGCCCATCTCGACGCCAAGGGATGTGCCGCCGGCACCGCAGAACAGGTCGATGACGCGGGTAGTCGAGAGGTTGCCAAAGAGGGTGCCGTCAGCCATTAGAGACTCCGTTGGTTGTCAAAATCCAGGTATCCCCCACCCTTTCCAGCCGCCCCACCGCTTCCGCCCGGTACAACCACACCCGCATCACCCGCAACGAACGCCCGGTCAGCGTCGCCAGCTCGTGTGCGTTGTGGGGGCGCTCGGCGAGTGCCGCTGCCACCACGCCCCATCCAGCCGGGGCGCGAGGCTCGACGCGCTGGTCGGGGAGGCGGTAGAAGTAGCGGGCGCGGACGATCAGCCCGGCGTCAATCAGCGGGCGGGTGACGGCCCGGAATCGGGTCGGGTGGCAACCGAGGCGGCGGGTCAACTCGCCTGCCTGGCAGGGGCCTTTGGCGAGCCAGCCCAGGATGCGGGCGCGGTCACGCTCAAGCCGGGCCTGGGCTTTGGCGCTGTGGGTCTGGGAGCCAATGCGGGCGTTCTCAGTACGGGTCCGTTTGGGCTTGACAGGCTTGGGCGGCTTCGGTGGCTTGGGGGCGGGCGCAGGTCGAGGGGGTTTGGGCGGCTTTGTCGTGGCAGTGGTGGTGATAGGTTTCGGCGGTGTCGCTGGACAGGCAGCCGGGGCACACGCGGGGGAGGCAGGGGCCGGTGGGGGCCTGGGTGCAGGTGTCGGCGCGGGGGCCGTGGCAACGGGGGGCGTCGGGATCGGCTTCGAGTTCGCGACCAACGCGGGTTTCGGAGTCGGGGTTGGCTTGGGGGAGAGCAGCGGCAAGGCGTCCGAGGCCACCGGGCCAGGGGATCGACTCGGTGAGGCGGCGGGCTTGCTCGGTGGCGTCGGGGTCGATGTAGCGGGGGCGGGGGGCGAGATAGGGCGGGGTGCGGGGCATCGTGACTCCTGGGCGTAGATGCTGGAACGCCAGCAACTGGGATGGAACGTCAGCGGCCCGTACGCACGGCGGGGGCCTTGGAGGGGAAGGTCGCAGCCGTCGCAGAGGGGGAGGGCGGCTGCGAAGGCGTTTCCGTTGGGGGCGGTCATATCGTGCTTCTCCTGTCCAGTTCTGCCGCCCGAACGGCGGCTTTGGGGTCGTGGTATTCGATGCGCCCGACTACCAGATGGTAGAGCGGGGCCTCGGCGGGGGCGGGGTCTTGGTGGTCGCGGGGCGGGGCCTCCAGACCGTAGGCGCGGCGGTAGCGCGTCAGGGAGCAGTGAAGGGCGCCGCGCGTCAGGCCGAGACTCTCGGCGATGACGGCGAGGGATTCGCCGGCGTGGTTTCGCCGGTGAGCTTCGGCGACGGTGGAGACTTTCACGCCCACCGCCCAACTGCTTTCTGTGGGGCTTTACCCAGCATTTGGCCAGTCAGGATGCCCATGTGCAGCCACCAGTTTTTAGCGTTGTGGTCAGCGTAGTTGCGAACCGCGCTGTCAGACGGGGTGCCGAAGTCAGCGGTGTTGAGGGCGCCTTCAAGGAACCGATCGTAAGCAACCTGCTTGCGGATCTTGACTTCGCGGGGGCGGGAAATCCAGAGGGCATCGAAGGTGTTGCGGATGTCGTGAATCATTGTGTTCTCCGTTGGTACAATCAATATGCCCCGCTGTAGGCTCACCGTCAAGCCTACACACGCACAATTCATAGAAGAATTTTAGACCGCCCCCATCTGCCACGCGAGGTCACGAAGCGCCCGATCCGGGTCTGCCGCTGCCGCTACAGCCGCATCCGTCTCCGGTGCCCTCCCAGCCTCCAGGGCGGCCAATACGGCGTCCCGGTACTCGGGGGTACCCTGGGAGGGGCGGGGTAGCCCGGCGGCCTCCAGGCGGGCGGCTACGGCGTTGTAGCCGCCGTGGGGTGTGGTGGCAGCGGCGAACCACTTGCGGGTGGGGGTGGTGTAGGTGGGGTGGTGGCTCATGCCCCGATCCAGGGGCCGAACGACCGCCACACATCAGCGCGGGGGGCGCCCCAACGAATCGACCGGAAGTTGTCGATCCAGAACCGGCTATCGGTCTGGATCGAGATCCGACTCCATACCCGGGCCACCCAGATCGCAGTAGTGTCGGCTTGACCGGCGAGCCAATCTGCAACCTGCAAGCGGATTTGCGCGGCCCAAGCAACCTGCTTCTCCGACCCGCGCAGGGCAGGGAGTGCGGCCACATCAACAACCGGGGCGACAACCGGCGCAGGAGCCTCGACCTTGGGGGCCGGCGCGGCCTTGGGGGCAGGCCGGGCGGCGAGCGCCTGGTCAACGGCGCGCCGGGCTTCGAGGATCTGGGTGGGGGTGGGATGGTCACTCATCTGCGTCACCGCGATATTCAACCTTGGCCCGGCGCATTCCGCCGTGCCAGATATTGCCCTCCAGTAAGACGGGGCGGAACTCGAACCCGCCCACATTCCGGTAGGTCAGATCCTCGCTGTCCATAGCGGCGTCCGTCGCCTTCTTCCAGCCTTCGCCGTGCCCTTTGCGGGCCTCGGCTATCTCTGTGTCGGTCAGGTCGACCTCGACCTCGACTGCACAATAGGCGGTCACGGGGATTAGGACTTCGAGGCGGCGTTTTTTAGGGGTCATGGGAATCTCAGAATGGAAGGTCGGTTGCATCGGGAATCTCCGGGGGCGCGTCCCCCGCAAGCGCATCGAGGTCAGCGAAGGACCGGGCGAGGTCTGCCTCCACCGTGGCGGCGTCGGGGATCGGGGACACGGCGCGGGCGATCTGGGCTACCCGCTCCGACCCAGCCGCAAGCCGCTGCCACTCTGCCGCCTGTTGGTGGTAGTATCCCGCTTGGGCGGCGGCATACTCGGCGAGGTGGGGGGCGAGGTGGGGGGACTCGACGAGGGCAGTGGCAAGCGTCGCCTCGACCTCGACGGGGAGGGCGGGGCGGTCGCTGCCGACGTAGCCACGCGGCGAGGCGGCGTCGTGCAGGCGACGGATGAGGGGGAGGAGGTCGATGGGGGTAGGCATCAGGCGTTCCGCGTAAGCCACTTAAGGATGTTGGCGAGGTCGGGCGTAAGAAGCGCGGCTTTCATCTTCTCGATGGTCGCGGCATCCATATCGCCAAGAGACGGCTTCCCAGATTTGGCCAGCCACGCATCCACATCAGCAGGTTCAATCCCCTTGGTTCCACACCACTCCAGAAAGCGGGCAAGGTGAGCGGGGGGTGTCTCGGGGCGTGAGGGTGCGGCGGGCTTCGGGGCAGGCCGGGTCGTTGCTTCGCCGTCGTCATCGTCATCGGCGGCGATGCCAAGGGCGGCGGTCAGGGTGTAGCGGCGCGCATAGGTCAGGCCGCTGCCGACTACCTGCATATTGGTACCGCCTGCCGAGACGAGCGACGCCGCGCTCACGACCACCCCGGAAGCGTGGACAATCTCACAGGTGACAAGGACGTTATTCTCATGCGGCGTGGTCTGGAACCGCACAAACAGCCCATGCGCGCCCAGGATGGGGCGTACCGCGTCAAGGATCTCGGGGAGCGGGGCGAACCAGTAAGACTTGGCGCCCGCGTTGACCTTGGAGGTCTTGGGCGGATTGCTCAGGTGGTGGAACGCGGCGGCGGCGGCGGCGAAGGCGGGATTAGCGACGATTTCTGACATGGTAAACCTCCAATACATACAGTGAGAATGAAGCAAGAAACAGAAACGCAGACAGCACAAAGAGCGCGAAGAACGCCCAAACCTCTGGGTACAACACAGCGAGGGCGGCAAAGCAAAGACCCAACACAGCGTAGCGGGTAGTGTTGGCGCGGACCAGTGTCAGGGGGTCGCCGAGGGTGTCGCGGAGCAGGCGGTTGTGGTCACTCGACAGCATGGCGAATCTCGTTCCGAACGCGGAGTTCGATGAGTGGTAAAATCTGGTCGGGGGCCGGGTAGCCGGTGACGGCGCAGATGGCGCGGGCGTGGTTCTCGGGGGACACGGTTTCGAGGTCATCGAGCGGGATGGCGTCGACCATGTCGCCAGCGGCGAGGAATTGCGCGATGCTCACGCGGCGGGTCTTGCGGCGTCTCATAGGGCACTCAGGTAGGTGGCGCGTTCTGCCTCGGTCAGCAGCCCATACACCCCGGCATAGTGCAGGGTGAGGGCGGTGAGTGCGCTGATGGGGGCGCCGGTCAAGCGGGCGGCCACCCGTGGGTCGCGTTGCAGTTCGGCGAGTCGTTCTTCGGTCATCGTGCCTCCGTGGTGTCTCTCTATGCCATCTCGGCAAGCGCGCAAGGGACGTTAGCAGATTTGTGAAGTCGGATACAAAATGGCAAGGGGGGTTAGCGCGATGGGGTGGGGTGGGGTAGGGAGGCGCATGAGCACCCCCAACCCTATCCGCGCCTGGATTCTCAGCCTGGGCGTCGGCTCCACCCCAACCGAGCTGGCCGCTGCCACAGGGCTGTGCAGGCAGACGATAGATTTCTGGTTGCGGGGCGTCTGCACCCCGAAGCGCGCCACCTGGGCTGGCTTCCTGGCGGCGCTGCGGCTGGAGGGGGAGGCGTTGGAGGCGGGGTGGGAAGCGTGGTATCGGGCGATGCGGGGTGGGGCATGAAGCCCGGTGACATCGCCACCCTCCCAAACGGCCTGGGGCGCGTTGTAGCCGTCGATGGCTCTTGGATGGACGTAGAGCCAGGGGTACCCGGTCCCGGTGGCTCGTGGCGGCCCTACGGGGCTGTGCGGCGCATCTGCGTCCACACCGCGCTCCGGGGCGAGTGGCGGACGGGGGAGGTGGCGCGGGCGGTGGCGTTGCGTCAGGCGGGGGCTTCGTTGGGGGAGGTGGCGCGGCTGTTGGGGCGTCCGGTGTCGTCGGTGCGGTACCATGTGCGGAAGTGGGAGGGGGGAGCGTGAAGGTAGGCAACCGGGCAATACGCAAGGAATACGCCGCGTTTATGATGGTTGTCCCGCCTGTGTGGGCAGTCCGTGAGAACTGCTTGACTGTGCCCATCCTGGTACCCGACGAAGAGTTGCAATCGCTACTCTGGGAAGTGGTAGGTGCTCGCAAGATGGGCGAAATCAAGCACGACCTCATAGAGCGGTATCGGAGAGGGTACCGGCGGCAGTTGTACGACGCTGGGGAGCGCGGATGGTTATCGCCTGGGGTGCTGCGGGGGTGGTCGCTCATTACGCAGCGCGAAGTTATCTTGGCGGACACACACACCCTTATTTGTACCTGCAAACTCAGCGAGGCGCAGGCTGGCCGCTGCCACAGGTGCTGGGCTGTACCTGCGCTGAGACACTACGGGTGGGAAATCGAAGCAGACTTTGAGGGGGGAGCGTGATTTTCTGCGAACCCTTCGCCGGTTCTGCTGCCGTCACCTACCGGCTACTGTCCCGCTATGGCAAGCCGCCTATAAGTTATATGGGCAGCAAAGCAGGATTTTCGGACACCATCCTCGCCTGTCTCGGGTTGCGGCCCGGTCAAGGCGCGGCGGGGGTGGTGCTCGGGGATGTGGGTCCGTGGGCGGCGGTTCATGCTTGCCTCGGGGGGGCTACGGGGGTGAGTGCGCGAGAGGTGGCGGGGTGGGTCCAGATGGGCGCATGGGCTTATGTGCAAGGCATGGCAGGAGAAGGGCGCGTATTGCCCGGTGAACGCCGACAAGATACGCGGGCTGTGGCTGTGGCTGTGGACAGGACAGGCGGGCCGGGCGCCCCCGCCGTCGCCAACATCATCCGCTCGTGGGCCAACGAAGAACCCCGCGCCCTGTGGGACCGGCTCAAAGCCGAGGGGTGGCCTGGGTTGTTGCCGGTGGCGGGTGGGCGGTGGATGGGGCCGGTGGATGTGGGGGAGGTGGCGAGGTGGGTGGTGGCGGGGTCGTTGGCCTACCGTCAGGGCGATCATGCCTCCTGTTTTGCGGGGGTGGGGGTGGCAACAAGGCCGGATACAGATGGTGTGGCGAGGCGCATTGACGCCCTCCCCACCTTCCCCCCTCTCGCCTGTTGGCAGGGGCGGGCTGAGGATATGGCCCTTCCCGATGACCTGACGGGGTGGGTGATTCTGGCGGATCCACCTTACCAAAATACCAGCGGCTATCCCCACGGCGACTGCGACCGGGCGACGGTGCTTCGGCTCGTGCAGGGGTGGAGCGACCGGGGCGCGGTGGTTGCGGTGTGCGAGGCGGAACCGTTGGATTTGCCGGGGTGGGATGTGGTTCGGATTGACCATGCGCGGGTTGGAGCGAAAAGGACTTTTTCCCGTCAACAATCTGAATACTTGACGTTGAACCGCAAGAGTTCGCATGTTCCACCGCTGCAAGTGGGGTTGTTCGCATGAAACAGAAATTCTACGCCAACGGCAAGCGCCTTGAAGCTGAACTCCGCGCGTACCACGCCGAGCTTTCCAAGGTTGACGGCGCGCCCAGGATTGGCCGTCTCCATGCCGCTGCCAGATTAGGCAAGGCGGACGCGGATTTCTCGGGCACGACGCCGGATGGGCGGGCGGTGCTGGTGGAGGCGAAGGAGGTTACGTCAGAACCCAGGTTTCCCCTCAAGATGGTCAAGCCGCATCAGTTGCGCGGGCTGGTCGATGTGGGTCGGGCCGGGGGTGTGGCAGTGGCCATCGTGCGCGTGGAGGCGGTGACCTGGGCGTTGCGGTGGGATGCGTTGCAGGGGGCTATGGTAGCGTGGGTGGGCGGGGGTCCGGCCTCGCTCTCGCCGGCGGATCTGGATCGGGTGGGGGCGC
>Ga0222712_10000680_pt1 | contig 43825 bp, 35 predicted proteins | sample C33_657DmetaG_FD_165043 | JGI IMG/M metagenome (GOLD analysis project Ga0222712, IMG submission 165043) | Estuarine water microbial communities from San Francisco Bay, California, United States - C33_657D | ecosystem: Environmental > Aquatic > Marine > Unclassified | place: USA: California... | reverse complement strand
GTTTCAATACTTAGTTTTATTCTTGGTCTATTGCAGTGTTTTGAAATCCATCTCATAAGATCTCTTGCATGAGAAATTGACTGAATGTATTGGCTATCTAGTGTAAAAGATTGTGCCCCGTAGATTGATATATTTTTTTCTCTTTCTGTCACACGCTTTTTATCATCCTGAGTCATGTCATAATAATCTTTCATGTTGACGGCACCAGTATTTATTTCTTCGGCAGATATACCAACAATATAAATAGGAAGGTTACTGCTATCTCCCAAAGTTATAGCCCCGCCAGAACTATTAACTAATGTAAGTTTAGCCCCAAAAGATGTTGACTCATAATTTTTAACAAAATACTTAGGATTAATTTTTGAAATATCTAAAAGTGCTGAAACATAGGCTGGAGCAGAGAATCTAACGTTATACTCCTTTACTTCTCTAGCCAGTCTAGCAAAATCGTTAAAATAAAACTGTATCCCCTTGTCAGAGTCTTTAAATAGGAAGTTTTTGTTGACAGGTATAATTCCCTTTTCTAATTGATTGTTGAAGTATTTATAGTTTTTTAGCCAATCTTTTTCATTATTCTTTGAGATAACTCCACTATATGGACGAGCAGCAGCCATTACATACTCATAAATGGCTTGCGAATCATTTCTTACAAATAGGAATATATCTTTGGAATTTACTCCAACTGCTTTTCCAATTGGTTCAGTGTATGAGCCTATTTTTTGTCCACCGTAAAATATTGAATATTCCATTCCATTTTGATATTTATTTATTATGATATCTAATTCAAATACGGGATCGGTTGGAACATCATCACTTTTAATAACTTCTATAGAGGTATTAAATACAGTAAACCCTGCCACTCCTGCGCGTAATAATAGTTCTGGTTCATACTCAGTCTTTCCATTGTCCTGAGATTTTAAAGATATTTTATAAAATCTTAAATTATATTTCCAGGCATTCTTTTCAACAACATTCTTGCCCGATCCAGCAGACTCTACTTCTAGGAAATATCCTTCATTATCATTATTCAGTCCAAAGCCTATTCCAGCAATAGATGAATTAGTAGACATAATATCTTGCTGATTTTTAATTTGTCTTCTTGGAGAGTAAAGCCTCATTCTTGTTGAGATAGCATTAGGCTGGAAATCTAAAGTTATCCTTTGACCATATATATTTCTTTCCCCCTGCATAAAAACGTAATCATCAAAGGATTCCCCTGGAACATCTTTATCTACTTGTTTATTCAACTCTTGGAGCCTTTTAGCAACATTTTTGTTTCTGTTAGAATCTAGGATAGATAAAAGAATATCTGTATCTTCCTTGGGAGAGGTTGGCCCAGATAGATGAAGGAATCCTAAATAACTTTGTAATGATTCTGACGGAATAGTTCCTAAATTCTTTCTAGCAGACTTATATCTCACCTTGTCTAAGAAATTAAATTTTGTAGTTGCTTTTAGATTTCCAGGCATACCCCTAGACTCTGATAATGATCCACCAAGCATAAGTTTAAATCTGTTACTGTCTTCTATACCATCGGAATCCTCTGCTAAAGCAAAGTGTGTACCAGGCTTACTATTTAATGCTGCACGACCGTCACCAATAATTTTGTACTGATATTTATCATCGCTCTTCCCAACAATTTGAGTTTTAACGTCGATAACTAATCCTCTAAATGATAACGAATCGCCCTTTCTCATAGTAGATTTTAATTGATTAAAATCATCTTTTGTAAAAATAATTTGATATCTAGATAAATTAGATGAGGTACTAGCAATATAATATAATTTTCCGCGATACCTTATGTATTCATTATCAATAAGAACAATTCCTTCAAACGGGTCTAGCGTTAACCCTTCATTAGTATCAAGATAGACGATCAAAGATCTTCTATCTAGGTCATCATTCGCTGAAGTATTATATAACTGTGCTATTAAATCATTTTCATCTACTGCTACATATGTTCCTGGAAAGGCAGTTTTTAATCTTTGTAAAGGAATATCTCTAACTAAATTAGATGCACCTAAAGCAGACTCATTATTATCCCCAGCACTCCATAAAATAGTAGAGGTATATCCATAGTTTGAAAATGCTAAAGAGGCCATAGGAACTTCATCTATGTTTAATTGTTCAAGAACTTTTGACTTCTCTTTTTGAAGACTATCTACTAAAGCACTTTTTCTTGGACCATAAGTATGATAAGTAATCTCTCCATCTGTAAGAGGGCTTATTTTTTGCTCTGACAAAGAAGCAATATTAGCCTTGTATCCATTGATGTAAGAATATTCTGGGTCCGCCACTGAATAATCTTCATCGCCTAAAAACCAAAAGTCTGTTCCAGGAGACTGTGCTGGAACGGGATGATCCTCAGAAACCCAAAACCCATAGTAATCACTATAGGTCCACTCTGTTTCAGATGGAAGAGCGTCAGTATTGCCTCCGTAGAAGAACCAATTATTGTTGTACCAAACATATTTATATCGGTCTGGGTTTAAAATAATTATTTGTGAAGAGTCTTCTATAGTAGCATTCTCTGTTAATTTTTCTTTTGTAAGTACATTTAATCTACCAACAGCATCATAAAACATAGAACATTGTGTAGCCAAAGCAATTTGTTCTAGCACTTCTGCAACTGTTTGTTCTTTTTTACAGAAAAAGTTTTTTATTCTAGTGTCCTCTTTATCATAACTTATTTCATCGGAGGATTTTTTAAATTCCATCCCCGTAACGCCAATATTATCTAGTAAAATTAAAATTATTGAAGACAAAGCGGCATTAGATGAAAATAAAATGTCTGGAGCATTAGTCTCTCTAAGAAACTTCATTCCATCTTCTAGATTAATTGATACTGAGTAATCTTCTCCAACATTCCATTCATTAGAATATAGAACCTTCATCGGTACAGTTAAAGTCTGAGATGCTGATGGAGTATATACCTTTTGATAAAAAGAAAACTTAACATCTTGATTTAACATTTTTAATGAACTGAGTGTGCTAGATATTAAGAATTGATTATCTTCATTAGATAAACTTACCGTTCCTGCACCAGTTACAATAGATCCAACTGGTAAACCAAAACTAGTTGAGTCTCCAATAGATGAAGCAAAGTTAAAAGATTCTGTATATGCACTAAGATCAATTTCTAGTCTTGGAGATATTTCAATTAACTCTAAAGACCCTGGGCTATATGTTACTACAAGGGGCTCAGCGTCAGACTTAACCAATGATAACTGTTCTACTTTAAACCTGATCCCATTTATCTTTTGTAACTCTGTAGGATTGACGGCAGTTAATTGATTTATATCATCTACTCTAGATACCGTTTTAGACCACGTTCCCGCATTGTAGTACAAGTTTAAAATTCCATTAGAAAAATCAATAGTGCTAGATGACGAATAAACTGTTGACCAACTGGATGAATTTGTTAAAATATCTACATAGAATTTTACAGGTATAGATAGATGATTTTGTACCTTAATAGTAATTTTATTACATGGAACCCCAGATGCTGTTTCATACACGACAAAGGGATTTGCATGAGCAATCTTTCCACTTACTGCGTCTGATATACCATAACAAGCCTGAGAATACAAGTTAAAGTTTTGCTCCCCCGCCGCAACTGGAATTAAATCCATTAACTTGGCAGAATTAAAATAATCGTATAATCTATTTTTAGATCCAGGATAGTATCTAGCGCTTGAAGTTGTCATACTTGTAACTTTTATATTATTGCTTGATGGGGAAAAAGTCATATTTCCAAAATTTTGTAATAATATAATTCCTGGATCTGGCCTACCTGGTTTAAAGACTGATGCTAAGTCTGAAAAATATTCTTGTGATGGATCTACTTGTTTAGATCCATCATCATACACTAAGTAATTTTGTCCACTAAAAATATCTGATACTGAAGAGGATGTATTATATATGTTTGATACACCAAATCCTGGCTGATTAGTTCCAGGAAATCCTCTGTATACGCCGTATTCTTTAATAGGAATATATTTATTCATATTCCATTCAGCAATTACCTGATGTTGGCTATTAATTCGGTCGGTGCTTTTATATAAATTTCTTATTTGACTAAAGTCTAACATTTATACCTCCACCAATGTCATGGAAATATCCCAAAGATCGTGAGTCGAACCCCTCTTTTTTATGGTATAACTAAAGTCATCAAAAAATACGTTGTAGTTTTCTAATCTATATCTTAATGGGAGGGCTGAAGCAGTTGGGGTATCATACACTAAAGTAAGATAAAAACTATCTGTATTATTTTTATGCCAGTCAAGCATCTGTTGGCATGACGCCCAATTATTTCCTGTCCCAAACATAGATTCGGATATTTCTATTTTTGCAGAAGGTAAATCTTCCCAGTTTACTGAGAAAGTTTTCTTATCGGCAACATGATACGATCTCATTCGACCATTAATCATTCGTTTCTTATATTCTATTCTTTCTAAAGAAACTTGCATTTCTGATCTACTATCATCTGTAAGATAAAGGAAACTAGATCCTAGGTCCCACTGGCCTGATGCTGAGTTAACTGCTATAGGCTGAGACTCTGAAAAAATCATCAGCGCTGGGCGCGTCCAAATTCTATCTAATGTCGTTGTTGGCACTACCCAGCACTCCTACTATGATTTCTTCTACCGTTTGCTTGATTTATCATACTAATAACTTTATTAGCAATTGCGTTACTACTCTTTCCACCCGCACCATTAATAACAATATTTACTTTACTGGAATTCCTTACTGAAGAACTGTTAGATCCACCATAACTATTTGCAATGTTAGCGTTCATGCTTGAGGGATTTATTGACTCCATCTGGGGGATACCAAACGTTGGAGTAGCCGTAGATATAGATCCTACAAAACCACCACCAGCATATTTGGCGGGAGAAACCATTCTTGGAGCGGTAGTAGCAAGACCACCCATTCCAAATTGTCCAGCATTAACCTGATCCATAAATCCTTTACCGTATTTGGAAACGGCTGATGCTTTAACTACATATTCTCCATTAGAAAGCATTGCTGGGATCATATCAGACCTGGGGCCGCCAGGTCCAGAAATAAATCCTCCAGCCGCGTAAGTATTAGGTCTATTGAATGTTCCATCTGGATTAAGTCCTAGTTCGCCTATGACCTGTGCTACTCTTTGTGGGGTGACTACTCCACCGCCTTGAGATATTTGCCAATGCATATAGTCTGGTGTGCCATTAATATAGCCACCTAATGAAGTGGGTCCAAACCAGTCAACAACCTTATATTTGTTCTTTAAACTTAAAGCAGTTTTATATGGTTGTGGAGAAATAGGTTTCCAAGGTGCCCCAGCAGAGGTTTTTCCTGTTTTCCACCAATTAAATAAATCTGTACTATCTGACAGAGCGCCTTCTTCTGACCAGTTAATATCCATTGCTGTTCCAGATGGATGATTTGATTTTGCCCTTTCGCTTTCTGGCCTATCTGTTCTTGGATCGAAACCGCCGCTGCCTGGGCCAATTTTTCTAATTGTTCTATTATAATCACTTGCTAATGCTAAGAACAATGGCAAAACATCTTTATTCATGGTCAGATTTACGTTGGTACCAGGGATCTTTTTAGTGTCCAATAAACCAGAATTATAGGATGATATCCAAGGCCATCCATTAGGACCACCTTGACCACCAATAGTTGTAGTTGTTGGTCGTGCAGCCGCAGCAACACCTGTAGTTCCAGTTCCTGGCATACCAGTAGTTCCTGGGGCTGGAGCCTTCTCTTTTGCGGGTATTTTATTAAGAATTCCAAAAAGACCTTGATTTGGAGCGGCTAGGCCGCCTTCAGCAAATTTTCCAGCATTGATAGTATCCATCATGTCTTTGCCGTACTTACCTACGCTAGAGGCTTGAATTACATATTCGCCGTTGGAAAGCATTGCTGGGATTACATCAGACTTAGGTCCACCTGGGCCAGTTACTTTTCCGCCGCCCTCTAGCATTACACGACCGTTTTGGATATATCCACCAGTTGCTGCTGCTGGTACCCAGCCACTTCCTGGAGAGTAAGTATATGTTTCACCATTCCATTGCCTTGTATCTCCTGCTGTGCCAGGACTCCAGGTAGATGGATCTGAGCCAGTATCAGCACTCCCCCCAACAATATCTCCATTGACAACAATATCTCCAGTAACAGTCATATCTTTAACGGTTTGAGATAAATCTTGTGTATCGGGAAGTGGTGTAGTTATTCCTTTATAATATGTACTGCCAGTGGGAATAACATTTTGTGCAAAAGAAGTTCCAGCATTTTCAACAAATGAGAACTGCCCTGCATTTTTTTCAATGAATGGGCCTACCTGACCTGAAACAATTCCCGCTTGTAACGCGGCTTCATTTAATGTCACTCCTCCACGGAAATAAATTTCTTGAACTCTAAGAATTTTAAGATTTTCTAATTGTCGTGCGTATTGATCATACTTTTCAAATTCTTTAGCATACTTCTTTTGGAATTCAAGAATGTCCCTGGAAGCAGTTTCCTGCATAGTATTTAACTCTTCTATTTCTTCACGCTTCCTAGTAATCTTTTGTTCTTTTTCTCTATCTGCCTTTTTAATTTGTTTTTCATAATGTTCCATCTGAGCGTCATGAGTCTTCTGTTGCTCATCCATAAGATCTTGCTCCGATTTAATACGGTCTTCCATCATTTGTTCGTATTCGTCTTGCTCTCTCTGCTTCTTTTCACGAACTTCATCAATACCCTCTAGTTCAAGATCTCTTCTTTCTTCAATCCCAGAAATCATTTCATCATAGGAAAATTCCTGTGCGTCCTGAGACATTTGCTGACGTTCTTGAAGGAACCCAAATACATCCCCTGATGCTAATTTTTGAAGGGCACCAAAGGCAGTTTTTCTTTGTTGAGAATAGAATGATTCAGCCTTCTGAGTTTTTTCTAATGAGTCGATATACGCTTCTGAAGATTTACTAACGGCTTCTTTTTTATCATCAAGTTGCTGCATTTCCTCATCAAAAATGCGCCGACTTTGATCCATTTCATCTTGCATGGAGTCAATATTTTCTTGACGACCCTCTTGCTCTGTTTCAAATGCCGTCTGCGCTTCTCGCTTTCTTCTGTTATAACCTCTTATAATTTTTGCATTGGCATTTTCAATATCCTGCATCTCTGTTTCGACAGTTCTTCTTTGATCCTCTATGTCAGAAACTATTTCATCTGTAAGTTCTGTCTGTAGTTCGGAGGCGGCTCTACCTGCTTCATCTGCAAGAAGTTTTGCAGTAATTAGTGATTGAGCAAGAGCAGAGTCAAATTCATAGGCACTATTAACAGCACGATCCAAAGATATTCCTGCTGCAAGCATTTGTGCTGCTAAAAGTTTTTCATTTGCAGTATCTATAGATTCACCAACTACTGTCCACTGCTCTCCATAACTATCTCTTAAATAATCAGTAACTCTATCTAGTGCAGCAGTTCTATCATCTTCATTTTCTAATGAATTAATAGTATCTGCAAATTCTTTTATTCCATTAATAGCAGCAGTAGGATCTTGCTGGTATGCTAAAATAAGTGAATCTAAAACACCAGATATAAGTTCAGGATTAATACTCATAAGATCTTCCAGGCGATCCCTTAATTGATCTACAAGATTTGTTAGTCTCTCTACTTCTGGATTGACAGCAGAAGGCTTCATAAAGTCTGGGAACCAGTCTGGTAACGGTTCTCCCCCTACAGCCCTAGCATTTGCGGCTGCCTGCTCATCTGCCGCCCTTCTTGCATCTTCAAGATCGCTCTCCGCTTGAGCAATATCTTTTCTTAACCTACTTTCTAAAGTTTCACCAGTTTTTCCATAAGTTGTTTCTGATGGTTTGAACTGACCAATAATATTTTGAAGTGCTTCTGATGTTGTAAGTTCATTTAAGAAGCCCTGTGCTACTGCTTCATTAAATGCCTGTCCGCCTGCAATTCCTGCTTCTGCTGCAATCGCTTCAACCGCTGCTTTTGCATTTTCAGCAGACATTCCAGAGAGAATCATGTTGCTATAAGCAACAGAAAGTTGTTGTGCCCCCGCTCCTGCACTTAAAAATTTAATTTGTTCAATAAGTGGGGCGTAGTCTTGAGAAACTGCATCTCTTAATGCTTGGTCTACTTCTTGTAGATCCTCTGAAATATTTGATAATCTATTTTTTTCAAGAATGTCTGAAACGTTGGTTATAGTCTCACCAAAATATTCAGCACTCTTTACGGGATCATTAAACGCGGCAATCGCTCTTTCTCTTGCTTCTTCTGCTGCATTACGATACATCATAAATCCAGTTATTGCAGCAGTTATTCCAAGCCCAGCGGCAATGCCTATTGGCCCTCCGGCAACACTAAGGACTCTACTAGCGCCTAGAAGAGTCGCACCCATTCTTCCACCACCTGATGCTAGTCCTGCTGCAGCACCCTGTCCAGCCATTCTACCGCCTGCTAGACCACCAGCAGATGCAATACTAGATGCACGCTGGGCTAGAGCGGGATTCGCTGCTAATCGTGCAGCATTTGTTTGTCCAAGTTTTCCACCCAAACTTCTCATCCCCAAGAAGTTCGTGAAAGTATTTTTCCCTATCCCCATGTTCATCATCATAGTGGCAGTCATCAACGCGGTGGTGAATAAACCGAGTTTCATGGCGGCGTCAGATGACGCTCCGCCCATCATTGAAATACTAGAGGTAACCATGGATAGAGCAAACATTGCATTCATTGCGCCCATACCGCGCATTCCGCCCTGTGCAGAATCTTTTGCCGCTCCTATTGCAACGGCTGGACCAGTAGGAGCAGTAGGTCTATTGGATAGGCTAGAACTTGGGCCAGGTTTTCCTGCCCCATATGGAGAAACTCCACCCATAAAGTATCCCATTGATCCGCCTGGACCTACTCCAAATGACGCCGCTGCGCGAGCAGTATTTGCTCTTGATAGCGCCTCGTCTGAACTTGCTTTAATACGGGCTGTTTCTGCTGCACGCTCTTCAGCACGTTGTCTTATAGTTACAATCCCAGAAAGTTTTTTCTCTAGGGCTAATCTATTTGCCTCTTCTATAGCAAGCGCTTCTAGTGTTTCTGTTCTTTTCTTAGCAGCAACTGCTCCATCTTTATGAACCCATATCCCTGTTTCAAGGCTCTTTGTCCAATTAGCAAGAGTTACATTCCCTTGGTTTTGAAGTGCATCTGTTCTTAATTGGCTATCTGTAATCATGCCTTGTATAATTACTTCTTTTTGAAGGGCTCTTGCTAGTGTTGTTCTTGCTCCTGCCTCATGGTGCATGGCTTCTCTTACTTTAATAGCAGGACCAGTAGATTCTAACCCTGGGCCAACAGGTCTTCCTGTTACAGGTCCAAGTACCCCAGACGATCCAGCCATACTAGCCCCTGCTCTGAAACCCTTTTGAAGGCCCATAAGCATTCCATCGGCTACATTTTTACCTTCTCTAGTGAACCTAGCATCTGCTTCTTTAGATGGAGATGATGATCTTGTGCCAAGAATAATTCCTTTTAGAATTGCATCTTTTATATTAGATTCAATAACGGAGGCAGCGGCGGCTCCATAAAAACGACTACCCTCTGATGTATATGAATAAGGTTTTGGTAATGTTGAAGTGGAAACTTTAGAATATTGAGATGCTGCCGATGAACTAAGGATAGATGTTGCGGAGCCTTTATATGGCCTGATATCTTCATATAATCCAACTCTTTCCCCGCCCCTACTAGAACGTATTCTTACATCTTTTCCACCAATGCCAACAGTTAAACTATCGCCCTTTCCTCTTAATGGCTGGCCAGTCATTGCAGCAAACATTGATAGGTTTCCAGCGCCTAGGCCTTTAGGCTGCATAGTTGTTTCTCTTTCTAGCAACCTAGTCATAAGTGCTGACGTAGCAGGACTCATCCCACCAACAGCAGATCTTGTTATTTCTCCTAGTTTAGCAGCGCTGACTGTTCCCCTAATCCCAGAAAGTTCAGATCTTATTTTTGTAGCAAACTCATTAGCCGCCTGTTCCGCTAAATTAATATCTCCAGCGAATTCTCCAGTTTCTATTATAAGTCTTCGTAATTGATCTTGTAATGGAATAAAAGCATCTGATGTTGCTAGTTCTTGTCTTAATATTTTAGCCTTTACACCTTTGCCACGTTCTAGTTGTAAGTTTGTATCTTTTGTTAGATTTACTACAGCATTAGAATAGATGAGTATCTGTGCTTCTGCTCCATGAAGAGCGGCAACTAGTGATGCCATGGCTCTGGCACTTTCTGATATACCAGGCATCATTAATACTTGACCAGCAGTAGCAACTCTTGGGGCTCCTAGATGAGATAGGTTATACTCCTGTGTCCCTTTAACAAATCCTTTTAAGGTCCCACGATTCATCTCCATAAGAACTGGAGCATATTTTTCTGTAGCCGCACGGTTTACAATAAATTCACCAGGCTCAAGCATCGCGGGAATCTTATCTCCACGGCCAGATCCTGGAACAAACTCTGGTCTATCTGACCCACCTTGCCTTCTAATTGGCATTGCTCCGCGAGCCGATGGAATAGCCCCAGGAACAAATAATGCTGGGTTAGCAGTAGTTAATCTTCTAAGAGATGCTTCATAGGAAGAAAGAACTCCTGTAAGTCTAAGGAGAGCCTTTTCCTGAGTATCAAATGATGTTGTAAGTCTGTCCACACCAAGTTTTGCAGCCATAACATCTGCAGTAAGTAATTCAAACTTTTCTGTTTTAATTCCTGCGATTCTTGCGCCGATCCTAGTCAACATCATGCCAAATTTAAGGGCATTAGCAAAAAGGTTTCCAAACAAGCCCACCAACATAATTATTGGACCAGCCAACGCTGCAATAGCAACTCCATATTTTGCAAAATTCTTAACTGGCTCTGGAAGGGCTTGGAAGAATGATGTAAACATCTTTACACCCTTACCAATAAATTCAAATATTGGAATAAGTGTTTCAGTAAGCACCTCGCCTATTGGCATTATTGAATTTTTTAATTCTTCTAATGTTCTTTGGAATTTGACAGCAGTTGATTCAGTTAGTGTTCTAATTTCTCCATTAGCAATTGCTGCTAACTCAGCAGAACTCTTAGATGCAAGTTCTACAACTTGTTGTGTCTGAGATCCAGCCCTGCCAATATTGTCAAACAGGGCTGTAATTCTTGCAAACTGATACTTACCAAATATTTGTTCAATAATTCGTGATCTTGAAAAACTATCTAACCCCGCCAAAGCATCTTTCATTGCATAAATAGTAGGCATTAGTTGTCCGCGATTTGCTTCTACTATCCCAACAAGATCTACCCCAAAACTTTTAGCAACTGCAGAGGCTTGTTTTGTTGGGTTAATAAGTGATGCAAGACCAGACTTTAATGCATTTGCTGCTTCCGCTGCTGGAATACCACCTTCACGCATAGCAACAAGAAGTTCTGCTAGATCTCTAATATCTCCACCAAGACTTCTAACAACTGGACCTACCTTAGGAATTGCTGTAGAAAGATCTTCTAGTGTTGCTGATGTTTGATTTTCTACAGCATTAAGAAAGTTAATTGATTCTGCTAATTCATTAGTATTAAGTCTAAATGCTGATTGTAGGGCTAGTGTTGCCTTCATAGCCTCTTGTCTATCTACTTCACCAAGAACAGCCAATCTAGTGGTTTGTTGAACAGATGCCATTAACTGTTCGCCCTCTGCACCCGTGGCAGCAATATCAGCAGCGAGAGCGGCGGTTTCTTTAGCAGCAATACCATAAGTTCTTGAAATTTCGTATGCTAATTCTTTAACATCTTCTCTCATTCTTGCAGTAGCATCGCTCATTGCTCCACCAAGATCTGACCCATAAACTTTTTGGAACCTTGTCAACTCTTTGTCAAGTTCGCGGAACTGCTTAGATGCAACAGCCGTAAATAACATTAGCGGGACGGTAAAGCCAACCATTAACTGACGACCAGCCCATTGAGTATTTTTACCCCAGTTAAGCATTGCAGTAGCGCCACCATTAACTAATTGATTAAATATTGAAAATCTTTGAGATGCTAGTGCTGCCGCACTGCCTGCAGCATTTATACTTTGGGGAGTAAGCATCATAGCCTGTCCACCGCCTACGGGTACAGCGATGGACTGTTGATATCTAACTTGCTGTGCAGCAAGTTGACGCAACATACTATTTTGACGAGTATATCCTGTAATAGCCTCACGGAAATACTGACGCATTCCTAGGCGGTTAGCCTCAATTTGTTTTCCAAATGTATCTACAGCATTAGTTGCTTGAACAGTTTTAGCAGTAAATCCACCAATTTGTCCAACACCAGTAGCAAATGTTGCTGCCAGGCTTCTTTGCGCTGAAAGAGCAGATTTATCTAAGGTGTTAAAAGCAGCACTTAAAGCGCCAATCTGACCAGTAAGTGCTTTAATTTGAGCCTGGGCAGGAGAAAGGTTCGCGTTATATGTAATAACTGAATTAATATTAGCCAAGTTCTGTGCCCTCCGCTATTTGATAAATTACTCCCATATCTGGAGTTAAACCTTGGCTTATGGCTCCTGCAGCACTTCTATCACCAGTCAACCTCTCCACCGCCCTGGCTTGAATTTCTTCAATAGTCGGTATTCTGCTTATTTCTGCATCGATATCTTCATCGATTTTTTCGTCAAGGTCTACGCCTTGAAGTGCAGCCATAAACTTTTGCCTCCTACGTTCAGATTCATATACTGCTTTTAGTGTTGCAGCAAGTTCTGGCATTGATAGCGACGATTCAAGTTCATCGTAGTCCTTCCAGTGACCCAGAAGAAATACTTCCCCTAGCATAGAGGCTAGATCTAGATCCTCCCAGCGAGTTCCTGAGCCGTCGCTACTAGGTTTGGGTCATTCAACTTGATATCAGCAGCGACCTCAAGAATCTTGTACATGGTCTGAAGATCTACTGCTTCTTCAAGTTTTTCTGTGTCGTCTGCCAAATCTGGTGCAAACTGACGGAATGCAATAGAGGTACATTTGATAAGAACATCAAGGAACTGATCTTCATTTTCTACCTCTGAAGCCTTCTGCCATTCCTTCATAACCTCTCTTAAATTCTTAAGGTTAAGTGGCTTGACGATAATAGTTTGACCGTCAAGAAGTTCTAATTCGACCGTTTCAAAAACCTTAGTAGCCATTAACAAATCCTTTCGTTGTTTACAAATATTATACCGTATAAATGATAAAGACGCAGCAAAAATGCTGCGTCCCTATCATAAACTGTATTAAATTATTAGAAGATACGGTCAATAATCTTGCCGTATGCAGCGTTACCGTCAGGAGCCTCGTTAGCGGTTGAGGGAAGAACGCGGAAGTTAACAGGGAATACAGTAGCGTCGTCACGACGAACGCCAACACCGACTGCTTCAACAGAAACAGCGCGGTAAACCATGTAGATTCTTTCAGCCTTCTTACCTGTACCAGCAGATTCAGCAACGGAGGTAGGAGCAGAACCAACGAAGCACATAGAACGTTCTACAGGAGAAATACCTAGAGAGCCACCGTTAAGGTGGAGAAGGTTTTGAACCTGAGCCTGTGCTGAAGCGCCAGCAAATACTGCGCTTGCACCAGCAACGCCTAATGCACTTGCAGAACCGTCAGCGATAGCGATTTGGTTGTATGATGCGCCTGCGGAGGCAGTTTGGTAATCACCTGTAGCACCGCCTGCACCACCAATAGCAACGTAAAGATTTTCAAGTGATGCTTCAGTCAAAGATGTAGCAACGCTAACTCTTTGCTGAGTCTTGAACAGACGAGCAGTGTCAAGCAACTGGTCAACCATAACGTCATTGAAGGTAGGCTCAATGTTGAGTGTGACACCCTCCATGGTGTAACCAAGGTGGTACCACTCACCACTGGTAATGGATGTAACGTTTTTGGGATCTTGTGCGGTTACGGTAGCAGAAGATACATTGATTCTATCATTTTCTGAACCATTCTTGCCTACATAGACAACGGCTGCACCAACGATAATATTCTTAGCATTAAAGTCTCTTGCCATTTATTTTTCACCTCCTTGGAGCGATAATATATACGCTTCCTCGTTAATTATACTATCATGTACAAGATTATTTTGTATATTCGTAGCAAACTTTAAGGCAAGTGATAAATTTAGGTTGAAAACTATCTATCCTTCTTTCATCTGCTATAAAATTTTCTTGAAATACATTAATGTATTTAAATTTTGTTAGATATCCCCGCGAGGCTAGATGGTTATTTATATTTCTAGCACTTTCATCCCACCGCTCCAGTGATTCAACAATCCAGTTCTTGACATAAAATATTTGAGGAAGATCTCCTACAATAATATAATCTGCATCTTCTTTTTGCATAGGCCAAAATGTTCCTGATCCTGGAACAAACATGTAGTCATATAGAATGTATGGAAGAGTGGCTGAATCTGGAGCAAGATTCTCGCTCACTGGATAGAATGGTGTAAAAGAATAATTGTTAGTGTTCCAAACAGCACTTGCTATTGCTGGCTGACCAACAACATTTCCCTTTGCTAAATCCCATAAATAATTATTAATTAGAACTATAGGAAGTTCTGTATAACTAGGCATAAATTGTTACCACTCCATCAGCAATGTTCATTGCGTCCATTTTACCACGCATAGAAGCATCTGTAACCATTCCAGAATTAATTCTAGGAATCATAAGTCGTCTTTTATTTATCATACCTTGCTCAATCTTTTTAAAGAATCCTAATCTATTAAGTATGACTGGACCTTGGCTGGCAATAAACCCTCTGAATGTTGATTCAAAACTTCCTCTGACCTGAGTGCCGCCAGGGTTATTAATAACTGATTTCTTTGAAGTTACAAACCTACCGTCTTCTAATTCATATCTTAAATATTCTGCTTTTTTAGGAGTAACAATAACTGTTTGTCCTGCCTCCATTATTTCGGCTTTGTTAGGGAAAGGAAAACCCTCTCTATTAGGTTCTTTGGCTGGAGTAAAAGAATAATTTATTATTGCTGAACCATCTGACGTATTAGAAATGACTGCATTAAATAATCTAGCAGAAGGATTTCCTGTTTTATCAAATTCATATACATGGTGATAGGCTGATGGATTTTGCCTAGCCCTTGAGTCAATATACTGATTAAAATAATTTTTAATAAGAAGCGCAGCCCCACGATTTATCTTTTGTTTATTTATTGGGTTTATATAAAGACTTTGCAATAATGTGCCATCATATGTTGACAAAGCCAAAACTTTTTCAGAAAATTTTCCCGTGTTGAAGGCTACGGTTGCCATTATATGAACCTTTGTATTTCTTGTCTCATGAGTACGGTTTCATACTCAATCACTGATCCGTCGAAATTAATAAGCGGGGTGCTTCCCCTGGGCTCAAATATCGTAGATTGATTGGGATATCTTTCTGATGATGGGTCTTGATTTTCTAGAAAAATTATTCCATCTTCATTTCTTACATTTGCAACTCGGCGGTCGTATGAAATGGGTGTGGTAGTTCTTAATTTAACCATTGAGTTTAATATATTTAAATAATTATTTACTTCTACAGCAGTGGAGTTTTCTCCAATTCCTTTACGAACGACTCCTCTTGCAACACAGTCAACAGTTCTTTCGTACGTCCAAACTTTTTGAACAATTCCAGAGTTAACATCTTGGGTGACGGAGGCAGAGTAAATATCTGCTTGCATAGTATAGGCTGTAGAAGTGATGCAATTAGCCATTTAAACCACCATATAACGTGCTTCTTTATATTTAGCGATAAGGTTATCAACCACTAAATTGCCCGTCCCTGTGGAGAAGTCTGAGCCATACTTAATATTATAGGAGTCGTTAGACAGTTGGCTAATATTTTTATTACGAATGTTAAAATCATTACAAAGATAGTCTTCTACCAATAATGCCGTTGCAAGTTCTATATCTGATGGAACATACTCCCATCCCCAAATTCCATCAATCTTGTAGGCAAAATCTTTTCTAAAAATCCCCTCGTAATAGAAAACTGAGAACTTAGGAGATTCAAGAATTTCTTTATTATTTGTTGAAGAGTTAACAATTTTAATTCGTGTTTTTGAATTGTCAATTTCTAATGGGAAGTCTAATTGATAATCTGGGTTATCTTTTTCATAAACAATTAGATCATCTTCATATATTTTATCAATTCTTTGAATAGGAATTGGAGTAGTAATAATATCTGCGTTCTGCCCAAAAACTGTCAATGTTCTTTTTTCTTTATAAAAATTATCACCAATGTATGAATTTAAACTCAAGCGTGCCTTCTTTTCTAACTGTCTCAAAAGATTAGTATTGGCTGACGCAGAACTTGGGATATCTGCAAGTTCTATAATTCTATTCGCTGTTGCATATGGTCTAACTAGAGCAAGATATTGTATTTCTGAAAATGCTCCACCTTGACTTGTAGTAACAAATTCAATTTTTATATTTCTATCATATTCTGTAGTATCTTTATTAAGACTAATTGTGTAATTAAAAGATGCTGTTGGCCCCGCCCCTTTGCCACCTTGTAGGTATTCGTTGGTATCAAGGTCATAGACTTCATAGAAAACACTAGTAGCGTATGAACTAGCAGTATAAATAAAATTATACGCAGCGCCGTCCTGTCTTAAAAGTTCTTTCATGTAACACCGCCGTTATTAGATTAATTATATTTTACTATATTTTGGAATATGGAAAGGGGGCCGCTTGCGCGACCCCCAAACCAAAAGATATTTAATTATCAGCCAGTTACGGCGTTAGCCTTAGCCATTGCAGAAAGTTCTTCAATGTTAAGACCCATGCGGACGTAAACTGTGTACTCTACGGTGTCTTTCTTTGGCTTGAACTCACGGTGAACCGTAACGTCTCTCTGGAAGCCCCAGATTCTGTTTTGGGGGAATGTGAGATCAACATAGTGATCTGGGTATAGTGGAACTTCCATTACGGGGATACCGTAAATAGAAGTTGTCATACCAGCAGGACCGCCTACGCGAGGGGGAGTACCACGAAGGATGCCAGAAGCGATATCCTCAGGTACACCGCCTGAACCAATCTGACGAAGATCCGTAAGAAGGGTTTGAACGTTCTTTGTTGAAGCATAGAACTTCAATTCGCCACGACGAGCCTTGTACTTACGACCAAGGCTGTTGTAGAGATTCTCAAAGAAGGCAATTGCAGAACCTGACTTCAGTTGACCTGCGGTGGTTGCTGCGGTGAAGAATGTGGATGCTGTGGTAACAGTTGCTGCGGTACCAAAGTGAGTACCACCAGCAGCGCCATCGGCTAGTTTAACGAACCCATCGATTGTGTATGGGTAGGTTGTACCAGCGTAGGATGCAGTTCCCTGAGCAGCAAGACCATTGATTGCAATGTCCTCAAGATCGTTACCAAACTGACCAGCCATTAGCCGGACAATGTGGTCCTCAAGAGCAGAGCCTTCAATGTTATCCTCAAGTGCCTCAGTTGAGAGTTCGTAGTCCAAGCGGAACTTAGTGGTGACGATTTCGACCTTGGTAAATTGGGCACCACGGTTTGCGTAACCCACTGTGCCTGCACCAGCATCAAGAATGTTATCACTTGCTTGTGATGCTTTACGGATCAAACGTGTACCGACCTGAATCTTATCAAATTCGGCAGTATTTGAACGCATGACTTGTCTACGACCGTCATTACCTAGAACCATTTGATCAAACACATAGTCTAGGAACTGACGGGATTGTTCTGGAAGTAGCACGCCACCGTTCTGAGTTAGTGGGTTAGTGGTCAAGTTCTCCATATCACCGCTTGAAGCGAGATCTGAGATGATTGCACCAGTACCAACGTTTACAGCGGCAGCGGCTTTATTAATAATGTCACTCATGCTTTTCTTTACACCTCTCTTTCTTATTTTAATTAGTTAAATAATTCTGCGGAACTGAGGAAGCGTCCGCCCCATAATGATTTCTTCATTACGGGTTGCTCTGGGATACTGGATTCCAGTTCACCAGACTTCTTCATAGCCGTCTCTTCCTCAACGGACTCTACGCGGGTAGCGATTTCAGTCGCGGCGGAATTGAGATCGGATAAACTTTTGGTAACCTCTTCATACTTGGCTTGTAGTTGTCCAATTTTTTCATCGACTGCTTTAGCAAGTTCGACTACTGCACTGGAAATCTTGTCAAGTGATTCAGTATTTGTTTCAGTGGACTTGGTAATTGTCTCTTCTACGAAGGACTTAACCTCGCCAAGGGCCTTTTCCATATCGAAAACGTCAGAGGTGGTGTCCTCGGAAACTTCAGCCTCAACACCATCGGACTTAGCCATTGCAAGGGCTTCCGTAACTACGTCCTCTACAGTTTCTTCTACCTCAAACGTAACTTCTTCAGAAGCCTCGTTTGCAGCCTCGGCGGTGTCAAGTTCTTCATGGCTTGTATTTTCAGCCATTTCAACACCTCCTTCTCTTTTTTGTACAGTCAAACTGTTTTCCTCTATTTCGTCTGACTTTTCCGTTGACAATGGGTGACCCTTTGGCAACAAATCTGTGTCATATGGTCTATTCTTGAATTTCCCTGTTCTTACCGCCTGCAAAAAAGCATTTACTCTTGCATACGCCCATTGTTCAGGGGAGTACTCATTTGATTTATTCATCATGGGATTGCTTTTAAATGCAGCAACCCCTCTTTCAAAAACCTGACGAATGGCATCAAACGTGACACTCTTAAAAATAACATTACCATATTTTTCATTATGCTGAGAAACTAAGGCATTTAGATGTTCTTCATCTTCTGCCGCAAGTGATTTAATAACTACTTTACTGGCTACCTTAATTTTTGTTAAGTCTGAAATATTTTTTGTTATCAGTGTATCTGTCGGACGGAATTTGTTGTCTGACTCATTGTTATACACTCTTACTGCCGCCATAGTATTTTCTAATACATCGACACGACCCTTTACTAATTTATTATTTTCTGTAAAGGCAACATAGTCTCCAGAAACAATATCTCCTGCTTCTTTCTTGTATTTAATCTTTTTCTTTTTAGATGGACGGGGGATACCACTAGGAAGACCCTGCTGGGCATTACGATTAGGAGTTACTTCATTAGTAACAGTTTCTTTTCTTACGCCCTCATCATCCATATCATCTTCTACATCATCTTCCATGTCTTCATGATGCATTTTATCAAGGGAGGATATTCTTCTAAGAGTACTCATTTTGTGACCGACGCGAGTGTCTGATGCCGCCCAGCCTTCTGCACCTTTACGATAAACTCTAATAAGTACCGCTGGATCTCCCTCTTCTGAATTAATAGTAAAATCTGAGTCGGGGACATTAATGGAGCCAGAACGGGCAATTCTTTCTACTTTACCTCTAGCCGTTCCGCCGCTTGAATTCCATGAAACAAAGTCTCCTACACTTAAAGATTCTGCTTTAATGAGGGCGTCAACAAGTTTACCTATCTCTTGATTTTTATTAACGTCGGATGATTCCACCCAACCAATTTCAATCATTTCTGACTTACATGCTGGACATTTGAATGCGTCTGATTTTTCAGTTAATGCAATTTTATCTGTGCTGCACCAGAATACATTTTCAGTAGAGAATTCAGTAGCGATGCCTGAGGTGATAAGTTCATCCCCAAGTTTTTGAATAGAAAGAATATTAGCAAATTGATTGGCGGGGGAATCGACTAAGGATAGTTCCATAAGTTCGTATTCTTTTACAACTCTTACCCCTGGATATTCTTTACCGTCATCCATTTTTGTTTCGTAGTCTACAATTCTGCCACCGATTGAAAATCCTGTAAGTGTGCCGTCTAGAACCATTTGCCAGATATTTTCAGCACCTTTAGAAATATATGCATCAACAAAGATTCCGCTGTACATTTTTCCAGATTCCTTGTCATAGAAAGTATTCTCTCTAAATGAAACCACTTTTCCAGCAGGAATTGGTTGGTGCATTAAACGCACATTTCCTCGGAAATTTTCAAATGCTTTACGAGAAGCCTCTGTTAATAAAACATCACCCTGGCGATCTACATTGTCCAGGGTGGCAAATCCACTAACTATTCTACGCTCTTCATCGATTTTAGCGATGGGCATAGTGAGACGAACATTGTCTCCGTCTACGTCAAAATGTGCTTTATTAATAATCATAACAATTAAATTATATTATATATAGTCTTATTAATTTTGCTGCCTACCTTCTCCTTGTGTTGCCCGTCCTGTTTCATCTATGTCTGGGGCGTTAGAAGATCTATTTTGGTCTCTTACTCTATTGCGAGTTGTCTGAGCCGTTTGCTCTGCTCTTTGTTGAGCATTAAGAACAACTGGCTCATCACCACTAGGAAGTGTAGACATTCCCAGTCTTTCTCTTACTTCATTTGGAACAATTACTTGCATTCTCAAATAGCGCTCGTCAATCTTAGATCTAGTTTCTTCATCAGTAAGAGTAAGTTCATTAAATTCAAATTTGAATGCGTCCGTTTTTTCAGCAATGATTCTATTGATTTTCTTTTCAAGGGCGTCTTGTGCTGGACGACATACTTGTTCCTTGAATGTTCTATCTGATTCTCTTGCTGCCGCCAAACCAATACCGTCCGTAGCACCAACCTTTGAGGCAGGAACGCGGTGAGCCATAAGGATTTCATCCTTATTCATCTTTTTATAGTTATTGAATGATGAGTCTTGGATATTAGTTTCAATCGGCTCCATCTTCATTTCTACCTTGTTATCTGGTGTATCTCCAGGGATAGGAATGATAGCGGTTCTATGGGACTGTCCGCGCAGATTACCTTGGAAAAATTCAAACAATCTTTCTTCTGCTGCGCGGCTCATCTTTGCACCCTTAAGCCAGAAAATATAGCGGGGGACAGCCTTGTTCTCAAAATACTCTAGATTAAAGCGAGAGGCAAATTCATTTCCTGCCATTGCATTCTTTGCCGCCACAATTGCAGGTAGTCCATAGTAAGTATTTGTTGGGGTGTAATTCTTAATATGGATTATTTCGTTTGGTCTAGGGTCGGTGGTAATAGGATTCTTTTCTTCACCTTGGAAATTACGGAAGAATACAGCCTTACCGTTAACAATTTGAACAAATCCGTCACGGAGGCGACGTACTCTCATCGTAGGAGCAGGGATATGACCAATGTAACCAATTTCTCCAGTTGTCTTTCTGCCTATTTCAATGTACCCGTTTCCTGTTGATTCGGCATCAATATAGGCTTTCATAAGTGTCATGGTAAATGTGTCATCGTCATTTCTTGTTTCTAGCCAGTCAACGATACGGTGCTTTTGACGAGCAAGGTTTCTTCTTACTCTCCCAAGTTCTTCTTCATTACTAATGGACTCAAGTCTCTCCATAACGTTGATTGTTGGAACAAGATCGTACCCCAGGCCAACAATATTTGCTACTTTAGCATTGATGGCTGAATAGTTTGCAGCGGAAAGTTCATAAATTTTAGCAAGTGCCGCCTGATTGTAAAGAGGCTCAACAACATCAAAGATGCCGTACCCGTACTTATCTGGAATGATTTGCTTAGAAGTAGCCCCATCACCAGAATACATATTGTCTTCAGCGGTTACTATTTCTCCGCCAGCAGTAATTAATGACTTGCTAATTTTTCTACGAGCAGAACGCTTAAAGTTTTGAGAGAGTCCGTTTAACGACAAAATATCGTCAGCATCCTGACGAAAGTCATCTTTTTCTGAAGCAATAAAGGATTCTTGACCTATAGACTTGCTAAGGTTTACTTCATTGATCCAAAGATCTTCTGGTTCTTGCTGCATCTTTCCATGCTCCCGTATCTCCATAAGATAGAAGGCCGTTTTCCATTCTATACTTGTCTTCTTGGTATTCTTCTTCTGTTACCCGACCAATTCCAGGAATGAATACTGCTTGTCCTTCTGGCTGTCCATAATGAGCGGCGGCTTTACGAATCTCCGCCATCTTTGTGATATCTCCTCTTTCAGAAGGAATATTAAGAACGTTATTATCATCATCCTTAAAGACTCCGCCTTCTGGCAGAAGCCATACATATATACCGTAACTGCTCTTATCTCTTACTACTTGTAGTCCCATGTACCTGATAATATCATATTAAGTGTTATTTGGCTGTATTCTGTTCACATATGAAGCAATTTTTACCCTAGCAGGGCTAATTGTGAACGACGCACTAGACTTTGCAAAGAATGTATTTGACAAATACTGACCATAGAGAACTTTAAATATATCTCCAACAGATGCACTTACTATAGATAAATTAGATGATGCTGTAAGTTCATACACCTGATTATCTGCTAGAGATAAAACTTTAGACCCTGGAATTAGTCCAACGGTGTCTACATAAAGATTATCATTAGTCATCAAAGACGCTGAAACAAACCTAGATAGACTGTCTTCCGTCGCTGCGTATAGATCAAAGGCGTACCTATTTTGATTCTTCAATGGCTGATAGATGACATTTGTTGATGCTGAAATAAAATTAGTTTCTATCGCATCAGTAATATTAAAAGAATAAGATGCTGAGTCAGATACACGGACCTTCATGCTGGTCCCGCCCGTAAATTCTTCATGTAAGAACGCAGCGGCAGAGGAACTAAATGAATTATCTAAAATATAAACATTTTGTAGGTTGAAATTACTTGAACCAGAATGACCAAATCTAATAAGGAAATTATTATTGTCATAGGTCCATAACTTATTGTCAAAGGATAATGTCAAGTGCGCCCATTGTTGGGACGGCAGAACTGATGCAGTATATCCATTGACATATATAGATGTTGAGGCGGTATTTATTATCACCGATCCGTTCAAATTATTGACACTTGCAGAAAATAGCAATTCGGAAGCGGCGGAAGAAGAAAAAATCTCCAACAACTTATACGTCTTATTTTCACTATCATTTAAACGTATGAAAGCCCCAACTGCACCAAGGTATTTAATCATACTAGAATTATACTCTAATTCTAATTGATCCGCCAGCCGAAACAGATTTTTTACATATATTAGTCACTTTTAGTGTAGATCTCAAATCTTTTCTTGGCTAATTCAACGGACTCAGGGGAGATATCATTTGTTATTCCAATCCTATCATTCATGTAGGCTGTAACAGCAGCGACTCCTGACCCTCCAAACGGGTCCATGACAACGGATTTTGGTGCGCTATAGGTTTTAATAAAATGTTCTGCTATATCTATAGAATACGCATCCAGGATGAATCCGTGCTTCCCTAGTTCCTGTTCTTTTTCTGTATGTGCATTATTGAACTTTACTCTTAAAACTGATCCACTATGTTTTTTTACACCAAACGGGTTCTCATGGAATGTATCACCTTTATAGAAATGTAACCAAGTTTGATGGGTTTGAAAAAATTTTTCCGTATTTGGCAATTTCTCTTCATCGGAATAGTCCCATAAAAATGTCGATCCATATTTAAGAATTTCATTATCGACAACTTCCACATAATACCTGTATGTTATTGGAAAGTTTAAGTTAATTATAAGGCTACCATTTTTCTTTAAAATTCTTTTAAACTCTTTAGTAGCCTCAATTAACTTTTCTACATATTGTTTTTCATTCTCTACATAGTTAATTTGCTTTGTATGGTCTCCACCATACCTAAATGGATCGACCCCAAAGTACGGTGGGCCAGTTAAAATTAAGTCTACAGACTCATCTGGAAGACTTAGATTAGCCGCATCCTCATTTAAAAATATTATTTTATCCATAGTTTTTCTTTTTCCAAAATTCATTTCTATATCCATCAACAATATGTGACTTTACTGTTGACACCTTTTCATTTATTTCTTTTTCAATATTTTTATTAAACTCAACTTCTTCTGAAACCCAAGTTTCTCTTTTTATAGGTATAATTTGATACATGGGCGTTCCTCTTTTTATCTCACCAAGGAAATTTTTGTTAAGTAGAAACGGATAGTTCCCGGCTATAGGCCAATCATCAGTATCAATAATTCCGCTTAATGTATAAAATGGAAGATCTATTCTATTTAATGGATGAATATATAAACTACTATATCCTTCTGGAGTTTTAGGCTCCCATTGAGTTTTCCAAACAAATTCTTCATTATGCCACATTCCATTATTTGGGAGAAGTTTTGATTCTCTTTTTGAGATAGGGTCTATTTTTCCATTATGTTCATAGCCAATAGATCCATCATCATTTTCATAAAATATAACGTCACACCAAAGTTCTTGTATATATCCAGTTAAAAATGTATCCATAAAAGGAACACACTTTTTTAATGTAGCATTAGACTCCCATGATCCATCTTTAAAAATTTTTACATTTTTTTTATTTCCTTCCCACAAAGGAATATCTTTATACCATTGAGGTATATATGATTTAGATGGTTGTGGAAATCTTACTTTTTGCCATGAATGTATAGAATAAGGAATCCATTTTATTGTATTTGAAAGTTGTTTTCTTTTAAACATTTTTCACCTAGAACAAGCACATGCGTTAGGTGGTTGCTGCATTAAATTTTTTGGCTTGTCATTCATCCAAGAAACAATTACATATTTTTTACCCTTTGTTACTGGCATTGCAGCATGTAAATATGCGTAATCTGATGGGAACAATACTATTGATGGATTTTCCGGCTTTACTGAAATATCAAAATGTTTAAAGTATGTTTCTCCACCTTCATACTGAGATGGATTCAAATAAATCAAAGCGGACACTGTTCTATACATATCCCAAGAGCCATCTACATGGAAATCGTATGAGTCTGAGTTCTCATACTTTAAAACATTTAGGCCCTCATCTTGTGTAACAATAATATCAAAATAGTTTGTGTAGTGCTTTACACATGAATAAAAATTTTGTCTTACTTTCTGGGAAAGATCGGGCATAAAGACATCTAGAGCCAGTCCAGAACTTGACCTAATGTATGATTTTAACTCATTATTACCAATTAAGGATTGTTGCCAATCAGACTCGGAGGTTTTATTTAATTGCTTTATTGTTTGTTTAGCAATATCTTCTGGAAACTCATATTGAAAAATAGCCTGTGCTAATTCTGTATACATTGTTCTCCTACAAATATTTCTTTGGTTTTCTATACTTCTTTTTGTATTCTCCGCCTGTAGGCGCTCCACTTTCTAAATTATACCTGCTCATATAAAATTCATCTTGTGCCCGTTCATTGTCTCTTCTATCTTGTTTGCTAGGGCGTACATTATACATTTTCCAGTCCTCTCTTTTAAATGGAATTATCTGTACTATGGGGGTCCCAGCCGAAATTTTTCCTTCGAATCCCTTTACCATTAAAAATGGAAATTGTACTGCAAGAGGGTGCATATCAGTATCAACAACTCCAGTTAATGTGTAGAAAGGAGATATTTGATTAAATGGATGTGTAAATATACAACTATAGCCAGGGGGAGTCTTTATTACAAATGGATTTGTAAATTTATAGGCGTATTCATTATATATACTACCTAGTTCAATATCTCTGATTTGCTCAAATGGGTGCATAGTTACTGGCTTGCCTCCCCCTTCAACTAATTTTGCATCACAGGAGCAAACATGTTGACCTTCTTGATTTATCGTCCATTCCATATCGTACTTGGTTGTTAAATAATATCCTGTAGTGAAAGCATCAAGGACGGGGATGCATTTTTTAATTGTAAAATCTTCTTTTTGATTAGGTATATTTTTATAAAATTTTCTTAAAGACTCAATCTTTTTAAACCAGGGGGGTATTCTTTTAATCGCTGGAATAACCTCCACGCTATTGGTCCCTGTGGATTCTACTGGGATAAACTCTATTTCTTTCATATATGTCCTTTTGGTAGGTATTTTAAAGAAACTGAATGCATTTCTGGATAAGAAAGTCCAGCATATTCGCAATATTTTTTTAGTTTTATTTTATTATTTTCAGTTTCAAAGTATTCATTTATTAGTCTTTTTGCTTCGTTAATTCTATCACATGACGGGTCAACGGCGCTACTCCTTGAATAGAACTCATTATATTGATTTGAATATATATGGCCAAGGAAAAAGTTAAAATTAGGATGAACAAAAGAGTACCCGAGAGAGTGTGCTTCTACAGACATTATAAATTCTTCTTCAAAAAAAAGAAAATTCCATGGAATAATATACTTATAATCTTCAGCAAATTGACGATCTGAAAATATAAAATTAGCATTTAATTTTCTAGCAAATGTGTAGCGGCTATTAATGAAATCATAAAAATCTAAATTTATTGGAGTTGTCCACCTAGGAATTAATGAATATATGCTGTCCCATATTTCAACTTTATCTTTATCTACGCCAGCCTTTTTATCTTCTTCCGTTAAATAACATGCATACATAGGATTTTTATTTTCATTAAACTGTCTTTGTGATTCGGAAACATATAGATATCCTGGAAGATAACAAGACATAATTGTTTTTTTAGATTTAGAAAAAGATTTTGCTTCTTCATAACTTTGTAAAAGTTTGCTGTCCCATGATTTAGTAAGAAGAGTATGAGAGTCTATTTGTAAAACATAGTCTTCGCCGTCATACATGCTCATTGATTCAAGCCTGCCGAACCCGACACCTTCTGCTCTATATTTATTTAAAAACTTTAACCTAACATTTTTAGAATATTTATTAGTTAGATTTTTGGTTTCTTGTATTATTCTAGAATTTTTAAATGGAATTGAATGAGCAGAACCAACAAATATGTTTTGCGGATTATCTGAATTTTCAAAAATATCTTTAAGTGTCTTATAGTATTCTGTATCTTGAACAGATGGAACAGAGACAAAAATTTTAGTCATACTGTTTCTTTACCCAGATATTCTTTTTATACCAACCAATACTTTTACCTCCGACTTTTTCAGAAAGATAATTATTTCTTGGAGTGCTTAAAACACTAATATGAGCCACCCACGAACTTCTTTTTATTGGCATTAACTGACATATAGGAGTTCCTGCTGGAATTATTCCCGTCCACCCCTCCTTAAAAAAGAATGGAATATTTCCACTAGTCCACCACTCATCAGAATCAATTATTCCCGAGGTAGTTGTGAAAGGCAGGTCCCATCTATTAAATGGATGGGTGATTAATAAACTCCATCCTCTTGGAAGTCTCACTCCCCACCTTCCTTGAAAAATCATATGATTGCTAGAATGTCCTTGTGGTCTTGGTATTGTAGACCCGCTATCTCCGTGTCTTTCTTCTATCATGTTTAGTTGAACATGAGTTTTTTCTTCCCACTCATCGGTATATGGATTTTTTTCTACATATCTCCATTTAAGAATATTTTCATAATTTTCATAAACTTCTATAGACTCCCAAGTTTCCATAATGTAGCCAGAAGCCATTGCATCAAAAAATGGTATACAAGACTTCATCCCACCATGTATATTTGCGTCGTTTAGGTTGGCTTTTTTTAACGTATCGCTAAAAATAGCAGACTCTCCATCTTTGTACCACTTTGGGAGATATTGTCTGGTTGGTCTTGGTGGATTAAGGTTATTTAACACATATTGATTTTGTGGTATGAACCTTATTCTTTTCATTTAAATTCTTTCTACTAGATTTCAATATCGCCTGGAGTTGCAATTACTTCTGAACCATCTATTGTTGTATAAAAGCCCTTTTCAGGATCGTAATTCCATCCCTGATTGATGGCTACTGGGCTAATGTCAATAATAGTTGGGCTGCTTAAAATAATTGATGCTGTTCTTTCGTCAAACCTCATAACGGAAACAACTTCTCCGTCAATAATAAATGCGAGCGCTCTATCTTCCATGTCAACCTCCTTTTTCCTTTTCCCATTTATGCTCTGGGCAGAATGCATTTGATAATTTTACTTTTTCTGGCATAAAACAACCACACTTTTTACATTGTCTTGTTAAACTTAAAAAAAATGGGCAATCTTTACATATATCATATCTTTCTTTTGCTTTTATATAAGAAACTCTTCCTATTTTTTTATTAAAAAGGTCCCAGGGTCTTGCATTTCTTTCTTCATGCATTTTATATTATACCTCAAACGGTCTAGTAAATGTATTTGATGACTCGTTGTATGAATCATTTATTTTAGCAGTATCAAATGTATCTAACTGTACTATTATTGGAGAACTGATAAGTAGATATCCAAATCTTTCATCGCAATGAATTATATCTTCTACAATACCATCTACTATAAATGCTATGTGCATGGGGGCATCCTGAGCCGCCCCGTATGGAGACCTAGGAAGATTATTTATATCACTTTTGACCTTAGTATTTTTTTTAAATAAATTTAATTTATTAAATGTTTTTTTAAAAACATAAGATCTATAGGTATCTCTTTTTTTATTTTTATTATTTTTCATTATTCAACCCTAAACTCATCAATTGAATTCCCCTGTCCAAAGGAACTTGGAGCCTTAATTATACCAAATAATTTTGATTTTTGCGGAGAAGATATATTTTGTACGCTATCTGAACCTATTTGCGATGTATAGTTTGTAGAAGTGTACGCCCGTATAGTTACGCTATTTCCAGATAGAATTGCTTTAAAAGATCCAATTGTTCCAGACCAAAGTGTGGAAACTAACGTGGTAATGGTTGAAGTTATAGATGAAACAATATTGATTCTATTTTCTGTTACACAGTTACATGAAAAACTAAAGAATGAGTTACAATTTGATGGGTTAAAAGTTCCTACACAAACTACTGGGTTGAATCCACCAGTACAACTTGATGCATTGCAAACAGACGCATTCCAATTACCACTACATACTGTTGCATTCCAGGCTATGCAGTTAATTCCATTCCAAGACGCACAGTTAGAGGTATTCCATCCACCACTACATACTGGGAACCCTCTTCCAGAGCAAAATCCTTTTGGTGCTGTATTGTTCCATTGAACGCAGGGTCCTGGGCTAAAACCATTACAATTTGACCCATTAACAGTAGCACAGTTTCCGCCGCTTGTAGTTTGACAAGTTCCTCCACTAAATGCATTGCAAGTAGACGCATTCCAGCCACCATTACAAGTCCATCCAATACAATTTCCTCCTCCAAGTGAATTGCAATTAGACGCATTCCAAGAATTGCAGTTTGTGCAAGTTTGACATACTTCTTGTTGCACATATACAGTTGAATACCAATTATTAGCATCTGTTACCCAGAATGCCGCCCCCGTTCCTGGGTTTGGACCACCTATTCCCACAGTAACATCTTGTCTTGTAAACGTAAGAGTGGCTAATGGATAAGATGAGTCGGCGGTGGAAGAAGAAGCCCTATTGCTTACAATTCCCCAAACTCCTCGCCAAACTCTCCATTTTTGCCCAGATAGAGTTCCTAAATTGGTTGAATTATCTGCCCTATTAAATAAATCTATAATAGATGCGAAAACGTTTCTAGAAGATGCAATTATTCCCGTTATAATGTTCATGTTGTGACATTACCAATAAGTACCCAGGTATTTTCTGCTCTTTTTATTAATGATGCTGCCGCCCATTGACCAGACAATTTTGTTGTTGAGTCAAAACTATTTAGTGTTACTCCAGGTACTGATTGAATGGTAGTCTGACCAGAGCCAGTTTGAATAATATCAACTCTACTACCAGTAGGGAATGCAACAGATGAGTTAAGTGGAACCGTAATAGTGTTTGCAGAAGCACTATTCATTTCTATTGTTCTACCAGCATCTGATAATACTAAAGTATATGATGTTCCGGTTTGAGCATTGGATGTAGTAGTGTCAAGTTGTCTTTGAATAGATGTTTTTACACCATTTGATGTTGTATAGGCTTGATTAACAATTCTATATATAGAATTTGCATCAAATTGATCCCTACTTAATGGCATAAGTGCCTCCTACCCTACGCCTGGGCTTCCGTCCAAGAAAGTCTTCCCAAAACGTTAACTGAAGCGGAAGGGTTCAAATTAGTTACAACAATAGTAAGTGTATCTGGGCCGTCAGGATAGATGCCAGATCCAGCAGATGCTGTTCCACCGCCTAGGATAGAGTTACCAAGATCTCTTAGGTTACTCAAATCAACGCTGCCTACTGTATTGACGAAGAAGCCGCCTGTAATTTCTCCACCATTAACAGTTACTGGACCAGTTCCAAAGTCAGCAATCTGGGCTAGTGAAGAATTCTGAATGCTTGCAGAGTTATTAACAGCATTAGTCCAAACTACAGATGATGTTGGAGTTGTATTAAGGAACGCTCTAATCAACATGTTTGCATTTGAAGTGCTGGTACTAATATCTAGAGCAGTTAGTTTAAGTTGCATTCTATTAATAATTTCTCTTGCGCCGAATGCTCCAGCGATACCATTATCTACAGATGGAGCAATTCTAATAGAGAACAATGCTTTTGATGCACTTGCATTTAGGACAGAGAATCTTTCTTGTCCATAGGTAAAGATAAGAGATTTATCATCATCAAATCTACCGTCCATCATCACAGAGGTTCCCCAATGTGAAATAGATGGTGCAAAGTTTGGATATGCAAACTGAACTAATACTGGATTAGTACCAGAATAATTGAATGCCATTGCAGATGCTGTACCCATTGGAGCAAAAATCATATTCGGACTTCCAGCAGTTGGAGCCTCACTCAGAGTTACAGTAGTCCCACTAATACTAGTAATATATGCACCCTCTTGAATTGGTGATGGATTTGTTGTGCTAAATACTCTTTGTCCAACTTGAAGTCCAGTTGCACTTGATACAACACCACTTGCAGAGTTTGCCGTCCAAGTAGTAGAAATACCAGCCACGGCAGTTCCAACTTGACCACGGGTTAATCCTGTAAATGCACTTGCTGTTCTACCAGTATAGTTAACATATTCAGTTTTAGCCCCATCTCTAATCATTAGAGTTCCAGATGTTGGGAATCCCGTATTACCGATAGTATACAAAATTGAGTCTGTTGTAGATATGGCAGATGCAGTTATAGTGTAAGGTGGAAGGTTTATTGTCTCATATCTTGCTGGCAAGTTACCTGAGCGCATATATGCTTCAGTATTGAGATTATTATTAGCCAACTTGTGGCAATAAATTACATCGCCATTTGGACCTCTTACGCCCCACCTAATGAATCCTGCACCATACCAAGAATAGTCAATGTAAAACATCTGCATCTTAGATAGATCGATATTGTATCCAGAAGGACCAGTTCCATCTAATCTATCTATATTAAATTGTGACTGTGGAATTTTTGTTTCAGTTACTTTTGTAATAGTTGCTAATGATGTATTAGTCCCACGATACTCTGGATAAATAGTCATTGAGGTATCTGACTCAATTGACAAAATTAAATATGTTTGACCTCTAATAACTACAGAGTCTCCAGGAATTAATTGCTTTGAATAGGCTGTTGGATATTCTGCGTTAGTTTGAGTTACAGTATTTGAGTTGGTAGTTACTGTTGATCTACCAGAAATTTGTAGATTAGATGAACGTCTTACCGCCCAAAGAGTTGTGCCATCAAAATCCCAGAATAAACCATTCTGAGAGTCGTACTGGCCTAATCTATTTGATGCACCAGACCAAGTAAGAACAGATACAGAAACAATTCCTGATGCCATTGAAGATGCTGGAGTTGATGCTGCAGTATATGTGAATTTAGTTGGGCTTACAGTAGTTTCTACCGTAAATGTACCATTATATGCAGTCTCATTTGCACCTGAAACAATAATAGTTGTACCAGGCGCTATATTATGCGGCTCTCTTGTTTGTACCGTAACCGTGGTTCCACTAGAAACTAGCGACTCAATTCCAGAGTAGGGTTTTAAAATAGTGCCTGATGATACCTGCAAACCTTTACCTGACTGATACCTAAAGTATCTTCTAGTTTGTCTTGCAGTAGATGTATTATTTGATGAAGAGTTTGCAGAGAATAGAACGCCGCCGTCGAATGGTCTGTGCAAAATCTGTCCTTGTGGCCTGCAATAGACTCTTGAAGAAGTAGCCGTCAAAGAGGCTGGAGTGCCAGTAGATGGGTGTGCATAGTAGACAAACTGTGTAGGTGAGTTAACACCAGCAACAACATAATTACCATTTGGTGGGTTGGTGCCAGTAATACCAGCAACAGCAATCTCATTACCTATAGATAGTCCATGGGGAACAGTTGTTGTAACAGTTACTCTTAAATCTGATCCAGATACTGAAATCGTTGGTGCCGCTCCAATTGCTGCACCAGTATATAAAGTTCCAGGATAAATAATTGTTCTAGTAGGCTCTAAAAGATTGGTAAGTGTTGTAGTGTTTACTGCTTTTGCAGTATAAGTAAATGAAACCCCAGCCGAAACAGATTCTACTACAAAGTTACCGTTTGCAATTGGTAGAGCGGAGTCTAAAATAAATATTGGAGTTCCAACTGCAGGAGGATTAGTTGTTGCCACCGTAACAATCCTGGAGTTGGCTCCAAGGCTAATTGCAGATGCAGTTAGAGGAATAGTTGAGGGGTAAGCAAATGGTCTATTGTTCATCAGTAGAATGTTTTCCCACTTAGTTACCTGTGTGCCATACTCAAAGTCAGTATCAATAAGTGCCTGAGGAGTAGATACTCTCAGTTTATTAACTGGATCTAAATATGTCTCGTCTGGCTTAAATGACTCAGAAAACTCGTCAATAGTAATTTGAAGTTTATCTGTAGAAGACATTCCAGAAGTATTAAAGTTGAGAACAATAGTTGTTGTCCCAGTAGCACCAGAAACGATAGCGTTATAACTAGTTGATCTTAAAGATTGGTCGGAGAAATTATAGATTACCTGATTGGTTGTTACGTTTGTAATTAATACAAGTTTTTCTCTAGGAATATACCTAGGGATTACAATTGTATTTGTGGACGGGGTGAATACATACCCAGTCTCTTGCAATATTTTTCTCGCCATATCTTTAAACTCCTAGTAAAATATTTAATGCCTTAAACGGATAGGCACTTCTTTGCTTTATATTTGTGGCTGGCATCAATCTACCGTCGAAAACTGATCCAGGTTGTGGTGCTTCTGTAAAAGACACATAGCCTTGACTATCAATGATGAATCCTGGATCTTGGACCTCACATAGCCAAACATTATCTACATCTCTTATACTTTGCATTATACCATTTATAGACATAAAAAGTCTTAGTGGAGAAGTAATTGTTACTGATGCTCCATTATATGTAGGAATAAATCTAGTTGATATTCCGTCGAATTGCGTTCGATCTAATTGAACTAATTCATTGTCTGTGCTATTTTTTATTACATATACAACGCTTGCTGTATCTTGTCTAAGATATATCGCTGATGCCGTTCCAGCCGTCAGGAAACTAGAGGATGCAGATACTGGCAGGAAGTCTGATGCATGTTGACCGTCAAGTAGGTCGGCATCTATTCCTGATCCCGCTCCGTCAACTTCTTGTATAGCAGTTGCAAGATTTTGATTAAACCATACACTAGATGACGCATTGTATGAAATAATGTCATTGTTTGTAACACTATTTATTAAAACGTCATGTATTTCACCTAACTCATATCCATTTTGCACGTTTACAAAAAGTAAACCATTTCCAGCATTTGCTCTTTGCACAACACCAATAAAAACTGTATGATTTGGAGCAGAAGGCTTAATATTAGTAAATTTACCAGCAGAAGCAGATAACCATAAAGTATCTCCAGGTGAATATGCACTTAAATTAAGTCCATCTACAACGCCAAATTCGGTAATAAAACCTTGACTACCTATTCCTATTGCCTCTGCCACCACTCCTAAAGTTTTAGCAGATGTGGGATCTCCTGTGTTGATTGCTTTTTTAACAGATGCTCTATCTCCTGACGCTCCAAATAAATAAACAACATCACCTTTAACAAGGGGGGAACCTTCAGCATTTGTTACATATGCATGAACATGCTGTCCGATATGAGCGGCAACATTTCCACCAATAAGGCCAACTTCTGGAGTTCCAAAACTTTGATTCCATTGGAATCTTCCTACTGCCAGCCCTGGTGAAGCAGTAATATCAATGTCTAGCGCTCCCACAGAAAATGTTCCAGAAGCACTTCTAGAAACTAATGTATTAGGTATATTTAATGGGGTTCCAGATGCTGAACCGCCTCCGCCACCACTATTTCCATCACCAATTAAAACCCAGGTTGAATCGGAAGACCATGCATATAAAGAACTTGCAGAAATCCATAGTTGTCCAATAAAAGGATTTGATGGTGATGAAGAGGAATAGTTAACAAGGTTAGTAGAATCGCCTACAATAAGGCCGTTCTTAACTTTAAAGTCTTTATCAATACTGGACAAGGTTCCCTATCCCCTCGTTTTATTATTATGCATCTATTGCAGTACGGACTGCCTTAATTATAATATTTGTAGATGCAGCATCTGGAGATGAACCCGTTAATGATACTGTTCCGCCAGATTCGGTAGCGCTAAATGTTAGATTGGCAGCACCTGTTGCAGCATCCATTATTGAGTATTCTGATAGTGAAACATCTGTTCCATCCCACATAACAAGAATCTTTTCTACTGTCATTTTTGTACTCTGCTTTGCTCTTATCGTATATTCAGCGGTGGTGAATGAAGAGACAGCAAAAGTATCAATTGTTGTTGGGGTATTATTTGCTGTTATTGTGGCGGAAGAAGAAGTAATTCTGCCTTCTGGTAGGTCTACACCAGCAAATGTAGGAGTTGATGTAGTAGCAATATTTTGTGGAAGGCTAAGTACAACAGATGCACTTTCTACACCAGATCCTGCGACCAAAATTTGGCTTGGCGTGCCATATATGCCATCAACATAGTTACCTGTGGTATCTGTTCCAAGGGCAATAGAATTTGCAGCAATAGTAAGAGCAATACTTGCACTATCAAGATTGGATACAGTACCTGTACCAGTAACATCGCCTGTAAAAACAAGATTAAAATCTTTTTCTACAGTTGCAGTCAACGTACCAGAGGCTAGATCTGTTAACGTTACATTACCCGAAAGGTCCCCACCTAGAGTTATTGTTGGGTCTGGCTTATTAAGAATATTTGACCAATCTACATTAGCATCTAGTTCTCCCTTTGTTCCACTAAAAACTTCAGATGTATTTGTAGCATCTGGAATAAAGGTAAACTTGCCAGTAGAATCGTCAAAACCAAAGAATCCAACTTTTGCAGAAGTTCCATTATGGTATCTAAATTCGATGCCGCGATCTTTATTGTCATCTACAGTTGGGGCGGTATCTCCACCAAGAGTAAAGATTGGATCATCGATAGTAACAACTGTTGAATTAATAACTACTGTAGATCCTGAAATAATAAGATTTTCACCAACAGTTAGTGACCCAGCAATAGTTACATTATCTGGAAGACCTATCTGAATATTTCCAGTTGAGGCTGATACAGTAATTTCATTAGCCGTTCCACTAACAGATTGAACTCCAGACATTCCAAGAAGTTCAGATGCTGAGTACCCACCTAGATATTGTGAGTTAAGGTTATTAACCTGTACGGATGATGAAACTACTAATGGTGCGCCTGTAAGAGCAGTTGAAGTAATGGTATTGAAGGATACATTTGCTGAAGTGGCTACGTCCTGACCAATTGATATTGCTGATACAGCACCTTCTCCTGCTGAAGAAGATACAGAAACACCTGTTCCTGCAGATATTCCAGCAATATAGTTGCCTGTTGTATCTGTTCCTAGTGCAATAGAATTTCCTGCAATTGTAGTAGCAATAGAAATTTGACCATTACCAAGATTTGTAAGTGTGGCGCTAGCAGCACCAGTAATGTCTCCAGTTAATTCAACCCCAATTACTGGATCAGGGACATTAGTAACATTATTAAAATCTAGGTAGTAAGAACCATGCTTACCGTCTAAAAGATCGGCAGAAAGGTTGCCAACGTTTGCAGAAGATGTAACAGTAAACGGTGGAAGTGAAGATGTAGTGGATACAATCTGGACGCCTTGGACATTAGCGCCAGCCACCACACCATTCTTAACAACAAAGTCTTTATTTACAGTAGCCATACGAACCTCACAAAAGATGAATTTAATAAAATTATATCATTATAAGTTTATTATTGTTCTGAAAAATTTGACAACTGCGGAAGAAGTATCTCCATCCGATATCAGGCACGAAAGTAGTGCATTGGGGCCAGAAATATCTGCGGATAGTGTATAGGGAATGCTTCCACCCATTTCTACCTTACCGTATTCTGATATACCCGCATTTGCACCATTATGCAGCACAGTAGATTTTACATTTGTATACTTAGCCCCTTGGCTAATTTGTATATTATACTCTGCGCTTCTATAGGCACTGGCAGAAAAGGAGTCTATTGTGGTTGAAAGATTAGTAGTAATATTAATTACGGCAGAAGAATGAGATGTTTGACCAAACTTAACTCCACCAAAAATAGGAGAATCAGTAGTCTTAACCCCTTGGTCCAAATAACCATCATGAACCGACAACGTATCTCTAAGATTATTGTGATCTTGTAAATGTCCAGATTGTCCATGGTCCCTAATGGGAGGGATAGCCATAAAAACTCCTCATATTTATTTATTTAATATTAACATAAAAACGATCAGTACATGGGGAACGATTCATTAAGCCACCGTTCAATTCTTTCCCTGTCTTTTATAGAATTGATACCTTCATATAGAACCACTGCTGAAATATCTCCTCTAAGTTGTCTACCTATAAACAATTTATCTATACTAAGAGATCCAGTATTTTTTGTACTCACAAAATTTCCATTAATAAATACTGAGGCACTTGTTCCATTATTTAATATAGAGAATAATTTAAATTTATTGTCTGATAATAAATAGTTTTGGGTGGAGCCATATGATATAAAGTAACTTGCACTATTAGAATAAAGTATAGATGCCGTAGTTGATTGAAGAAATATAGAGTCTCCAAAGTTTCTTGCAACTACATAGAGTGAGTTGGGAGCGGTAGAAGAGGCTGAAGACTCCATAAATGTTGTAGATCCATTAAATTTAATTGTTGGAAAATCATTAGAAGTAAGAGGAATTCTCCATTGAGATATATATGAACTTGAAGTTACTGGATATAGTCCTAAATTGTCCCAGGAAACATAATCTCTAGGATCATTTGATCCATTATAGAATCTTAATACTGATCTAATACTTGAAGAGGGTGTTGTAAATACAGCAGATAAAGAATATATTCCTTTTGAATTGCTTGATGCATAAGATGAAGCCGTAAATGTTTCAGAAACCCCGTCGCTACTTAATACAACTATTTTCCTAGCATTAAAATTAATACTAGATGCCGTTTGAGGTTTATCTAGTTTTATAGATCCAACTACAGTATAAGTTTGATTAGAAAATGTTCCTATTGATGCCGTATTAAATGTTAAATCTATGTATGAATCATTGGAGATAGTGCTTGGTGTAACTTTTACTCCCTTATTTCCATTAACAGCAGCGGCAGTAGAAGACTCTATTGTTGTATTTACAGGTGTTATAAAACTAATATTATTTGTGTCTGATCCATTTAACTGGTTGCTTCTAAGAATATTCAGAGACTGAGACCGATAAACTGGTGCTACAACAATATTATTTTGAATGCAATTATTATTATTGTTAGATAGATCCTGCCAAAAAGTAAGCCTTGAATCATCTTCTGGTGGAGCGGCATTTAAACCATTAACAAATCTTGCATCTAGCCACAACTTTAATCCATTAATAACTCTTGGGTCTAAAGGCTTAGACATAATATTTTCAGAAAAGTCAGATATTGTTCTATTCATGCTAATACCAGAATTATCAGTCATAAAAATCGTTGGAGTATATCTTATTTCAGGAAGAAATACGGTGGATGATGTTGGATAAAGTTTATAGTCTGGACCAGCATCGTCTCTCATTGACAAATATTGTTCAGTTGACTTAAATGTCTGCATTTGAAAATATTTAATTTTAGGAGGGTAATTAATAGAATCTTCTGAGTACACCTCAAAGTCAAACTTAAGATAGGAGTCTGAAAGGTTTTTATTGTTTATAAATGATAAATAATTCTCATGAGAGAGTAGGGTTTTTGGATAAATGACGCTTCCGCTATAAGATAAATGTGTTACATAAAAGTATACCTGTGAAGCAGAATTAATGTCTGGGTAACCAACCTTTATTACATTAGCAAAAAGTTTCTGCTCAGTGTCTGAGATATACTCCGAAAAATTAATAGAATGAATATTAAAACTACCATACCCGTATGATGAAACTTTAAATCTATTTTTTTCAGAGTCATAGACAAATCTATATTTATCTTTTCTATATGAATTTAAATGTTGAAATGTTGATGAGGCAGAAAAATCTTTTTGAACAACTAAGAACTCTTCAAACGATCCATTGAATTGACTAACGTCATAAACACTGTCAGTGAAACTGAATTCATTATAGTTTAATGAACTCCCTATTCTTAAAGATATATCAGCAGACGGTGGAAAGTATGGAGTCAAAGGATCTATACCGTACCCGTCTGAACTAACATAATTAAACGATGCGGACTGAATAGATTGATTTTCTTGTGCAAAAAATACTGTAGTGTTTCCAGAAAACTTCATACCAATATAAAATGATGGGCTTGAACTTATATTAGATACAGGAAAGGAAATAGAAGATGAGCCAGGTACATTGGCTACAACCCTATAACTGTTTTGATCATTATATAAATCAAAATTAATTATCTCATTCTCAGGAAACTTTCCATAGGACACTAATCTTTGAGATAGGTATGGGAATGGAAGTTGTCCATTGAGTTTAAATTTAACAAAAAATGGATATTCTCCTCCGCCAATTTTGTTATATAGTTTGTCAATTTCTATATATGAAGCCTGAGTAGCACTGCTAGATCGATAAAATGAAATTCTTCCTGATGCAGTGTCTATATTGTTATCAAATGAATATAGTTTTGGATTAGAGTATTGTGCTGATTTTATTCCGTCATTTTCTAGAGAAAGGTCAAGTAGTTCTGTTAATTTCCACTCGTTTTTATAATCCCAGTTAATATCAATAATTTTTTCAGTCGGTAATGTAGATAAGTTATACAAGTTGCCACCTCTTGTATAAAATACATCATCAGTGACTGTCTTACCTAATCCATAAACATAATGTCTTTTGGCAACAGAAGTATTGATTGCGTTTGGATAAAATGCAATAGAATCTACCACCCAAGATTCTTGCGGTGGACCATAAAAATCAATGTAGTCGTTTGCGGTATGCTGTAGGTCTATATCCAATGCAGGGATATTATCAAACGTATTAAACTGTGCGCCATTTATTGTAAGAGATAGACCAGAGAATGTTTTAGAAACTACAATATGTGTTGGCTCGGATAAGTCCACTACATCAGCAGATACTTCTGCGTAACTAGCAGTTGTGCCGTACCTAAATATTAAATAATTGTCTTTAATGAATAAACCTATATTTTTATAGTTGCGTTTTTTAAATATAGGATATTCTGTTGGAAATAAATTGTTTGACTGGAACCATAAAGATATAGATGAATCTTTACTAGAATAAAGTTCTGAGAATTTTCCAAGGGCTGGAATAGATAGACCCACGGTGGAACTTGAAAGGCTTAATGCTAGACCTCCGCCAAAAACTATGGGGTTATTCATAACATCTGTATTAGAAATATTTATAGAAGCACTATATGAATTCTGGTTGCTATTAAAAAAATTTATAGGTTTAGATATTGATGAGGAGTTAGTAATATCATCTAAAGGCCAAACAATTTCTGCAGAGTCTCGTAAAATAAGTTTACTGTAAGACACTTACCCTCCACTATGCCGAATTAATATCTACCGTTTCACAGTACCCTGCGGCACAGGCTAAGTCCTGGCTCCCAGTAGTACCATCTGATGATTCATAGTAACTTAGCCATGCCCAGTCAATATTATTCGGAGTTTTTTCTAATAATTCATTATACTCTACATCGGTTATATCCTGGTAGGGGGCCTGCTGATAAGTATGGTCTGAGTATGGTAAGAATGATACCCCCGATAACTCATCCATATGATCATAGACCCAGGCACCAACCGCCATCCATTCATTTTCTTTTACAGAAATAGTAATCGATGGTTTATGTTCAGACCAGTGTCTTTGATACATTAGCCAAAGTTCTAGATGCTGTATAGCAGTAAGATCTTTTCTTGTAAGAGAACCTTTTGGAGCCTTAATAGGAAATGTAAACACTGTTGTCTCTGAAGGTTTCATTACATCTGGCTCAGAGATAATTCCAAAATCTTTTAGCATAGTGGTAATGGGGTCTTTATTGTCTCCACGGATAGTACGGGCGTAGAATTCATTGTGCCAAGGATGCATTCCTGATGAGCAGCCGACCAACTGAGATACCGTTCCAGAAGGCTTTACACAGGTAATAGCAGCGGCAGGATTAATGTCTAGTGTCTTTGCCCACTCTGCATTTACTTCAACAGCCTTCTCTCTCATGGCATTAAGCCAGTCAATAAGTTTCGCCTCTCCTTTACTACCATTAAGAATTTTATGCCCAAGTTGACCAGTTAATGATACTCCAAGCAATCTTTCCTCTTCACAATTTTTTTGCCATTGTTTGCGTAGATATTTAAATCTTGTGAATGTAGACTGAAATGTTCCAAGAATAGTTGCTACCTCAACTTTTTCTAAAAGGTCTTCTAGTGTGTCATTCTCTCTCACAACAATTTCTGTAAGATTACAAAACTCAAACGGTCTAAGGATAATTTCGCTGCATGGGTTCGTGCCAAATTCTGCTGTTGCATCTCTGCGACCATTTACTGCTGCTACTTTACGGGCGGCATCTCTAGAAAAAATACCTCTTTCTCCACTCTTAGAGTCATACAATGATTTCCATTCAGCCATGAATACTTCCATGCTTGGCTTTGATTCATATACGGCAGAGTTATTAGCAAGAGCGCGTTGTCCGTTATATTCCCACCATGAGCCAGACTTAGATGATGCCATATTACGGTCTTCAAGATCCGAGAGGGAGATCATCGCAGAGCGTCGAACACCACCGACAACTACAACTTCTGCAATCTTACACATAATGTCATGAGCCTCTAATGGAGTAAGTTTTCTTCCAGCAGCACTTTTAACTGTTTCAACGGTAAATTTAAAAAGACGTTCTAAAGGTTCTGGCCCTGATGCTCTTCCACCAAAAGTTTTAAGTCTTGCGCCTGCGGGACGAACATTAGAAACATCCCATGATGGAACCTGTCCCTGATAAAGAAGAGCGATAAGTTCTCTTAGGGCTTTAGCCCACCCAGCCTTAGAATCATCTACAACAATGGATGTTGATGAATTCTCAAAGTGTTCATTGATGACAGGGAGTTGATTAATGTATTTTGATTCTACTGAATACCCAACACCAGTCCCACACATAAGGATGTACATTGCTTCATCAAACGAGCGAAGTGAGTCAACAGGGAGATAGGAGCAATTATATAAACATGTGCTATCTCTTTCTAATGCTGGTCCAGCGGTCATAAGACCACGCATAGAAGGCATTACGTTAGTATGAAGTATTGCTTGCTCTATTCTTTCTTTTACTTCATCTGATACTTGATAATCATTATGTTTATCAAGAGTTTCGACTATATAGTTTACAAATCTTCTAACAGTTTCATGCCAGTCCTCTCTACGGTTTTCTTCTTCTATCCATCTTGCATAACGTGTCTTATGGATAACTTGTTGGTAGGCGGTTGGTAGTGAAACTGTCATTTTTACTCCTGTTAAAATATAAATTGGTCGCCAGCACTAGTATGGCGACCTTAATTATTCTACTACGTCTAGCATCTAAAAGATATCATTTTAGTCTGTGATATTATATCGACATGATTACAATCCAAGAACTTCATGCGTACAAAAAATTATCTGAATTGGGTCTAGTTCCATCTTTAGTTTGCCCAGTAGATGTATTTCATACAGAAGTGTTTCCATGGATAGATGAAGAGGACAAAATATGTTTATGGTGCATATTTTGTAATGCAAAAGTTTATCTAGGTGAATTTAAAGAAGACTATATTAAAGGGTTACTTCATCGGTAACAAAAATGTTACCAGTCATTAGTGTTGTAACTACACTAGAAGAAGAAATCATTTGAACATCGTATACCCAGTTTTTACTTGCATCTAATAATGTAGAATTTATTGAATTTAATGTAAACAGAACTCTTCCTGATGATGCAGATGTTATGCTGCTATCGAAACTGGCTGTGGGGGTAGCAGTTCCTTTTTTCTTTACTGCTCCAGAAAAAGTTGTTCCACTAGGAATTAGGTATGCGCTACCACTAGTTTGTAATGTAAGTGAAAACCTTAAAGTATCACCTTTATACAATTCAAAAGAGTTATATGCTGGCATTGTCATCTTTGTACAACCACCTTATATCCATTGAGATCTATTACAGACTTAATTTTAACACTATTGGCATTAAGCAGTTCTAGATCTGATATAACTAAGTTATTGTTCAAATTATATAAAGAAATAATCGGTGTACTGTGTTGAAGATTGTGATTGATGGTGTAGGAATAAATTCCTAATGAGGCGGAAACAGATGGAAGGGTGGCGCTGGCGGTAAGTACAACATTTCCAGTTAATCCATTAACGGAAAAAACACTTTGAGCATCTGCTCCTAATGATAAAACAATTGTATCTATTTCATTTGTATATTCTATATCGATGGCGTCAATAGATTCATTTGTATATTCTATATCGATGGCGTCAATAGAGTTGCTATAGTTAATAGTTATATTATCGATATCAGACATTTGTATCTCCAGATTCTAAAGCATGTACTCTTTTTTCTATTCTATTAACAGCATCTCTTAAAGACATTCCAGAGTTGGGTCGAAGTTCATAGTCTATTTTGTCTATTTTATACTCTATTGCAGAAAATCTTTCAGTTCCTACTTCTAAACTTTTTTCTATACTAGAAATTCTTTGAGAAATTCCTGGTCTAGGTGGAACTCCTGGCCTTTCTTCTTCTCCAAGAAAGTCATCAAAGAAGTGAACTATTCTCTTTATGAATTTACTTGTTTTAATTGTGGCAATGATAATTACTGTTGCCGCTGTAAGAAGTGCAGCAATTGCAATGATATTTTCTGCAACCAGCCAATTGTTCATATTTAGTTATCTCCAGATTAAACTATGGTTTATCCTTTCCAAATAATTTAATCCACGTTGTCTTATTTGGAAGCCCATCTTGTCTATCTGGGTTAATTCCAATTTGAGATTGATATCTCTGAACAGCCTTAATTGGATATTTCTGAGTTCCTGCTGCAAGTGGTTTTACTTTTAATACTCCAGCATCATACAACTTGCAGGATACTCTCCATGATGCTTTATTTGCAATACCCTCTTGCGCTGCTTTCGTAGCAGCGGATCTTGAAGGAATAGTGCCGTCCCAAAGAGGCTGCTTCATACGCTTTTTAATTTGATCTCTCCAGTATGGAGCATTATATGGCTCAATAGAAGATGATCCTGGATAACTGCCCCAAGCACCATCAATAGTATCGTTCTTCCGTCCAATGCTAGGTGATGGGCCGTTTGGATTCCAGCCATGGCATCCATCTGTATAACATTTATGGGTACCAATAGCCTTAGATACATCCCAGCCACAAAGTTCGGCTAATGCTGCCATTGTTCTAGCAGTAGTATCAATTTGATAGTCATTTATCGTGCCAACTTTAATACCAGGGTCATCAATCTCAATACCAAAGAATCTAGTTTGACCAAAGAATCCATGCTGGTCAACACCGAGAGCAGGAACAGGGCCACCTAAGCCACAGTGATATACACTTCCAGCGGCAAGTAGAGTAGTTTTATCTTTTCCAATCAGCATATTGCAAACTGGTAGATCATACGCTGTAACTGCCCATCCCAAAAT
>Ga0222712_10000679_pt1 | contig 43832 bp, 37 predicted proteins | sample C33_657DmetaG_FD_165043 | JGI IMG/M metagenome (GOLD analysis project Ga0222712, IMG submission 165043) | Estuarine water microbial communities from San Francisco Bay, California, United States - C33_657D | ecosystem: Environmental > Aquatic > Marine > Unclassified | place: USA: California... | reverse complement strand
TGTCCACCGCGGCCAACGCCTTCCTCGGCGCGCTCGACGAGTCGCAGAAAGCCAAGGCGACGTTCGCCTTCGACGACGCGGAGCGGACCCACTGGATCTTCGTGCCCTCGGCCCGCAAGGGGCTCCCGCTGAAGGAGATGAATCCCGGCCAGCGCCACTTCGCCCAGGCCATCCTCGCTGCTTCGCTGAGCAGCCGCGGACACATGAAGGCCGAATCCATCATGGCCCTGGAGCACGTGCTCTTCGAGATCGAGAAAGGCTCCGGCCCGAAGCGCGATGCGGAGAACTATTTCGTGTCGATCTTCGGCCAGCCCGCGGCCAAGGGCACCTGGGGCTTCCGCTGGGAAGGCCACCACCTGTCCCTCAACTTCACCTTGGTCGACGGCGAACTGGTCAGCTCGACCCCCTCGTTCTTCGCGAGCAGCCCGGGCAAGATCAAGGAAGGCCAGCCCGGCCCCGTAGGCTTCGAACTCCTGAAGTTCGAAGACGACCTCGGCCGCCAGCTCGCCCGCTCCCTCACCGCCGAACAGCGCAAGAAGGGCTTCCTCAACAAGGACCCCTTCAAGGAAGTGGTCACGGTCAACAAGCCCAAGGCCGATGGCATCATCAAACACCAAGGGATCCCGGCCGCGGAACTGGATGAGGCCCAGAAGCGCATCCTCGGACAGCTGATCGTCGAATACGTCAGCCGGACGCGTCCCGATTTCGCCGCCCGCGAACTCAAGGCCATCGAATCGGTGAAAGACTCCCTGGTCTTCGCCTGGAACGGCGGCCTCGAAGTCGGCGAGCCTCATTATTACAGCGTCCAAGGCCCGACCTTCCTCTTCGAGCTGGTCAACTTCCAGGGCGGCGCCAACCACGTGCACGCCTCCTGGCGCGACCTGAAGAAGGACTTCGCCTACGACCCTCTCCGCGAGCACGCGAAGGAACACGCGGCCGGCAAGTAAGCCGATGAAACCCCGGGTGACCGGGGTTTTTCATTTCCAGATCCGGCGCCGAGGACCCTTAAGGCCCGGCGTCAGTTCAGCGCACGGTCACGCCATGCGCGGCGAGCTGTCGGAGGAACTCCGGCGGCGAGGGCGGGCTGATGACGAAATTCTTGAACCAACCGGTACGAAGGCGGAGCAGGATCAGCTGCGAAGGCCGGAAGGTATCGGTCCAGTGCTCCCCCCAGTAGGTCCAGTCGTGCGACGCCCAGGCGACGTCGGCCAGCGCCACTTTGCGCAGGGTGAGTCCGTAGATGCGCACGCGCACGCACGAATCGTCGACGGCGAAGGTCATGCCCCGGAAGATCGCATGGGCCACGACCGCCGCCCATACGAGGGCCGCGATGAGCGGGAGCAGATGCCGGAAGACCTCCATGGAACAGGAATTATGAGGGTTAACGGCCTGCCTGAAACCCAAAACCAAGCCCACGCTGGACAGCCCCTCCCTTCGCGGATTGCCTTGTCCCATGGCCCGCGCGACCAGGCACCTGAACACGAACGCCCTCTGGGCCGACGTCGGCGTGCGCACGCTGCGGCGGCTCGGCCTGACGCACGTGGTGATCTCCCCGGGCTCGCGGTCGACCCCGCTGGCCCACGCGTTCGCCGAAGCCGCCGGCCTGCACGTGACGGTGGCCCTCGACGAACGTTCGGCGGGGTTCATCGCCCTCGGCCTCGCGAAGGCCACCGGTCAGCCCGCCGCCCTGCTCTGCACCTCCGGAACGGCCGCCGCCAACTACCTGCCCGCCGTCGTCGAAGCCCGTCTCTCGGCCACGCCCTTGCTCGTCCTGACCGCCGACCGCCCGCCGGAGCTCCGCGAATGCCACTCCGGGCAGACGATCGCCCAGAACGGCATCTACGGCGGCTATCCCGTCTGGTCCGCCGAAGCGGCCGTGCCTTCGGCCGACCTCACCCTGCTGCGCCACTGGCGCCAGCTCCTCGTCGATGCCTGGCAGCGCTCGCAAGGCCCTCTGGCGGGCCCGGTGCACCTCAATCTGCCCTTCCGCGACCCTTTGCCGCCCTCCGAGCCCGAAAAGGGCTACAAGGCCCCCGCAGGACTCGATCTCGACACCTTCACCGCCGTGCCGCCTTGCGGCATCGTCCAGCCGACCCTCACCCCCTCCGTGGTCGCCAGCGTGCTGACCAAGACCGAACGTGGCGTGATCATCGTCGGCCCGCACGCGTTCGAAGACCGCGATGAAAGCGCCGCTGCGGTCCGCGAACTATCCCGGCTGACCGGCTGGCCCGTCCTCGCCGATGGCGCCGGCACGCTGCGCGGCGACCTCGCCGGCGACGCCTCGCTCGTCACCGGCTACGACCTCATCCTCCGCGACGTCGGCACGGCCCGGGCGCTCCGTCCGCAGGCGGCCGTATTCATCGGACCCCTGCCGACCAGCAAGGTCCTCCGCGCATGGCTCAAGGAGGGCGACATCCCGGCCGTGCAGCTCGGACGAGCCGGCGAGAACACCGACCCGACGCATTCCCGCTGGAGCCGACTCGACGGTCGGCTCGTGCCTGCGGACGAAGCCGTCGCCGCGAGCCCCTCGGCTTATGCGCTGGCCTGGCAGAAGGCCCAGAAGGCCGCGGTCAGGAAGCTCTCCCGCATCGTCGACGTCGACTGGCCCTTCGAAGGGCGCGTCGTGGCGCTGCTCGAAGAAGCCCTCGGACCCGACGATCGCCTCTTCGTCGGCAGCAGCATGCCCATCCGGGACGTCGAGTGGTTCTACCACCCGCCCGGCCCCGGACCGGAGATCCTGACGAACCGCGGCGCCAACGGCATCGACGGGACGGTCTCGACCGCGCTCGGCGCCTCGCTCGACGGCAGGCACACCGTGCTCCTCTGCGGCGACCTGACCTTCCTGCATGACAGCAACGCGCTGCTCTCCGCCTACGGCCACCGCGGCGACCTCACGGTCCTCGTGATCAACAACCAAGGCGGCGGCATCTTCAACCACCTCGCCGTGGCCCGGAGCGCGCGGTTCGAGCAGCTCTGGGGGACGCCGCAGGCGACCGACCTCGGCAAGCTCTGCGCCGCGCACAAGGTGCGTCATGACCTGGCCGCAGGCTGGGAAGACCTGCGACGCCTGCTCGAGATCCGCGGCAAGGGCGTGCGCATCATCGAATTCCGGACCGACCGCGAAGCCGACGCCGCCTGGCGGAAGAAGTCGTTCAGGTAAGGGGTCAGACCGCTTCTGACAGTTATCGCTCAGAAGCGGTCTGACCCCTTACTTTACTCTGTCCCTGTCCGGAGCCACGGATTAAAAATTGGTCATGCGTTCGGCTACCCTCGCCCTGCTCGCCTGTTGTGCGACCTTGGTCTCGGCGGACAAGGTAGAGCTGAAGCCGGCCGAGGTAGCCTCCCCTCAGACGGAGTTCGCGGCGCAGGTCGCGCCCGGCGCCACGCTGCGGTTTGATCTCCCGGAACTGCCGGCGGACCGGAAAGGCGCCCGGGCGGCCTGCCACGTCATCCTGCCGGCGCATTACGTGCCCTCGAAGCGGTATCCGTTGGTCGCATGGCTCGGCGGCGGCGAAGGCAGCAACCGGCCGGAGGGATCTTTCCTCCCTTCCGGCGAGTTCATCCTCGTCGGCCTGCCCTATCCCAAGGGCGCGAACAACCCCGCGCAGGCCAACATGGTCGGCGATTACGCCCGGGTCTGGGAGTATCACCGCTTCATGCTCGACGAGGTCCTGCGGGTGATCCCGAACATCGACCGGGCCCGCTCGGTCATCGCCGGCTTCAGCAACGGCGCGCACGCCATCGACGGGATGCTGAGGCTGAGCACCCGCCCGCGGCTCACCGATTACTTCGGGGTCTTCGTCTTCGCCGAAGGCGGCGGCACCGGTTACACCTCGCTGGGCGCCCTGCCCGACCTCACGGGCAAGCACGCCTATGTCTGCTGGGGCGGCGCGAAAGGGTCGAACCAATCGAACACCCGTCACCTGCCCGCCGCCTTGGAAGCCAAGGGCGCCGTGGTCGTCGGAAGCGAGATGGCCGGCGTGGGCCATGCCTTCGCGGCTTCCGAACACCCCAAGGTCGCGGCCTGGCTCGAGCAGGTCGCCCTGGCGCCGGCCAAAGGGAAGAACTGATCGACCGGCCTAGAAATAGGCCTTCAGGAATTCGGCTTCGGCCGCGCCGAGCGGAGCCTCCCCGGTGGCCATGGCCACGGAGTGCGGGAAACGCTGATGTTCCGCCGGCAGGACGCGGAAGCCGTGGCGTTCGTAGATCGCAGGCTTCACCTCGGAGAACAGCAGGAAACGCGCGTCGGGATGCGCGAAGCGATGGAGCTCCATGACGGCACGCACGAGCAGCGAAGCGTAGCCCTTCCCGCGCCGGTCGGGCGTCGTGGCCACCGACGCGAGGCCGATGAGGCTTGCGCGGAAGCGCAGCACGTTGAGCGCCGAGACGGGCTGACCGGAAACGTCCTCGAGCAGGTAACGCGTCCCGCGCACATGGTTCGGGTCGCCGTCTTTATCGGCGCAATATTGCTCGAAAGCCTTGCCCTGTTTCCACGCGTCGTAACCGAAGGCCAGGACGGTCCGTAGGTCCTCAGGCTGCACGAGCCGCAGACGACCGACGGGCGTGAAACGCGGACGCCCGTCTTCGATGACGCCTTCGAACATCCCACGGGCTCGGACCCAGGTACGGGCCGCGGGGTTGTCATAAAGGCACCGGTAGACCACCTGAGGCGAAAGATCCTCGGAATGCGCCGCCTCGCCGAGCCGGAGGTAATGGTTGCCCTTATAATGGCGGTAGAGGGTCCAGGACATCGTTGCAAAACAGGGATAGGGGTAGGGGCAGGTGTAGAGGTAGGCAAGGCAAGGGGCTTGTGGCCGCCGCAGGGCGGCCGAAGGTAGGGGCGTGGCTACGCCGCGCCCTCCGCATCGGAGTGCACGATGAATCGTGCCCCTACCCTCGTTCGCCCTACGGCGAACCCAGGACAGCACGTGGCGCTGTTCCTACCTCAAGGCATCACTACCCCGATACTCGATACTCAATACTCTATCTCCTACCCCTTTCCCTGCCCCTACCCCTATCCTACTTAGCCGGCCCCCAATGGGACGTGAAGGGATGCAGGATGAAGAGGGGCTTGCCGACCACGGCGTCGGCCGGCACCTCACCCCAGCCACGGGAGTCGAAGCTGTTGGCGGAATTGTCGCCGAGCGCGAAGTAGTGCTTGGCCGACACGGTGTGCTCCCGGTCCAGCGGAATCGCGTAGCGGTCGCCGCCCGCATCGGGCAGGTAGCCGTAATAGCCCTGCTCCGTCGCCCGACGGGAATTGAGGACCATCGGCTCGGGCGAGGTCACGACCTTGCCGTCGACGAAAAGTTCGCCCTTCTCGCCCACGCGGAGCGTCTGTCCCGGCGTGCCCGCCAGACGCTTGACATAGTAGTTCTGCGAAGGTTGGCCGTATTGGTCGTTCAGGCCGGGGATGGTGTTGGTCCGGAAGACGAAGGTGTCGCCGCGGGACGGCTCGACGAAATGGTAGGACATCCGGTCGACGAAGAGCATGTCACCGGTGAGGATGTCGAAGTTCAGCAAGGGCTGCCCGACGGTCGCAGTCCGGCCGGTCACCAGCCGGGGCCCCAAGGGCCCGTCCATCTTGATCCGTCCTTCGCTCCTGGCCTTGGCGAAGACGACCTGCCAGCGATCGGCGTCCTGACGCGGCAGCTTGAGCGCCGCCTCGGCAGGGAAATAAGTGCGCAGCAGCACGGACTCGAAACCGAAATCCGCCGGCACGAGGACGGTCTGGGTGGCCGAGCCGACGAGCAGTTCGTGCTTGTCGGCGGCCCCTTTCCAGACGCCCGAACCCAGGATCCCGGTGTCGGCCGTCCGTTGACGCGGACGCAGGCCGTATTCCAGGTTACCCCGCTCGCCGCGCTGCACCATGAGCGGGATGGCGACCTCACCCGACGCTTCGGCCGGGATGAGATAGGTCCAGGTCCACTGCAGCTTATCCAGGGCCTGCTGCGCCAGGCCGGGCGCCGGCGCGTCCGGAGCCCGCACCTCGGCCGTCATGCCGTTGTACGTCGGCCACATGGAATTGGTCGGGATCTTGAACGGCTGGAGGAAGAAGCTGCGGATGGTGCCGGCGACGATGGCGGCCATGACCACCATCTCGGTGTAATCGGTGGCGGCGGTCACCGGATAGATCTTGCCGCCGTTGCGGACGAGCGTCTCGTGCAGCCGGTTGATCAGGGCCTCGACCTCGGTGATCTCCCGCGTCCGGTCCCGGGACGCGGCGCGCACCTTGTCCGCCAATTCGAGCTGCTCGTTGAGGGCCTCCCGGCCGAGCACGTCGCCGCGGTAGAGGTGCACCTTCTCCGAGGCCTCCAGGAGCGCCTTGCTGATCTTGCGGAGCTTGCGGCGGTAGTAGAACGACATGGGGTCGACCGCCAAGTTAGCGGACGCCGACCCGAGGGAAAGCCCGAACTGGGCCCTCAGCCTTCGTTCTTGAGGATCTTGATGAAGGCCTCCTGCGGGATGTCGACCTTGCCGATCTGCTTCATGCGCTTCTTGCCCTCCTTCTGCTTCTCGAGGAGCTTGCGCTTGCGGGTGATGTCGCCGCCGTAGCACTTCGCGGTCACGTCCTTGCCGACGGAACCGAGGGTCTCGCGGGCGATGACCTTGGAGCCCACGGCCGCCTGGATGGCGATCTTGAAGAGCTGGCGGGGCAGGAGTTCCTTGAGCTTCTCGCACAGGGCGCGGCCGCGGCCCTCGGCCTTGGAGGAGTGCACGATCGAGGAGAAGGCGTCGACGGGCTCCTCGTTGACGCGGATGTCCATCTTCACGAGGTCGGAGGTGACGTACTCGCCGAGCTCGTAGTCCATCGATCCGTAGCCGCGGGTGATGGACTTCATCCGGTCGTTGAAGTCGACGAGGATCTCGTTGAGCGGCAGGAGGCAGACGAGGACGACGCGGTCGCCGTCGATGGTCTCGGTGCGTTCGCAGACGCCGCGCTTCTCCTGCACCAGGGCCAGCATGTCGCCGATCGAGGTGCCGGGGATGTGGATGTGGGCGCGGATCGTCGGCTCCTCGATGTGCTCGATGGCGGAGGGGTCCGGCATCGCCACCGGATTGTCGAGGACGTGCTCCACGCCGTCGGTCGTGAAGACCTTGTAGACGACCGAGGGATAGGTCGAAAGGATGTCGAGGTCGTACTCGCGGCGGAGACGCTCCTGGACGATCTCCATGTGCAGCAGGCCCAGGAAGCCGCAGCGGAAGCCGAAGCCCAGCGCGCTCGAACTCTCGGCGGTGTAGGTCAGCGAGGAGTCGTTGATGGCCAGCTTCGCGAGCGAGGTCTTGAGCTTCTCGTAGTCGGCGGTGTCGAGCGGGTAGATGCCGCTGAAGACCATCGGGCTGACTTCCTTGAAACCCGGGACGGGCTCCTTGGCGGGATCGCTGGCCAGGGTGATGGTGTCGCCGACCTTCACGTCCGCGACCTCGCGGATATTGATGACGATGTAGCCGACGGACCCGGGCCCGAGCTCGGCCTGCGGCTTCATCTTGGGGGAGAAGACGCCGACCTCCTTGATGACGGACCGGACGCCGTTGTACATCAGCTCGATGGTCTGGCCGGCCTTGAAGGTGCCCGAGAAGACGCGCACGTAGCTGATGACGCCCTTGTAGGAGTCGAAGAGGGAATCGAAGACAAGAGCGCGGTGCTGCGGGTAGTCCGACCAGCGGGGCGGCGGGACGCGCTTGATGATGGCGGCGAAGATGTCGTCGATGCCGATGCCGGACTTGCCCGAGGCGAGGACGGCGTCCTGCGCGGGGATGGTGAGGATGTCCTCGACCTGGCGGCGGGCCTCTTCGGGACGGGCGCTGGGGAGGTCGACCTTGTTGATGACCGGGACGATCTCGAGGCCCTGGTTCATCGCCAGGGTGGCGTTGGCGACCGTCTGGGCTTCCACGCCTTGGGAGGCGTCGATCAGGAGCACCGCGCCTTCGCAGGCGGCGAGGGAGCGCGAGACTTCGTAGGCGAAGTCGACGTGCCCCGGGGTGTCGATGAGGTTGAGGACGTACTGCTGTCCATCCGGAGCGGTGAAGTTCATCGTCACCGGGTGGCACTTGATGGTGATGCCCTTCTCCCGCTCGAGATCCATCGCGTCGAGGAGCTGCTCCTTCATCTGGCGCTTCTCGATCGTCTTCGTGTGCTCGAGCAGGCGGTCGGAAAGGGTCGTCTTGCCGTGGTCGACGTGCGCGATGATGCAGAAGTTGCGGATGTGGGCTAAGGACACGGTAAAGAGGGAAAGGACTTAATAGGACTGCGGAGCGGGCGCTTGTCCAGCGTTAGCCCCCGGCGGGCGGCGTTTAGGCGGGAATATCGGCCAACTCGTGCAGGGAAGCCACGGGAGCCTCCGGCGCGGAGCGCTTCATCATGCCGGCCAGGACGCCGCCGGGGCCGCATTCGTAGAACTGGGCGACGCCGGTGGCGGCGGCGGCCTTGCAGTCGTCTTCCCACAGCACCGAGGAGACGACCTGCCTGACCAGCGCGGCCCGGAGGTCGGCCGGCTCGGCGAGGGTGCCGCCGGTGGTGTTCGAGTAGACGGTGACCTGGGGACGCTTGAATTCGACGCCCTGCAGGAAGGCTTCGAAAGCCCGGCGGGCGGGCTCCATGAGACGGCTGTGATAGGCGCCGGCGACGACGAGGGGCTTCACGAGCTTGAACGGTCCGAACTCCTTGGCGCGGGCCACGGCCTGGGCGACCTTCTCCGCGTCGCCGGAGATCACCACCTGGCCGGGGCAGTTGAAGTTGGCGGCGTCGATGTCGAAGGCCGCACAGAGCTTGAAGATGTCCTCGCGGGAGCCGCCGATGACGGCGGCCATGCCGCCCTTGGTCTGATCGCAGGCGAGCTGCATCAGGCGGCCACGCTCGGCGACGACCTTCAGCCCGGTCTCGAAATCCCAGACGCCGGCGAAGGCGTAGGCGGTCAGCTCGCCGAGGGAGAGCCCCAGGCAGGCCTTGAGGTCGGCGAGTTTGCCGCGCTCCTTCAGGATCTGCGCGATGGCGTAGCCTTGGACATAAAGGGCCGGCTGACAGACGCGGGTCTCGGTCAGGACCTCGGCCGGGCCTTCGAAGCAGACCTGCCGGAGGTCGAACGGCAGCACCTTGGCGGCGCGGTCGTAAAGGTCCTTGGCGGTGGCCGAACCTTCATAAAGGGACTTCCCCATGCCGACGACTTGGGCGCCTTGACCGGAGAACAGGAGAGCGGTGGACATTGGATGGAGGGAGGGAAAAAGGGCGGGAGCGTCAAGGAATGGTTCAGGGATAGGGGTGGGGGTCGGGGCAAGGGCAGGCATTATTCTAAAAACACACCTCACTCTGCTTCGCTTCTACCCCTACCCCCGCCCCTGCCCCCATCCCACCTTAACTTGACCACCCCCACCCCTCCCCCTACCCCTTCCCTTTTCCTTCACCATGCCTATCGCCCTTCTCTCCGTCAGCGACAAGACCGGCCTCCTGCCCTTCGCCCAGGCCCTCGTCAAGGATCACGGCTACAAGCTCCTTTCCACCGGCGGCACTTCGAAGATGCTCCGCGAGGCCGGCCTGCCGGTCACCGACGTCAGCGAACACACGGGCTTCCCTGAGATCATGGAAGGCCGCGTCAAGACGCTGCACCCGAAGGTCCATGGCGGCCTGCTCTGCCGTCGCGACTCCCACGAGCATCTCGACGAAGCCAAGAAGCACGGCATCGACCTCATCGACCTCGTGGTGGTCAACCTCTACCCCTTCGAGGCCACGGTGGCGAAACCCGGCTGCTCCTTCGAAGACGCGATCGAGAACATCGACATCGGCGGACCGTCCATGCTCCGCAGCGCGGCGAAGAACCATGCCTCCGTCTCCGTCGTCACGGATCCGGCCGACTACGAGCGCGTGCTCGCCGCCATGAAGGCTCCGGCCACCCTCGGCGAACTGCGCCGCGAACTCGCCCTGAAGGTGTTCCAACGCACGTCGGCCTACGACGCCGCCATCGCCAACTACCTCGAATCGCAGGCCCAGCCGGGCCTCGGCAACGTGCTCGGCCTGCCGGCGCGCTTCACCACGACCTTGCCGCTCGCCCAGCGCCTCCGCTACGGCGAGAACCCGCACCAGCAGGCCGCCCTCTACGGCTCCTTCCACGAGGCCTTCGACCAGCTGCAAGGCAAGGAGCTCAGCTATAACAACATCCTGGACATCACCGCCGCGACCTACCTCATCGGCGAGTTCGAACGTCCGACGGTCTGCATCCTGAAGCACACCAACCCCTGCGGCGTGGCTTCGGCCGACACGCTCCTGGAGGCCTGGCACAAGGCCTTCGAGACCGACAAGCAGGCCCCCTTCGGAGGCATCATCGTCGCCAACCGCACCGTGGACCGCGGCCTCGCCGAGGCGATCGCCGAGATCTTCTCCGAAGTCATCATCGCGCCGGAATTCGACGCCGAAGCCCTCGCGATCTTCGGCAAGAAGAAGAACCTCCGCCTGATGCGCGCCAAGGTCGGCCTCCGCGCCGACACCCTCCGCGAGGTGCGCGCCGTCATCGGCGGCGTCCTCGTCCAGGACCGCGACCAGAAGCCCGTCAACCCGCGCGACTTCAAGGTCGTCACGAAGCGCCAGCCCACCGCCGACGAGATGACCGCCCTGCTCTTCGGCTGGCGCGTCGTCCGCCACGTGAAGTCCAACGCCATCGTCTATGCCGGCAAGGAACGCACGCTCAGCGTCGGCGCCGGCCAGATGTCGCGCATCGACTCCTCGCGCATCGCGGTCTGGAAGGCCGGCGAAGCCAAGCTCTCCCTGCAGGGCTCGGCCATCGCGTCGGACGCCTTCTTCCCCTTCCCCGACGGCCTGCTCGCCGCGGCCGACGCCGGCGCGACCTGTGCGATCCAGCCCGGAGGCTCCGTGAAGGACGCCGACGTCATCGCCGCCGCCGACGCGCGGGGCATGGCGATGGTCTTCACCGGCATGCGCCACTTTAAGCACTAAGCGAAGCTAGTGCTTAAAGCGCAGGGGACACGCTGGCACGGTGACACGGGGACAAGGGGGCATTAGGCACCCCAGGAGGACATCTTTCCGTGGGCGGCCACGCCGCCTCATCACGCCGTGTCACCGTGTCACCTTGCCCACTTGCCCCCTAAAGCTTGACCCCGATCTTCTCCAAGAGGCGCGCGAGTTCGTCGTCGCTGCCGAAAGGAATCGAGATGGCGCCCTTGGCGCCCTTGCGGACCACCGTGACCGGCGCGGAGAAATGCGAGACGAGGCGCTTCTGGACGTCGGCGACGACGGTCTGCGTGGCCGCCTTCCGCTCGGTCTTCTTGGTCGAAGCAAGCTTCTTGACCTCGGCCTCGGTGGCCCGGACCGAAAGGCCTTTCTCGATGATCAGGCGGGCGAGCTGGACCCGATGGGCCGGGCTTTCGACGCCGAGCAGGGCCTTGGCGTGGCCGACGGAGAGCTGCGCGCGACGGAGGTAACCTTGCAGCTCGTTGTCCAGGGAAAGCAGGCGCACGCTGTTGGCGATCGTCGCCCGGGGCTTGCCGAGACGGTCCGCGACGGCCTCCTGCGTGAGGTTGAAGTCGCGCATGAGCGAAGCGACGCCGACGGCCTCGTCGATGGGATTGAGGTCGGCGCGCTGGAGGTTCTCCACGAGCGCGAGCACGGCGCTGGAGGCGTCGCTGGCCTCGACGATCCGGGCGGTGATGGTCTTCTGGCCGAGCAGCTTGAAGGCCCGGAAGCGGCGCTCGCCGGCGATGAGCTCGTAGCCGTCCTTGACCTTGCGCACGACGACCGGCTGCAGCAGGCCTTCCGAACGGATCGACTCGGCGAGCTCCTTGACCTGCGCGTCGTCGAAGTCGCGACGAGGCTGGCGCGGGTTGGGGACGATCGTCGTCAGCGACAACTCCTGCAGGAGCAGGCCCGGAGCGACCGCGGGCGCGGCGGCAGCCGGCGCGACGGCGGGCGCCGGGGCCGGCGCGGCGGCGGGCGCAGGCTTGGCGACACCCCCGCCGATTAGGGAGCCGAGACCGCGACCGAGGGATTTCTTGGGAGGAGTAGCCATGGGACTTTTAAAAGGTGCTCAACGGGCCCCGGCTTCAGGCTGGGGAATGAAGATATCGACATCCGCTTTGAGGGCGGAAGGCGAGGGAAGGTTATTCGCTTTCAGGATCCACTCGACCTTGGAGCCGTGGCGGAGGGCGATCTTGGTGAGGTTATCGCCGGCTTTGACGCGGTACTTGACGCCGGTCTGAGGAATGTCGGCCGGGGTCTCGGCCGGGGCGGAGGGCGACGCGGGAGCCGTCGGCGCGGCGCCCGGCTTGCCGAGGGCGGCGTTCACCTGACGGACGATCTCGGCGAGCGCGGCGTTGACGTCCGTCGTCTGCTGCTTGAGCCGACGATCGACTTCGTTGAGCGTCTCGGCACGGGCCTTGGCGAGAGCCTCGGCCGAAGAAGCGGACTGCCCCTGGCCGGCCTTCTGCCGGTTGAGGGCCGCGCGCAGATCGGCGTTTTCAAGTTTCAGCTTCTCGACCTCGGTGCGCAGGTCCGCGAGATCCTGCTGCATGCCCGCCAGCTGGGCGTTCTGAGCGGAAAGGGGGAGGAAGCCGAGAAGCAGGAAAAGGAGGCCGAGGCGCATGACCCCAGCAAAACACCCCGCAGGCGAGAGAGCAAAGCGATATGAGGCCATGCCGAGGCAGGGATAGGGGTAGGGGTAGGGGTGGGCAGACGCATGAGGTCAAAGAATCCAAGGCACTCGTTTTTCTTACGACCCCTACCCCTGCCCCTACCCCTACCCCTGCCCCTTGGAATTAATCTGTATCCCCGCCTTTTCCCGCCCTACCTTGGACGCCGATGTCCAAGGTCTTGGTAGCCCTCTCCGGCGGCGTAGACAGCGCCGTGGCGGCCCTTCTGCTCAAGCAGCAAGGGCATGAGGTGCATGCGGCCTACTTCCGGACGTGGATGAACGAGGAAGGCCTGCCCTTCCCCGGCGAATGCCCTTGGGAGGACGACGTCCGCAACGCCCAGGCGGTGGCCGAACACCTCGGACTCCCCTTCCGCATCATCGACCTCGTCCAAGACTACCGCGACACGGTCGTCCAATACCTCGTCGAGGGCTACCGCAACGGACTGACCCCCAACCCGGACATCATCTGCAACCGCGAGATGAAGTTCGGGGTGTTCCTCCGCAAGGCGCTGCGGGACGGTTTCGACGTCATCGCGACCGGACACTACGCCCGGCGCCGCGAGAACGCCGACGGCTCGTTCGACCTGCTCGAAGGCCTCGACCCGAACAAGGACCAGTCCTACTTCCTCGCGCTGCTGAGCCAGGCCCAGCTCGCGAAGGCGATCTTTCCGGTCGGCGAGCTGCTCAAGCCCGAGGTCCGCCGCCTCGCCGCCGAGGCCCGCCTCCCCAACGCCGAACGTAAAGACAGCCAAGGCATCTGCTTCCTCGGCCAGGTGCCGGTGCAGAGCTTCCTCGAGCGCCACATTCCCGACGCGCCCGGGCCGATCGTGAACGCCGCCGGCAAGGTGATCGGCGGACACCGGGGACTGCACCGCTACACGATCGGTCAGCGCAAAGGCATCGGCCTGCCCTCCAATACCGACGGGGAATACTTCGTGGTGGTGAAGAAAGACTTCGCCACCAACACCCTGCACGTGGCCTTCGACCGGCCGGAGGCGCCCTGGCTCTACACCCGCGAGGCGACCGCCCGCGACTTCACCTGGATCAACCGCCCGCTGGTCGGAGACCACGACATCCTCGCCCGCGTGCGTTACCGCGACAAGGCCACGCCCGCCCGCTTCCGCCCGCAGCCCGACGGTTCGGTACGCCTGGACTTCACCGAGACCCAACGCGGACTGGCCCCCGGCCAGGTCGTCGCGCTTTACCAAGACCGCGTCCTTCTGGGCGGGGGAGTGTTCGTCTAAGGGGACACGTGGGCACGCTGGCACGTTGACAAGGGGAGATGGCAATGGGCCGAGAACTCACCCCTTCGGCTATCTGAGCGAGTATTCGCCCCTTGCCCACGTGCCCGCTTGTCAACGTGCCCCCTCCCGTCTCCCTCACTTGACCTTCCCGTGATTGTGCCGAGGGTAAGCCCATGCCCGAAGGCTCCGCCGTCCAACGCATGTTCTCTGGGATCGCCTCCCGCTATGACTTCGCGAACCGCGTCCTGAGCCTCGGCTTGTGCGTCGGCTGGCGCGAAGCGCTCGTCGCCGCGTGCCAGGCCGCTCGTCCGGCCGCCGTGGCCGACCTGGCCACGGGCAGCGGCGACGTCGCCTTCGCGCTGCGCCGCGCCCTCCCGGCGGACTGCGCGGTCGTCGGCTACGACTTCTGCGAGCCGATGCTCGAACTCGGCCGCAAGCGCGCCCGGCAGGAAGGCGTCGCCCTGGAATTCAAGACCGGTGACTGCATGGCCCTGCCCATCGCGGACGCCTCGCAGGACGTGGTCACGATCGCCTACGGCGTCCGCAATTTCGAGGACCGGGCCGAGGGACTCCGCGAGCTGCGCCGCATCCTGCGCGCCGACGGCACGCTGCTGATCCTCGAGTTCTCGCAGCCCAGCGCGTGGTTCGCGCCGTTCCATTTCATCCACGTGCGCTGCGTCCTGCCGGTGCTCGCCGGCGTGCTCACCGGCGACTTCGGGGCGTACAAATACCTCGGCACCAGCATCGCCGGCTTCCCGGACGCCGCCGGCCTGGACTCCGAACTGCAGGCCGCCGGATTCAGCCGAGTGAGCCATAAAAGGATGCTTTTCGGGACCGTGGCGCTGCATCAGGCCCGGGCCTGAAAAATTCCTTGCCTTACCGGCCCGGGGTCGTTTGCTCAAACCCCTCACTACGGGCTCGTGGTGAAATGGATATCATTTCTGACTACGGATCAGACGTTTGGGGTTCGAATCCCTACGAGCCCACCACCTTGAGCGCTAACCGGATTAAAACCCCGGTTAGCTGTTTTGGGCCCGATGCCGGTTAGCGGATAGTAAGCCCGGGGACCGGAAATCATCCTCGATACCCAGGAGGAGCGGGCACGACCCGGGACCAGCACCTGCGCCCGAGAACCTGAACCAGATACCCGATGGCCGAGACCTGGGACCCGAAAGGGTTCGAAACTCCCCAGCCTATCCTCCGGTCTCCGGTTTCCCTTTGAGCTAATGGCGGCCCCGACCGCTGACCGCTTAAACCTTCTTCGGCTCCGGCATCTGCTTGCCGGAAGGATAGACGTAGGCGCGGTCTTCGAAATTCCGGAGCTCCACGATGCCGTCGTGGACGGCCTGGACGTATTCCGGATTGATCGGGACCTTCCCGCCGCCGCCCGGGGTATCGATGATGAGCTGCGGGACGGCGTAACCGGTGGTGTGACCCCGCAGCGCCCGGATGATATCGATGCCCTTCTGGATCGGCGCGCGGAAATGGGTCGAGCCCTCGATCAGGTCGCAGGCATAGAGATAATACGGGCGCACGCGCATCATGAGGAGACGATGCACGAGGGACTTCATGACCTCTGGGTCGTCGTTCACGCCGGCGAGGAGGACCGACTGGTTGCCGAGGGGGACGCCCGCGAACGAGAGCCTTTCGCACGCCGCGGCGAGCTCCCGGGTGACCTCCTTGGGATGGTTGGTGTGGATGCTCATCCAGACCGGCCCGTGCTTGCGGAAGACCTCCGCGAGCTCGGGGGTGATGCGCTGCGGCAGGAAGACCGGGATGCGGGATCCGAGGCGGATGAACTCGACGTGCTTGATCGCGCGGAGGCGGCCGAGGAGCGCGTCCAGCTTGGCGTCGGAGAGCAGCAGCGGGTCTCCGCCCGAGAGAAGGACGTCGCGGATCTCGGTATGCTCTGCGATATACTTCAGGCCGGCCTCGAGCTCAGGATGGAAATCGTAGGCCTGCGCGTTGGAGACGAGGCGGCTGCGCGTGCAGTAACGGCAGTAGGAGGCGCAGCGGTCGGTGACCAGGAACAGGACGCGGTCGGGGTAGCGATGGACGATGCCGGGGACGGGCATGGTGCCCTCTTCGCCGACGGGGTCTTCGGATTCGCCGGCCGCGACGTAGGACTCCTCGATGCGCGGGATGACCTGCCGGCGCACCGGACAATCCGGATCCGATGGGTCGATGAGGTTGAAGAAATGGGGCGTGATGGAAAGTGACAGCTTGTTCGGGGCGAACAGGCACCCTTCCCGCTCCTCCTTCGTGAGCACCAGCCGCTCCTCGAGCTGCGCCAGCGTCGTGATGCGGTTCCGCATCTGCCAGTGCCAGTCGTTCCACTCCGCCGCGGGCACGTCCCTCCAGAGCCCTTGGCCGGCATGCCAGTTTTCGCGGAGGTCTTGAGGATACATCGGCTGGGAGAACAGCCTAAGCAAAGACCCGCTTAAAGCAAACGGGTAAGCGCGACGGACTCAGGGCGCCGGCGGCGGGCCCTTGCGCCTGGACCAACGGGCGAAGGGATGCCAGAGCTGCCCGAAGAAACCGGCGGGGACGGGTTCGGTCGCTCCGAAATTCCGCGGCAGACGGTCCCGCGGCATGTAATAGGTGCCGAAGATGATATCCCAGAGCGGCAGGAGGCCGGCGAAATTCTTATCGATGGCCTCGGGGTCCTTGGAGTGATGCCAACGATGGAAGACCGGCGTCGCGATGACGGAGCGAAGCGGTCCGAAGTCCCAGTCGACGTCGGCGTGCAGGAAGATCGCGTAGAAGGTCACGAAACCCGTGACGCCCGCGGTCACGGCGGGGTCGAAGCCGAGGAACAGGATCAGCACCGCGGGGGCGAGTTTGTCCACCGCCTCGTTGACCGGATGCACGCGCACGCTGGAGAGCCAGTCGAGGTCTTCGGAACTGTGGTGCACCGCATGGAACGGCCACCAGGCGCTGGTATGGAAAAGGCGGTGGATCCAATACGCCAGGAAATCACCCAGGAGGTAGATCTCGGCCACCTGCAACCAGAGGGGCTGCGCGGCGAGCGGCCCGAACCCATGATATCGGCCCGCCCTGGCCTCCTCGCCGGTGGTCACCCCCGCCACGACGAGGATGACGAAAGGCACGACCAGCAGGAGGCGGGAGGCTTGCTTGAAGAGTTCGACGGTGAAGAAATAGGCGGCGTCGGTGAGCATGCCCGGCCGGAAGTACCCCGGCCGCCGGCGCGCGCCCATGATCCGCTCGATGAAATAGAAGACGAGGCCCAGCAGGAGCAGGCCGAGCAGGTGCTTGACCGCGTGGGGCTGCAGGTCCATGCGGGCCCTTTACTTCTTCTCGATGACCCAGATGTTGCGGAACTCGACGGCGTCGCCGTGCCACTGCAGGGCGAGCGGCAGCTTGTCCGCGTGGGCGGCGTAAGGCGGGTTGCGACGATGGCTGCTGGGGCCGATGTATTCGGCTTCGTCCTGCACCTTGACGCCGTTCATGACCACGGTGATGCGGGCCTTGGACTTCACGGAGCCGTCGGCGTTGAAGCGCGGGGCGGTCCACTCGACGTCATAGCTGTTCCACTGGCGGGAAGGCAGGCAGGCGTTGAAGGCCGGGGGCTGCTGACCATAGATGGCGGCGGTCATGCCGTCCGGATAGGTTTCGGTCTTCGAGCAGTCGAGCACCTGGAGCTCATACTTGCCCATGAAGAAGACGCCGCTGTTGGAGTTGCCCTGCCCCTTCTTACCGGGATTGGTGTCGTAACCAGCGGCGGAGCGCCACTCGAGGTGCAGGGTGATGTCACCGAAGGAACGCTTGGTGCGGATGTAATTGCCGCGGGCGATCATCGCGCCCTCGCTGGCCAGCCAGGTCGTGCCGGGCTTGGCCTTGGAGCCGCCTTGCGGCTCCCACTCGGCGGCGGCGTCCTTGCCGTCGAAGAGCACGATGGCGCCGGCCGGCGCGGGGGCCTCGTTGCACTTGAGTTTGGAGGCGTCGGCCCGAGGGGGCTGAGGACGCTCGGAGTCATGCACGTGCCAGTTCGTGCCCGGGATGAGCGGGGTGTCCTTGTAACCTTCGGCGGCGACGAGGCCGGCGGCGGCCAGCAGGGAAAGCAGGGAGGAGATACGCATGGGGTATGGTTAAGACAGGTTGCCGCCGAAGAAGTTCTGGGGAAAGGACAGATTTGCCCGGAGGCGCCGAATCACGAGGAAATCGGCGGAAAAGCCCCGACCAACCCACGGAAGACGCCGCCAATTCCATTGCCCTTCCTTGCCGAATTGCCCAACTTACAGCCCATGTCCGCAACGAAGGCCCGCTTCACCCTCGAATTCGAAAAGCCCCTCAGGGAGCTCGAGGATAAGATCAATGCGCTCCGCGCCACGTCGGAATCGGCGGGCATGGACGTCACCAAGGAAATCAAGTCCTTGGAGACCAAGATGGAGCAGACCCGCCGGGAGGTCTATGGCAACCTCACCCCCTGGCAGCGCGTCCAGCTGGCCCGCCACCCCCGCCGCCCCTACTCCCTGGACTACATCGGGATGCTCTTCGACGACTTCCAGGAGCTGCATGGTGACCGTCTTTTCATGGACGACGAGTCCACCGTCGGGGGCACGGCCTTCTTCGAGGGCCGCCCGGTGATGGTCATCGGCCAGCAGAAAGGCCGGGACACCAAGGAGAACCTCCGACGCAACTTCGGCTGCCCCAATCCCGAGGGCTACCGCAAGGCCCTCCGCCTGATGAAGATGGCCCATACGTTCGGCCTCCCGATCATCACCCTCGTCGACACCCCCGGAGCTTTCCCCGGCATCGGCTCCGAAGAACGCCACGTCGCCGAAGCGATCGCCGTCAACCTCCGCGAAATGAGCCAGTTCGCCGTGCCGATCATCACCTTCGTCATCGGCGAAGGCGGTTCCGGCGGCGCGCTCGGCATCGCGGTCTCGAACAAGGTCTACATCCTCGAGAACGCCTATTACTCGGTCATCTCCCCCGAAGGCTGCGCGGCCATCCTCTTCAAGGACCGCGCCCACGCCCCCAAGGCGGCCGAAGCCCTGCGTCTGGACGCCCCCAATCTGCTCCGCCTCGGCGTCGTCGACGGCGTGGTCAAGGAACCGCTGGGCGGCGCCCAGGAAGACCCGGCCGCCACCGGCTCGGCGATCCGCAAGACGCTCCGCGACTCCCTCGCCGACCTCTCCAAGGCCACCCCGGAGAAGCTCGTCGCCATGCGCTACGCCAAGTTCCGCGCGATGGGCGCCTTCTCGGAGTAAGCCGGGAAGCCGACCATGAAAAAGGGGCGCCAGCTGGCGCCCCTTTTTCATGGCCTGACCAGGAGCCTCAACCCCCGTTGCCGAGCACGCGGATGTAACGCGTGTAGGTGCGGCCATGCTGGAAGACGATCCGCTTGAAGTCGTTGTCCGGGATCTTCTGGTTATCGTTCAACGATTGCAGGCCGCGCAGCTCCTTGGAGCCTTCGGGCGTCAGCACGACGACCGAGACCTCCACGGCGCGGAGCGAGTAAGGGAGATACGGCAGCCAGTTGGGCGAAGTCTGCTGGAGCGGCAGCGCGTCCGGATACATCCGGTCGGCGAACACGCGGAGACGCGTGCCGTAATAATCGAAGGGCTGGATGTTCGGGAAGGTGCCGGACGGCGAGGGCTGCGGTACGGTGAGCGCGCCGTCCGCCGCGAAGCGCAAGGCGACATGGCTCGGCGTCGTCGCGGACGCGCCGGTGGTCGTCGACTCGAACATGGCGGCGTAACCGCCGACGGCGGAAGTCAGCGAGGTCTTGTCGTCGCCCCGGCCGGCCAAGGCCACCGGGCGGAGGAACTGGGACTGCCGGCCCAGGGGGTCGCGCAGACCGGTGGTCGCGGTGGCGGGCAGGCTCGAAGCGCCCCAGAAGACCAGGTTCATCGCCACGACGTTGGATCCGATGAAGTTGTTCTCATCCATCGTCCAGCACGGGGTCGCGCTGCTGAGGTTGGCGTCGATCAGGACGCGGTTCTCCCAGCTGGGAGTCGGGATCCGCGAGTAGTTGGCGAAGCGCCGGGAAGCCGACCAGTAATCCCACGGAGACTTGGGATTGGCGGTCGTGGAGCTCTGGATGACCGGCAAGGCCTCGTTGAAAGTGTTCTCGGCGTCGATGATGGTGCGGTACACGCCGTAGACCTGCTGGATCTTCTCCCCGGGCGCGTCGAACGGCGAACGCTGCCCGATCCGGTAGGCGACGGCGCAGACGTCTCCTTTCAGCGCGACGCGTCCCGCCCCCGGGGTCCACCGCGGCCGGTCGAGCGGAGAAGCGAACAGCATCACGATCGGATGATCGGTGGCCTGGAGGTTGCCCACGAGGCCCGGGGCGCCCGGCACGCTCGCGGACCCCGGTACGACGACCTCCATCCAGCAGCGTCCGTCGGACCGGAGCACCGCCGTGGAAAAATCGTTCTCCATGGCGTCAAGGACGCCGCGGGCCTCCGACTGGGTCGAGAGGTCGGCGACCGCCCGGTCATAGACCCGGAAAGTGTCCGCGGCGATCGTGACGACCACCAGCACGATGACCACCATGATGGCGGTGGAGACCATGATTTCGAGCAGCGTGAAGCCGGCCCGCAGACGTGGGGCGAGGTTCTTCATCGGCTGATGATGTAGGTCTGCACGAGCAAAGGCGTCTCCTCGCGGGTGTTGAAGACGCTGAAGGTGCTGTAATCGTGGGGGAAGAACTCGAGGACCACGGGCAGGTAGGCCAGGGCGTAGTCGCCGGGCAGGGCCGGCAACGGGGAGGTCGTCCACGCGCCCGTGCCCGGATCGGGGACCTTGGCGGCGGTCGGTTCGAGGGTGGTCGGATCGATGGTCACGCGCTGACCGACCAGCAGCTTGGAAAGGGTCACGCGCACGCGCAGAGGCGAGCCGACGATGTTGCGCCCGCCGGCGGCCCCGACGCGCAGGTTGTTGCCCAGGCAGAAGGCGACCTCCATCATCGAAGGATTGGAGAAAAGGGCGAAGTCCGTCTCGCCCTTCTTGTCGTTCTCCGTGCTGACGATCTTCCGCTCGTAGACGTAGAGCCAGACGGTCGTCGAGGCGCGGGGGCCGACCGAATTACGCAGGAGACGGTAGGTGATGTCGAAGTTCGAGGTGGCGACGTTGCCTCCGTCGAACCCGCCCGGGGCGTCGAGCAGGTAACGGGTGTTGTTGGTCGCGGCCTCGTTGGTCGCGTTCAGATAGACGATCGAGCGGGGATTGTCCAAGGCGCCCATGAGACGTCCCGCGGCCGCGAGGGCGCGGTTCGTCTGCATGATGTCGTCGACCTGCTGGAAGGTGGAACCGAGGATGCCGACCAAGGAAAGGATGGCGACGCTCACGATGCCGATGGCCAGCGTGACTTCGACCAACGAGAAGCCGCGGCGAACGCGAGGGGATGGGCAAGGAGAACTCATGGCGGTAAGGATTACTTGGCTTTGTCCATTTCGTCGGCCTCGAGCGTCAGGGAGACGTCACCGTTGGGGCGAAGCGCGATGGCGGCGAAGTGGCTGTCCGCCTGGACGTCGATGGCGGCGGTCCCCGTGCCGGTGTTGCGGACGTTGGCCTTGGCCAGGACCAGCAGGACGCGGCCGAGATGATTGGAAGCCCCCACCCCGCCCTGCAGCTCGACGTAGAACCACTTCTTGGGATTCATGTCGGCGCCGATCTCGGAAAGGGCCATCGGCTGGATGGTCGGAGCGTAGATCATCCAGGGAGGCGAGGCCGCCGGGGCGTCCTTGCCGGTGGTGGAAGTGTTGTCGGCGAGCTGGCCGATGGAACTCCGGCGGGTGCCGCTGGCGACGCTGAGCGCCATGGTGGTGGTGGTCTCGGAGCCCGGGGGCACGAAGACGACGCCCTGCGGGAGCATCTGCGGAGGCTCGGGCGAGAACCAGCGGTAAGGCGCGGACGTCGTGTTGACGATCGTGCTCGGATCGAGGTTGCCCAATTCCGCCGCGCTCACGCCGCCGACCGCGATCACGAACTGGCGCAGGTGGTTCACCTCGTCGTTGGGATCGTTGAGGATGAGGAGGCGGTAGCGGCCGGCATGGCTGACGCCTCCGGCGACCGGCCCGAGGTTCATCAGGGACATCGCGCGGGCGGTCCGGATCGAAGAAGCGACCATGCGCTGTCCGGCCGGCAGGCCGCCGGCGTCACCCGTCGACAGGCCCAGGAAGAGTCCGGAGATCAGCAGGATGATGGTGATGACCAACAGGAGCTCGATCAACGTGAAGCCCCGGCGGACCGCCCGCGGAATGCTGCTCATTGGATCGCGATGACCTGGGCGAAGTCGTCCTTGCCGAGGCTGCCGTCGGCGTTCGCGTGGTCGGAGCCGAGGTCGGTGGTGTAGATGATCACGCGGGCGGGGATGCCGGCGGCCGTGCTGATGCCCCTGATCTCCTCCGGGATGGAGGTCGAACCCGCGGGCACGGAGATGTTGCGGAGGATCGAATTGCCGTCGGTATCGAAGATGACGCGGATGTTGCGGTTGGTGAAACGGTCCACGAGCATCGTGTCCGCGGTGAGCCCGCCGTCAGCCACCTCGAAGTCTTCCAGGCCGAAGGCGCAGAACTCCTCGCCGGTGCGGTTGAGGCGCTTGCGGTCGGCGGGGGTGAGGGCCACTCCGTTCGGCGAGCGACCCGACAAGGCCTGCACGAAATTCTTGTTGGTCGCGGCCGTCTCCAGGCGATGCAGGGTGTCGGCGGTGGTGACGTAGGTCGTGCCGATGTTCGGATAGAAGCCGTAGACCTGCTTGTACCGGGTGATGCCGCCGGCCCACTGCGTGAACGCGGTCTGGGCGGAGGCCTGCCGGGCCTTCTTCCGGATGCCGCCGATGGCGGGGAAAAGCACGGCCGCGAGGACGCCGATGATGGCGATCACGGTCAGCAGTTCGATGAGGGTGAAACCGGGACGACGACGGGCGGACATGGAAAGACTTGGGGAGAAGACATCCTATCCCCGCCCCCGTGCCTTTGAACAGTCCAAAAAAGCCCCCTCCCCCGCCCACCCCGGGTCAGCGCAGGAGGACGAAGCTGACCAGGGCGATCGCGGTGGGCGGCAAGGCCCAGCAAGCCAACCGGAAGGCGGAGACCCCGGTCCCGAAGAAAGGAGCCAGGATGGACTGTCCGGCCGGGTTCGGCGCATTGGCGATGACGGTCATGCCGCCGCCCGCCAAGGCGCCGGCGACCACGGCGTGACGGAGCCCCTCGACGACCGGACCGGACTGGGCCAAGGCCGGCACCTGCGCGGCGAGATAGGTGATCGCGGCGTTGTCGTTGAAACTGGTCAGGAAGGTCGCCGTGGCCAGCAAAGCCGTCTCATCGAGGCGGACCAAGACCAGCGAAATCCACCAGCCTTGCGTGCCGCCCAGGACGACCAAGCCGGCCAGGAAGAAACCGACCAGCAAGGGGCCGCGCAGGCGGACGGGGTCCTGCCACTGCGGGGTGGCCACGGTGAACGCCAGGAAGACCAGGAAACCGCCGAGCATCAGGATCGGGTGGTGGCCGGCGAGCATCGCCACGGTCCAGACCATCAGCAGGAGATGCACGCCGGTGACCCAGGCAGGAATCTTGGCCGGACGCGCGGCTTCGGCCGTCGGCGCCGGCTGCAGCGATCGCAATTCCACCCGGAAGATGAGGAGATAAGCGAAGTTCGAGACGAGGATCGCGACGATGGCGGCGACGCCGTACTGCCCGAAGACGACGGCGGAATCCCATCCCCACTTGGCCGCGACCATCACGATGGGAGGAGCGGCGAAGCTGGTGAGCGCTCCCCCGACGGAGACGTTGACGAAGAGCAAGGCCAGCGTGGCGTATTTGAGCCTGTCCGACGGACGCAGGGCGTAGAACTGAGCCGAAAGCAGCAAGGCCCCGATCGTCATGGCCGCCGGCTCGGTGATCACCGAACCGAACAACGGCGCTAGGGTGAGGATCACGAACCAGCGCGCCGTCGGGCCGTCACCCAGCAGCTTGGCGGCGCCGCCGAGCAGGCGGGCGGCCAAGGTCATCACGGGGCGGGCCGCCGCCAAGGTCATGATCACGAAGACGAACAAGGGTTCGATGAACTTGGAAGGCCCCGTTGCCGCCGCGCCGGCCACGGTCGCCGCATAATCGCCGGATTCGACGTAACGGCAGGCGAAGTCCCAGCCTTTGCCCGGCCAGGCGATGAGCAGGCCGAAGAGCACGAAGGTCCAGATGCCGAAGACGGCCTCGACCTCGCCGAGGAGATGCAGCGCGGCCGCGCGGAAATCCGATGACTCGCCGCGTTCGTTGACCGTCACCCGGCCGGCCCGCACGGCCTCCCGATGGGCGTGCTCGAGCCGATGCGCCGCACGGGCGAAGAACGGCGCCAGGAAGGCGTGGACGATCGCGCAGGCGAAAACCGCGGTCGCGGCGAGGAGGAAGCCGTCGTGCTCCACGACCGCGACGAGCTGGGGCCAGAGATCGGGCGAGGCGGGCATGCCAAGGAGAGAGAAGGATCCCCGCCCGCTTGGCAATCCAACCCGAACTCAGCGGGCCGGCTCGCCGTCGGGCCGGGCTCCGCCCAACGCCCGGATGAGGTCCACCTGCGCGGCGAGCCGATCCGCCCGGACCCGGGCCACCATCACCCTGGATTCGGCGAAGATCCGTCGGGCCGTCAGGAGCTCGTCGGGGCTGCTCTGGCCGGCGCCCTGCCGCGACCGCGCGATGCGCAAGGCCTCCTGGGAGGCCGTGGACACGCGTTCCGCCGCCTGGGCGGCCTCGGTGGTCTCGCGGACGTCGACCAAGGCGTCGCGGACCTCCCGGAAGGCGTTGAGCACGGCCTGCTCGTAAGCGGCGACGGCCTGCTGACGCTGCGCCACCGCCCCTTCGACCCGCGAGGCGCCCCGACCGAAATCAAGGAGCGGCATGTTGATGCCCAGGCCCAGGGCGGACGAACTGTTCCGCGCCCCGAACAAAGCCTCGAGGTCTCGGCTCTCGCGGCCGAGCGAGCCGGTCAGCGAGAAGGTGGGGAAACGCGAGGCCTTGACGAAACCGATGCGGGCGTTGGCGGCGACCAGCGCCTGCTCGGCGGCGACGACGTCAGGCCGACGACGCAGCAGGTCGGCCGGCAGCCCGGCGGCGACCGCCGCCGGAATGGACAGCCCCTCCCCTGTCCGCGGGGCGACCAGCAATCCGGGTTGCGCGGTGAGCTGGCCGAGGAGGTGCTCGGCGCGTGCGCGAGCACGACGCAGGTCGGACCGTCGCGCGACCGCTTCGCCGCGGGCGACCTCGGCCGCGACGAGTTCTCCGGGGGCGGCGGCGCCGAGCCGGGCGCGCTTGGCGAGGAGGCTGAGCTCCTCTTCGCGCACGCCGACGATCTCTTCCGCCGCCGCGACCTGGACGTCGGCCGCCCGCAGGAGCGCGTAAGCGCGGACGACGGCCGAGCCGACGCCGAGCCGGACGACGAGCCGGGCCTCCTGCGCCGCGAGCAGGCTGGCGCGCGCGCCCTCCTTCGCCCGCCGCAGCCGGCCCCAGAAATCGAGTTCGAACGCGGTGGAGAGCCCGAGGCGTTGGTTGACGCGCGTCCGGCCGCTGACGGCGAGGTTAGGATTGAAGCCGCCTTCGCTGAGCTTGATGTTCTGGCTCGTGGCGACGGCGTCGACCTGCGGCCAGGCCGCCCCCTCCGTCTCTCCCAGCACGGCCGACGCTTCTTCGATCCGCGCCGCGGCCAGCGCCAGGTCGGCGTTCGCGGCGAGCGCCCGCGTGACGAGGGCGTCGAGCTCGGGATCGCCGAAGGACTTCCACCAATCGGCGCGGACGGCTTCGCCGCCGGGCGCCGACTCAGGGTAAGCCGCCGCGGTCGGGGTCGCCGGACGGACGTAATCCGGCCCGAGGGCGCAGCCGCCGAGGCAGCCGGACAGGAAGATGAACGGCAGCCGGCTCATGGGCGGACTTGGGCGCGCTCCTTGCGGCCGGAAAGCAGATGGAAGAACCACGGGATGAAAAGCGTCGCGACGAAGGTGTCCAGGAGCATGCCCCCGAGCACGCCCGTGCCCATCGACTGGCGCGCCGCCGCGCCCGCTCCGCCGGCGAAGGCCAGCGGGACGACGCCCAGGACGAAGGCCATCGAGGTCATCACGAGCGGCCGGAAACGCATCCGCGCGGCCTCCACCGCGGCCTCGCCCGCCGAGCGTCCCGCCCGGCGGGCGCTTTCGGCGAACTCGACGATGAGGATGGCGTTCTTGGCCGCGAGGCCGATCAGCGTCACGAGCCCGATCTGGAAGTAGATGTCGTTGGGCATGCCGCGGACGAGGATCGCGAGCAGCGCGCCCAGCAGGGCGAACGGCACGGTGAGCAGCACGCCGAGCGGCAGCGCGAGGTCCTCGTAAAGCGCGGCGAGGATGAGGAAGACCATCAGCATCGCCAGGAGGAAGGCCGGCAAGGCCGAGGTCGCGGCCCGCTTCTCCTGCAGGGCCTGCGCGGTCCAGTCGATGCCGTAGCCGACGGGCATGATGTCCTCGGCGATGCGCTCGACGAGGGCGATGGCGTCGCCGGAACTGACTCCGGCGGCGGGCGCGCAGATCAGCCGCGCCGACAGGAAGCCCATGTGCCGCTCGAGCTGCTCGGGGCCGGACGAGGGACGGAATCTCACGAAGCTGGAAAGCGGCACCATCGCGCCGTCGGCCGCGCGCACGGTCACGCGCCCCGCCGCCGCGGCGTCCATGCGGTCCGCGGCCTCGGACTGCACGAGGACGCGATAAGTCCGGCCCGCCAGGGTGAAGTCGTTGGCGTAGACCACGCCGATGGTGGCCTGCAGCGCCTCATGGAGCTCGGGCAGGCCCACCCCGAGCGTGGCGGCGCGCACCTCGTCGACCTCGGCGAGGAGCTGCGGCACGGCCGGCCGCAGGAAGACCCGGACGCCGGTCAGCTCGGGCCGGGCCCGGAGGGCGGCTTCGAGCTTCTCGATGTTCGCGGCGAGGCGCGCGGGATCGTCGTCTTCCTTGGCCTGCAGGTAGAATTCGAAGCCGCCCGCCGTGCCGATGCCGCGGATGGCCGGCGGATTGACGACCAAGCACATGCCCTCCGGCTGCGTCATCCCGATGGCGTTGAGCTGACGCGCGAGCGCCTCGCCCCCGGGCGGCCGCTGGCCGAAATCCTTCAGCGGCAGGAAGATGGTGCCGGAGTTGGTGCGCTCGCCCCCGCCCAGCAGGTCGAAACCGCTGATGGCGAAGGTGTGGCGCACCGCGGGATTCTCGCGGAGCTTGGGCGTCAGCCCGTCCATGAACTTCTTGGTCCGCCCGATGGCCGCGCCGTCCGGCAGGGCCACCATCGCGAGCAGGTAACCTTGGTCCTCCGCGGGGAGGAAGCTCCGCGGGATCGTCACGACCAAGGCGACGTTGGCCAGGACGATGGCCAGGAAGCCGCCCGCCGCCGTGCGCGGATGATCGAGCAGCCAGCGCACCAACCGCCCATGCCAGGCGGCGACGGCGCCGAAGGCCCGGCCGAAGCGGTCCAGGACCCAACGGACCGGCGCCGAGGCGGGCGCTTCGCCGTGCGCCCGGAGGAGCAGCGCGCACAAGGTCGGCGTGAGCGTGAGCGCCACGAAGCCCGAGAGGATGACGGAAAGCGCGACGGTGACCGCGAACTGCCGGTAGAGCACGCCCGCGATGCCGCCGAGGAACGCGACCGGGAGGAACACGCAGACGAGGACGCAGACGATGGCGACGATGGCGCCCGCGACCTCGCGGACGGATTCCTTCGCGGCCTCGAACGGCCCCAGGCCCTTCTCCCGCATGAGCCGTTCGGTGTTCTCGAGGACGACGATCGCGTCGTCGACCACGATGCCGATCGCGATGACCATGGCGAAGAGCGTCAGGATGTTGATCCCGTAGCCCATGACCCACAGGCCGGCGCAGGCGCCGATCAGCGAGACGGGCACGGCGATCATGGGGATCAGGGTGGCGCGCCAGGAACCGAGGAAGAGGAAGACCACCGCGGCCACGAGGAAGGCGGCCTCGAAGAGCGTGCCGCGCACCTCGCCGATGGCGGAACGGACGAAGCGCGTGGTGTCGAACGGGATGGCGTACTCGACGTCGGGCGGGAACTGCTTGGTGAGCTCGTCCATCCGCGCCCGGATGCGGTCCGCCGTCTCGAGGGCGTTCGCGCCGGTCTGCAGGAAGACGCGGATGCCGGCCACGGGCTTGCCGTCGAGCATGCTGAGCTGCTCGTAGCTCTGGGAGCCGAGCTCGACGCGCGCGACGTCGCGCAGGCGCAGGACGCCCGCGCCCGCGTCGGCCCGCAGGACGATCGCCCCGAACTGCTCCGGCGAAGCCAGCCGGCCGCGGGCGACCACGGGGATGACGAAGGCGGCGTCGACCGAGGGCTCCTGGCCGAGCCGGCCGACGGCGTACTGGGTATTGGTGGCGCGGATGGCCCGCACGACCTCGGCCGAGGTGACCCCGAGCGCGGCCATCCGGTCCGGGCGGAGCCAGACCCGCATGGCGTAATCGCGGGCGCCGAACACGCCGCAATCGCCGACCCCGGGGAGCCGCTTGAGCTCCTCGACGACGGTCGACGAGGCGTAGTTGCTGAGGAAGACGGAATCGCGCGTGGCCTGCGGCGAGACGATCGAGACCGACATCAGGATGTCGTTCGAGCGCTTCTTGGTGATCACGCCGAGGCGGCGGACCTCCTCGGGCAGCCGCGGCTCGGCGAGCTTCACGCGGTTGGCCACCAGGATCGTCGCCATGTCGGGGTCGACGCCGTTCTCGAAGGTGACGGTGATGCTCAGGGCGCCGCTCGACGAGGCGTTGGAGGAATAGTAAAGGAGCCCTTCCACCCCGTTGATCTGCTCCTCAAGCGGAGCGGCGACGTTGTTGACCAGGGCCTCCGGCGAGGCGCCGGGATAGCTGGCGACGACGGTGACCGTCGGCGGCGCGATCTGCGGATACTGCGAAAGCGGGAGATGGAGCAACGCGATGCCGCCGATCAGCACGATGATGACCGAGAGCACGGCCGAGAAGATCGGCCGCCGGATGAAGAAGTCCCAGCCCATTTACTTCTTGGCGGGGGCGACGACGACCGGGGACCCGGGCCGCAGCTTGTGCAATTGGTCGAGGATGACCCGGTCGCCAGGCCGCAGGCCGGCGAGGACCGCGACGTCGGTCCCCTGGGTTTCGCCGAGCGTGACGGACCGGACCTCCGCGCGCTCGCCGGCGCCGATGACGAAGACCGAGCGGCCCGAAGGCGCCTGCACCAGGGCGACCTGCGGGATCAGCGCGGCGTCCTTGGCCTTGCGACCGGTCACGCGGGCGCGCACGAACTGGCCGGCCAGCAGGTCGCCGTCCGGGTTGGCGAAACGGGCGCGCAGCTGGACGGTGCCGAGGCGGGCGTCGACCTCAGGGGCGGCGAAATCCACCCGACCCGCCACCGGGTGCGTGGAACCATCCGGCCGGAGCAAGGCGACGGGGGCGCCCGCGGCGGACGCGGCCCGCCCGCCGAAGAGCCGTTCGAAATCATCTTCGGACAAGCCGAAGCGCACCCAGACCTCGTCCGCGCGCACCACGGTGGTGAGCAGCCCGTCCGGGCCGACGGGATTGACGAGCGCGCCTTCGGTGCGGAGCCGGCGGCCGGCGACGCCGTCGACCGGCGAACGCACTTCGCAGAATTCGAGGTCCAATCGGGCGAGCTCGACCCGCGCCGCCGCGGCGTCCCGGGCGCCCTGCGCGGCCACGGCCAAGGCCTGGGCGTCATCGGCTTCCTTGCGGCTGGCGGCCTGGTCGGCGAACAGCTTGGCCTGACGGGCGGCCTCGTCGGCGGCCTGGCGCGCGCGGGCTTCCTCCTGCGCCAACTGCGCCTTGGCCAGTGCGTGCGCCGCCGCGTAAGGCGCGGGATCGATGCGGAACAGGACGTCGCCGGCCTTCACCGGCGCCCCTTCCGCGAAAGTCACCGCCTGCAGGATTCCTGTCACGCGGGCGCGGATCTCGACCTCCCGGACGCCCTCCACCTGGGCGGGCGCGACGGCCTGATGCGCGACCTCGACCGCGGCGACCGTCACGACCGTGACGGGCAAAGGACCCGGCACCGGAGCGACCCCCTGCGGCCGGCAGCCCGCGAGCGCCATGAGACAGGCGAACCAGAGAACGCCCTCGACAGACGTGGATTTACATACAGACATGTATGTAAATCTATTTGCCCCGAAATGGCTCGCAAGACCAAAGCAGAGGCCGCCCAGACGAGGGAACGGATCGTCGAGCGCGCGCGGGAGGTGTTCAGCCGCGAAGGCGTGACGAACACGTCACTGGAAGAAGTCGCCCGGGAGGCCGGCGTGACCCGCGGAGCGGTCTACTGGCATTTCAAGGACAAGGCCGACCTGTTCATGTCGGTCCGCAGTCAGACCGGCATGCTGCTCCGCTTCGAAGGGACTTCGGCCGACGACCCCCTGCGCCGGCTGGAAGCGGGCCTCAAGACCGCCTTCCAGCGGCTGAACGACGACCAGGATGCCCGCGAGACGTACGAGATGATGCTCTGGAAGTGCGAGTACGTCGGCGAGTTCGCCGGGGTGCGCCAGGAACTGATGGCCGCCGGCGACCGTTTCCTGGCCGAAACGACGGCGCTCTACGCCGAAGCCCGCAGCCGGAAACTCACCCCGGACGACCTCGACCCCCGGCTGGCCGCCCTGGAGACCTACTGCTTCTATGTCGGGATGCTCAAACTGTGGCTGGCGGACCAGCACAGAGGGGCCATCCGCCGGGACGTCAGCCGCCTGATCGCCCGCCATGTCGCCCAGCGGCGCCGGCCTCGCGCCTGAATTCACATAGGGATTTGACCCCGTCCGGCCGGCCGCTTGTATCGCTGCGTGAAAGCCCTTTCCGCCCTGCTCTGGTTGCCCCTTTTCGCCGCCGCGGCCTTCGCGGCGGACGAACCGGAAGCACCGCCTTCGCTCCCGATCATCTACGAACAGCCCGGCGACCGCTACATCCTCCGGCTCGACAACCGCCGCTACCAGATGCCGGTCACGACCAAGGCGCCGGTGTCGCAGCTGATGATCACGGCCAATTACCGCCAGACCAAGCTGCTCTTCGACGAATTCAAACGGAGCCTGGATGACAAAGCCAAGAGCGACATGACCATCCGGCAGGCCGAGCGCCTCGTGGACGCCGAAGTGGAGCGTGTCGCGCGCGCCCAGGACAACGTCGAAAATGTCAACGACCAGATATCCATCCTGCGCGGCCAGCAGAACGTCACGGCCCGCGACCTCGCGCTGCTTCAGGAGCAGCTGCGCCAGGCGAAGGTCGCGCTGACCAACGCCAAGGGCAAGGAAGCCAAGGCCCGCTCCAACCTGGAACGCACCCAGGCCGCCGCGGAAGCCACCTTCGCCCGCACGGACAAGGCGCGCGACACCTACGTGAAGGCCCTGGCCGCCTACGAGAAGACCCTGGCGGAGATCCGCGCCTTGGCGCTTTCGCTGGGGTCCTCGCTCTGAGCGCGGGATTCTCCCGCCGCCGCTGGCGTCCGGACGGCTTTCCCGCAGGTTGACGCGATGCCCCGCAGCTTCCGCTACTACGACCTAATCCTCGGCGCCTTCGTCGCGGTGCTGCTCTGCTCCAACCTCATCGGCCCGGCGAAGGTGGTCCAGCTCGACCTGCCCTTGCTGGGTAAGACGGACTTCGGCGCGGGCAACCTGTTCTTCCCGCTGTCCTACATCTTCGGCGACATCCTGACCGAGGTCTACGGCTACGCCCTCGCCCGCCGCGTGATCTGGGCGGGCTTCGCGGCGATGCTCTTCGCGACGGTGATGACGTGGGTGGTGCTGGCGATGCCGGCGAGCCCCGACGAACCGTTCAGCGCGCAGCTCCAACCGGCGCTGCAGACCTGCTTCGGCGGCGGCTGGCGCATCGCCCTGGGCTCGATCGTCGCCTTCTGCGTCGGCGACTTCCTCAACTCGTACGTGCTCGCCAAGATGAAGGTGCGCATGGGCGGCCGGCATCCGTGGGCGCGCTTCATCGGCTCGACCGTCGTCGGCCAGGGCGTCGACAGCCTGATCTTCTACCCGCTCGCCTTCCTCGGCGTCTGGAGCCCGGCGACGCTGCTCGCGGTGATGTTCGCCAACTGGCTCTTCAAGGTGCTGGTCGAGGCGGTGATGACGCCGTTGACGACCGTCGTCTGCGCGAAGCTGAAGGCCGCCGAAGGGGTCGACGCGTTCGACGCCGACACGGATTTCAACCCGTTCAGCCTGAAGCGCTGACCCGCCCGACCGCGATTGGAGGGCCATTATCGGCCTCCAACCGGGCCTTTCGTCATCTTTCCGCCGATTCCAGCGGAATCCGTTGACAATCCTCCGCGGACGGGACACAACACTCTCAGTCAATTTCACTCAGGTAAGAGCCTCCCTTATAAAGGACGCATCAGTCGCGAGGGCGACTAACGGAATCAGGATCAATACTCTCCGTACCCGACCCCAGAGTCCCGTAGCTAGGACTCTGGACTTATTTGTCCGGAAAACGGGCAGGCAGGCCGCACCACCCGTGCGGCCTGTTTCATTGCGTCGTGCCCAAGACCGGGCTCGAACCGGTAAGCCTTGCGGCGACAGATTTTAAGTCTGCTGTGTATGCCATTCCACCACTTGGGCCGACGACTCCAAGGTGTCCGCCCGCGGCGGGATGGCAACCCGGGAAAGCGGCCGGACGTCGCCTTCGCCTTGCCCTCGGGCGCAAACCCGGCTTCTTTCCGCCCATGGACCGCTTAGCCCAGACGTTCGCGCGCTGCCAAGCCGAAGGCCGCCCGGCTTTCGTGAGTTACGTCTGCGCCGGCGACCCCGACGTCGAGACCTCCAAGGCGGTGCTGCTGTCCCTGGCACGGAACGGCGCGGACGTGCTGGAAGTCGGCGTGCCGTTCTCGGACCCGCTGGCCGACGGCCTGACGAACCAGCTCGCGGCCCAGCGCGCCCTCGAAAGCGGCATGACCTACGACGGCCTGCTCGACGTCCTCCGCGCGGTCCGGGCCGGCACCGACAAGCCGATCGTGCTCTATTGCTATTACAACCTGCTCTTCTCCTTCGGCCTGGAGCACTATTGCGCGAAGGTCCGTGCGGCCGGCGCCGACGGGCTGCTGGTGCTCGACTGTCCGCCCGAAGAGGCCGACGAGCTGATCGCGGCCTCGAAGAAGCACGGCCTCGCCAACATCTTCATCGTGGCCCCGACCACGCCGCCCGCCCGCATCGCCCTGATCGCGAAGCACGCCACGGGCTTCATCTACTACGTGTCGCGCGAAGGCGTGACCGGTGAGCGCTCGGAGCTGGCCGCCAACCTGGCCGCCTCGGTCGCCGAGATCCGCAAGCATACCGCCCTGCCCGTCTGCGTCGGCTTCGGCGTCTCCACCGCCGCCCACGTCCAGGCCATCGCCAAGGTCGCCGACGGCGTGGTCGTCGGCAGCGCGCTCGTGAACGTCGTCGCCGCCCACAAGGATAAGCGGGGCGAGGCGGCCGCGGCCATCGGCGCCAAGGTCCGCGAACTGCTGGCCAAGTAAACGTTGGCCAAACAAACATAGGGGCAGGGGTAGGGGTAGGAGTCGTTGAACAAAACAATGGGCGCGCCGCCTATTGTCCCCTCCTGCTCCTACCCCTGCCCCTCACCCTACCCCTACCCCTGCCACTGCCCCTTTTTTCTAATCCCTTGACCACGGGCCGTCCCTCCCCACTTTCCCCATGGTCCTAACCTCATTGGGGCCACCGGAACCGCACCGCATGGCCTCACACGACACCTGGACCAAAAAAGACCTGACCGGCATCGAGGAGCTTTCCCGCGCCGAGATCGAACTGCTCTTCCGCCAAGCCGACCAGTTCCTGCCCGCGCTGGCGCCGGGCAAGGGGCTCGACCTGATGAAGGGGCGTACGGTGGTGAACCTCTTCCTGGAGCCGAGCACGCGCACGCGCACGGCCTTCGAGATCTCGGCCAAGAAGCTCGGCGCTGAAGTCGTCTCGATCAACACCACGGCCTCCTCGCTGGTCAAGGGCGAGACCCTCCGGGACACGGCCGAGAACATCCGCGCCATGGGCGTCGACGCGATCGTGATGCGCCACTCCTCCGCCGGCTCGGCCCGCTACCTCGGCTCGGTCCTCGACATCTCCGTCGTCAACGCCGGCGACGGCGCCCACGAACACCCGACGCAAGCCCTGCTCGACGCCTTCACGCTGCGCCGCCGCTTCGGCCGGGTCGAAGGCCTCAAGGTCACGATCCTCGGCGACATCCTCTTCAGCCGCGTGGCCCGCTCGAACATCCTGTGCCTCTCCAAGCTCGGCGCCCAGGTCACGCTCGCCGGCCCGGCGACGCTCGTGCCCGCCGCCCTCAAGGACGCGTTCCCCCAGGTCACGATCGCGCACGACCTCCACGCCGCGCTCAAGGACTGCGACGCGGTGATGCTGCTGCGCATCCAGCACGAGCGGCAGACGACCACGCACTTCCCCTCCCTGGGCGAATACACGTCGCAGTTCGGCCTCAACGCCGAACGCGCGGCCTGGCTGAAGCCCGAGGCGATCGTGATGCACCCGGGGCCGATCAACCGCGGCGTCGAAGTCGAAAGCGAAGTCGCCGACGGCCCCCGCTCGGTCATCCTCGAACAGGTCCGGAACGGCGTCGCCGTCCGCATGGCCGTCCTTCACCTCTGCACCGGAGCCATCAGCCGATGAACCCAGCCGACCCTTCCCCCCTCTGGATCCGCGGCGCCCGCGTGATCGATCCCGCCGCCGGTCGCGACGAAGCCAAAGGCGACGTCTTCGCGCTCGACGGCGTGATCGTCGAGAAACTCTCGGCCGCCGACCAGGCCAAGGCCCGCGTCGTCGACGGCCAGGGCCTCGTGGCCGCCCCGGGCTTCGTCGACCTGCATTGCCGCCTGGGCGAACCGGGCCGCTCCGCCCGCGAGACGGTCGGCACGGGCACCCGCGCGGCCGCCGCCGGCGGCTTCACCACCGTCGTCACGATGCCCGACTCGCTCCCGGCGGCGGACAACGTGGGGACGCTCCAGCTGCTCCGCGAGATCTGCTCGCGCGAGGCCGTGGTGCGCGTGCTGCCCGCGGGCACCCTCACCAAAGGCCACGAAGGCAAGGCCCTGGCCCCGCTGGGCACGATGAAGAAGGCCGGCGTCGTCGCGGTGACCGACACGACCTCGGGCGTGCAGAACAACGAGATCATGCGCCGGGCCCTCGAATACGCCCGCATGTTCGACCTCGTGGTGCTCGACCACTGCCAGGACAGCAGCATGACCGAAGGCTCGCAGATGCACGAAGGCGCCTGGTCCCTGCGCCTCGGCCTCCGCGGATGGCCCCGCGCGGCCGAAGAGATCGTCGCCTCGAGCGACTGCCTGCTGGCCGAACTCACGCAGGCGCGCATCCACCTGCAGCACCTTTCCTCGGGGGGTTCCGCCGACATCGTCCGCCGCGCGAAGGCCAAGCGGCTCGCGGTGACCGCCGAAGTCTCGGCGCTGCACCTGCTGCTGACCGACGCCGCCCTGGCCGATTACGGCACCAGCCTGAAGACCAATCCGCCCCTGCGCGAGGAGGCCGACCGCCGCGCGCTCATCGCCGCGCTCGTCGACGGGACGATCGACGCCGTCTGCTCCGACCACTCGCCGTGCACGGCGACCGAGAAAGACTGCGAGTTCGACCTGGCGCCGTTCGGCGCGGCGACACTGGAGACGGCCTTCGCGGCCGCCCATACCGCGCTCGTGACGGGCGGATACGCCGGCCTGCCGCTCCTGCTCGCCCGCCTCACCCATGGCCCCGCCAAGGTCCTCGGCCTCGCCGCCGGCACCCTGGGCGTCGGCCGTCCGGCCGACCTGGTGCTCCTTGACCCGCAGGCCGCCTGGAAACCGGTCCGCGCCGACCTGGCCTCGAAATCGGGCAACAACCCGCTGCTCGGCCACGCCCTGACGGGACGGATCCGCCGGACGTTCGTCGGCGGCCGCCAGGTGCACGGCGCCTAAGCCCGCATGGAAGACTTCCGGCAGGCCGTCGCCGTCTTCGGCCCATGGGATTGGGCCTGCGTGGCCTTGAACCTGTCGGCGGCCTTCGCCGGCGTCTTCGCGCTGAGGTCCTGGCAGGAGCGGTCGCCCGAAGGCCTGCGCCCCGGCATGTCCGCCACCGACGCCGCGTTGGCCGTGCTCACGGGCCTGACGTCCTTCAGCCTGCTGTTCGGCCTGGTCACCGGCCTGGCCACTCAGTCGTTCCAGACGATCTTCGGCATCTCGCTCACGCACATCTTCACTTCGACCTTCCTCGGCCAAAGCGCGGCCATCGCGGCGATGCTCGCCATGAGCCTCGTCGCCCCGGCCACGGTGAGCTGGGCGCCGGCGCGCGAAGAACCGGACGAATCCGGGGACTTCCGCCGAGCCCGGCAGGCTTTCAGCCTGCCGCGGATCGGGATGGTGATGCTCTGCCTGCTCGCGCTCGGAGTGGCCCTGACGGCGGCGTGGAAGGGCGTGCACTTCGGCTGGGAGCAGCTGGCGCTGCGCGGGATCACGGGCCCGGCGCCGGCCGACGAACCCCAGGAGATCGTCGACATCGTGCTCCGGACCGACGTCGGCACCTGGACCTTCGCCGCGATCGCCCTGGCGGTCACCGTCGGCGCGCCCATCATGGAAGAGCTCGCCTTCCGCGGGATGCTGTATCCGGGCTTGCGGCGGCTGGGCGAGGCCGTGAGCGCACGCCATGCCCGCTGGCTCGCCGTGGTCCTCACCGGCGCCCTGTTCAGCGCCGCGCACCTGTCCGCTTCCGCCGCCCTGCCCCTCTTCGGCTTCGGGGCCTTCATGTGCCTGGTACGTGACCGCCATGGCCTGCTCGCCTGCATGGCGGCCCACGCGTGCTTCAACGGCTGGAACCTGCTGTGGCTCAAACTCGCGCCGGCCGCGGCCAACCTCTGACCCATGGGCGCGCTGACCACCCTCGCCGACCGCTCGGTCGCCAAGCTGACCGAAGAGGAGATCATCCGGCGCGTGGTGCAGGCGCTGGCCGAGGCCGCGCCGGCCTTCCCCGAAGGTCCGGGCGGCGACTGCGCCCACCTGCCGACCACCGGCGGCCGCTCCATCCGCGCGAGCACCATCGATTCCGTGCTGCTGGGACGTCACTTCGACGCGGCCTGCGACGGCATCCGCGCCGGCGCCAAGCTGGTGAACCGCAACCTCAGCGACCTCGCCGCCGCCGGCGCGGTCCCGTCCGACGCCCTGCTCTCCCTCGTGATCGGACCCGACGTCGACGCGACCTGGCTGACCGACTTCGCCCACGGCGCCGGCCGCGCCGCGGCCAAGGCCGGCCTGCGCATCGTCGGAGGCGACATCTGCCGCGGAGCGCCGGGCTCCTTCCTGGGGACGCTCGCGGTGCAGGGCTTCGCCCATCGCATCCTGACCCGGAAGACCGCCGCGCCGGGCGACGCGCTCTTCGTGACGGGCGCCCTCGGCGGGTCGCTCTACGGCCGGCATCTCGACTTCACCCCGCGCCTGGCCGAAGGCGAATGGCTCTGCGGCCACGGCGAAGTGACGGCGTGCACCGACCTCTCCGACGGCCTCGCCAAGGACCTGCCCGGCCTGCTCGGCCCGAAGCACGACGCCCGCATCAGCGTGGCTTCCCTGCCGCTTTCCGACGCCGCCAAATCGCTGGCGAAGTCCGACGGCAAGCCGGCCTTGGAGCACGCCTTGCAGGACGGCGAGGATTACGAGCTCCTCTTCACGGTCGCGGCGGACCGGGCCGACCTGCTCGAAGCTTCCTTCCGCCGGGCCTTCCCGCTCACGCCGCTGACGCGCCTGGGCACGGTCGAGGCCGGCACGGGCGTCGCCCGCGACGTCGCCGACGGCGAACCGATCAAGGTCCGCGGCTTCGGCCACTTCGCCTGATCAGAGGGCGGCCCGGCGCGCCGGGCGGCCTTCGTCGACCTCGATGTAGTCGAACATCGTGTCCACGCCGGCGTCGGCGGTGAGGCCGTTCTCCTTGAGCCGGCGGAGAAGGACCTCGTTGGCCTCGTCGCGCCAGCCGCGCTTGGTCATGAAACCGTTCCAGATCTCGATGTCGTTCGTCGAAAGCCTGCGACCCTTGGCCTCGGCCCAGGCGAGCACCTGCTCGGAGGTCGCGTCCGGGTTCTGCAGCACCCAGACGCGGAGGTCGTCGTACCCGACCCCGAGATACTGGCAGCAGCGGTCGTCGAAGGCCTTGCCGAGGTTGTTCACGAAGTCCGGATGCAGCCGGCCCGCGGCGTGCAGACGGATCTTGGAGACCAGGCGGGGGAGATAGACGAAGCCGCGGACGGCGTCATAAGGGCTGAGGAGACCGGGGACGATGGGCATGGTGGTGAGTTGAGATGAAAGATGACGGATGACCGATGGCGGAGAAAAGCCAAAATCCCCGCCAGTCCAAGGAAGCGGCCTTCAAGGGCGGGCAAGACGCCCGGGGCGCGCGGGGCCGATAAACCTGCATTCTTTTCCTATACTCGCCGCCCCATAGCGCCTACTCTGCGGACTGATGTCCACCTCAGCCGCCGCTCCCGACGCCGAACGTTTCCCCAACGGGCCGTTCACGCGTTACATGATCGGCGAGGGCATCTCGATGACGGGGACCTGGATGCAGGGGATGGCGCTGGGATGGGTGATGACGGAAGTGGTCGCCCGCGAAGGCCTCCGCCGCTACGAAGGCCTGCTGCAGGCGGCGCCCCACCTCGCCAGCGGAGTGGTCATGCTGATGCTCTTCCGGCTGGGCGGCGCCAGCGCCGACCGCTACGACAAACGCCGCATCCTGCAGGTCTGCCAGGTGGCGCAGATCGGCTTCGCGCTGGCCATCGGCATGCTCGTCGCCCAAGGCGCCTTGCAGAGCTGGCACATCATCGTCGCGGCCGCCCTTCTGGGCGTCTCGAGCTCCTTCGAGATGCCGGCGGCCGCCGCGATCGTGCCCGAACTCGTCGCGCCGGAGAACGTCGGCAAGGCGGTCGCCGTCGACCGGGCGGTCTTCCACGCCACCCGCCTCGTCGGGCCGGCGGCCGCGGGCTACCTGGTCGGCCGCTATGGCGCCGAATGGGCCTTCTACCTCAACGCGGCGTCGTTCGTCGCCCTCATGGTCGCCTTGGCGACGTTGCCCCGCCGCCCGCAAGGGACGATCGAAGAAGAACAGAAGCGTCAAGGCGGGGCCGGCGAAGGGTTCCGTCACGTGAGGCAGGACAAGCCCAGCCTCGCGATGGTCGCCCTGCTCGCGACCAACACCCTCTTCGTCTTCCCGGTCATCATCGTCCTGCTGCCGATCTACGCGAAGAACGACCTCGGCGCGACGCCGGCCCAGATGGGCCTGCTGATGCTGTGCTCCGGCCTGGGCTCGGTCTCGGGCTCGCTCCTCATCATGGCCCTGCGCCCGTCTCTGCGGCGCCTCGCTATCCTTACAGGCATGGTCCTCGCCTGCGGCGCCCTCGTGAGCCTCAGCCAAGCCACCGGACTAGTCTGGGCCGGTGCCTCGCTCGTCAGCCTCGCAGTCGGCGTCTCGACGCTCGTCGGCCTCGCCAATACCATCGTCCAGGAACGCTCGCCCGCCGAACTGCGTGGCCGCGTCTCGGCCGTCGCTGGGCTGAGCTTCTTCGGCTTCCTGCCCTTCGCCGCCATCATCATGGGCTGGATGACCGACGTATTCAAACTGCGTAACGTCCTTCTAGGATCCTCGATCTGCTACGCCGTCATCGGCATGGTCGTGATGCTCACCGTCGGCAGCAAGGTCACGGGCGAGCGGGAAGCTCAGGGAAATTAAATCAAAGGGAGACCGGAAACCGGAAAAGATGCTGAGGGCGGATACTTCAGCCAATCATCCGCTCTCCGGTTTCCCTGTGAGTTTTGCCTCCAGCTAAGGCTGACCCTCCTGATTCCGTCATCCTGTGTGATCGATTCAGTCCTCTTGGCATCACCTACCCCGACCACGATCACTAACCCTGACGAGCAGAGCTCGTCTCAAAGTGGTGCACCCGTTGGGATTCGAACCCAAATCGCCGGCTTCGGAGGCCAGAATTCTATCCATTGAAATACGGGTACCTGCCCGGACTCAACCAAGGCGGCGGCGGAGAGTCAACCCTTCCCCTGCCCGACCTAAAGAGCCGGCAGGACACGGTCGGCGAAATCGACGTAGTACTTCCAGTCCTCGGGAAGGATGTCGTGCCTGCCGGGGCGCAGATGGTAACCGATGGTCCCGCCGACCGGGGTGCTGACGGGCGGTGGCGTCCGGGTGCCGAGGCCGGGCTGGGCGAGCAGTTGGTAGACGGGGTCGGCATGCGCCGCGCCGAGGAATTCGCCGAGCGGGTCGGCCCAAAGGTCCTCGGAAGCGCTGGCGACGTAGAGCGGACGCGGGGCGATCAGCGCGAGCAGGAAGTGGGCGTCGAGCGGGAACTGGTCTTCCTTCTCGGAAAAAGTCCCGAAGCGCTGCGTGAACCAATACGGAAAACCGCGGCCAGGGTAATGACCGGAGATGACGCCGATGGTCTCGCCGAAGAGGCGCTTGTTAAGCGCGGCGCCGCCGCAGCCGGATTCGTTGGAGATCACCAAGGCGAAGCGCGGATCCTGCGCGCCCGCCCAGAGGGAAGCCTTGCCGAGACGGGAATGGCCGTGCACCGCGGCGCGGCGGGCGTCGACGGACGGCACCCCTTCGAGGACGTCGAGCATGCGCGAAAGACCCCACGCCCAACAGCCGATGGCGGCCCAATCTCCGTCCTTCCACTTGGTCCGCCCGCCCTCCGGCGAAAGCGCGCCCCGGAAACCGTCCCGCCAGCCCTCGGGATGATCGGGCTCGAAATCACCATAGTAAGCCGTGGCCGAGGCGTAGCCGCGGTCGATGAGCGCTTCGGTCTGCCAACGGCCGGCCTGATCGCCGCGCAGCCCCGGATCGGCCTGCGACGTACCTTTGAGCGCCCATTGCTTGGCGACCCAGCCCGTCGTGACGAAGACCGCGGGGTCCGCGACGGTGGTGTGATTGCCGCTGAAATTAAGTCCGATGAAGACGGGCGAAGGCCGCTTCGCCGCGGTCGGGACGAAGAGCAGCATGTCGAACGACGGACCCTGCTTGCCGATGGGCCAGACCTTGAACTGCGTCCGGACCGCCTTGCCACCGAAGGCGTCCGGGGATTGTTCGCGAACTTCGACCACCGCGCCGGCCCGCAGCTTCGACGTATCCGGCGTGCGGCCGAACATGTTTTCTTCGACCAAGCGGAATACTTCCGGACGGCGGACCTCGTTCCAGGTCTTGGCGTCGGTGACCTTGCGACCGTCGGCGCAGACCAGCGGATCGGGCAACGTGTAGGGCGGCACCTTGGCCTCGTCGACGATGATCGGCGGCGTCACGGCCATCAGGAGCAAGGTCAGCATCATGAGGCGATCATGCCCGATCTGGCGGGACGTGGGAGCCAAATCACGCATAGACGCGAAGGGGCAAGGGTTCGCTGGCACGGGGACAAGGACGGGGCGGTCATTCTTGCGCAAGCGGGGTCACCCCTCCCCCGAGACATGGCTCAAAGGGAAACCGGAGACCAGGTAGTGAGCCGGGGAAATGTCCGCAACCGTTCAGGTCTCCCCTTGGGTCAAGCCCCCGTGCCCACGTGTCACCTTGCCCACGTGTCACCTTCGCGGCGTCGACCGCGCTTACCGCTCCCAGGTTTCGATCGCATAGCCGAGGCCGTCCTGGCTGCCCTGCTTCGAAGCGACGAGCTTGGTGAAATACCGGCGCCAATCCGCGGGGAAGTAACGGTCGCCGACGAAGTCGCGGTCGATGCGAGTGATCATCAGGCGGTCGCACAACGGCAGGCCCTCGGCGTAGATGCGCTCGCCCCCGGTGATCCAGACCGGGCCCGGCCACTCGTCCATCCGGTCGGCGATGACGATGGCCTCGGCCAGCGAAGCGGCCCGCTCGGCGCCCGGGAATGACTTGGCGGGATCGCGCGAGACGACCACCGTACCCCGGCCCGGCAAAGCCTTGCCGAGCTCGGCGTAGCAGGCCGGCCCCTCGATCATGACGCCGCCCGCGGTCTGATCCATGAACCAGGCCAGGTCCTCGGGGATGTGCCACGGCAGCTTGCCGTCCTTGCCGATGACCCCGTTACGAGCCACGGCGACGATGCAATAGAGGGGTTTCGGCACGGCCTGATTGATGCCCATAAGCCCGTCAGAAGCAAGCGCCGGGGCGGCTTTGGACTGATTGACAGAGGCCGAAATTTCGGGGTAGGTTGTCCGAATGATTACCTGGCTCCAGAACGCCACCGGCAAGCACAACCGCATCATCTTCGGCTTCCTGCTGGTGATCATCGTGGTCTCCTTCGTCTTCTACGGTTTCGCCGGACGCGGCGCCCTGACCGGCGGCCCCTCCTTCGTCTACCAAGGCGTCAACCTCAACGACCCCGCCGTCCGCTCCCGCTTCAACGACGCGGTGTTCTTCTCGCAGATGACCGGACAGCGCATGGACAGCAACGGACTGGTCCAGCGCGTGGCCGAACTCAGCCTCGCCGACGGCCTCGGGATCCCCGACCCGGCCGACGTCGAGATCCGCCGCATCGCCCGCGAGATGACCACCTCTCCCGACGGCAAGAACGGCGACGGCCTCAACAAGTTCCTGGAGTTCGCCTCCAAGCAGCTGAACTGCTCCGACCTCGAGGTCCGCGCCCGCTTCGAAACCTACCTCAAGGACAGCTGGCGCATCCAGAAGGCCGTCAGCACCCTCGCGGGCTCCGGCCACGCGACGGCGGCCCAGGTGAAGCGCATCCTCGACCGCGAACGCACCAAGTGGACGGTCGACGTGGCCAGCTTCGCCGCCGCCGGCTTCAAGCCCGAGGTCAAGGTCGACGAAGCCAAGGCCAAGGAAGCCTTCACCGCCAACATCGAGCAATACCGCCTGCCCGCGCAGGTCGCCGTCACGGCCGTGACCATCGCCGCGACCGTGGCCGACGCCGCCCCGGTCTCCGACGACGAGATCATCAACATGGGCTACAACCAGGCCGAGAAGTTCAAGTTCGAGACCGGCAAGATCAAGGAGCAGGCCCTCGCCAAGCGCGCCGAACTCGAGAAGCTCGTCCGCGCCGAACGCGCCATCACCAACCTGGCCGGCCAGATCTCCGACGAGCTCGCCGAGAAATTCCCGATCGACGCCGCCAAGGCGGACAGCAAGGAACTCGCCGCCTGGATCAAGGCCAAGAACGCCCAGGTCGTGAACATCCCGGCCTTCGAGGTCACCGCCGTCCCGACCGTCGCGAACATCCCGGCCGAAGCCCTGCGCGTCGCCGGCGAGCTGACCGAAAAAGAATGGCGCACCGAGGTCTACCGCTCGGAAGCCGGCGCGACCTTCATCCTGCTCGCCAAGCGCACGCCTGACCGTCTGCCGACCTTCGAAGAAGCGAAGGCCAAGGCCGTCGCCGACTGGCAGAAGTCCCAGCTCAACCGGCTCCTCGCCGAGGAAGCCGCCAAGATCGGCAAGGCCCTCCAGGCCGACCTCGCCGCGGGCAAGACCTTCACCGACAGCGCCAAGGCCCAGAAGCTCGCGCTCAGCTCCCCCGAGGCCTTCACGGTCTACGCCCTCCCCGCCAACCTGAACGGAGCCAACGAGAACACCGGCCTGCTCATCGAAGCGGCCGGCGTCGGCAAGGTGACCGCCCCCATCCGCACCGCCGGCGGGGACTACGTCTTCATCCGCCCGGCCAAGAAGGACCTGCCCGACGACAAGGCCGGCATCGAGGAAAGCCGCCTGTTCGCCCAGCGCATCGCCCAACGGAACGCCTACTTCACCGGCCTCGGCGTGGTGCAGGATATCGTCCCCCCGCCCGCGCAGCCCAAGTAAGCCCGCCCGGCGGCCCACGGGAACCCCTCCGGAGGCCTCCTCCCGAGGGGTTCTTTATTGGGACCCGATTCCGGCTTTACCTCCCCCTCCTCCACGCCCTACCCCTTTCTCCTCCCAATGTCCCAGGTCCGCGTCCGCTTCGCTCCCAGTCCCACCGGCTTCTTCCACATCGGAAGCGCCCGCCCGGCCCTGTCCA
>Ga0222712_10000678_pt1 | contig 43835 bp, 38 predicted proteins | sample C33_657DmetaG_FD_165043 | JGI IMG/M metagenome (GOLD analysis project Ga0222712, IMG submission 165043) | Estuarine water microbial communities from San Francisco Bay, California, United States - C33_657D | ecosystem: Environmental > Aquatic > Marine > Unclassified | place: USA: California... | reverse complement strand
GTCTATCACATTTTTTGGCACTTTGATGCCGGTTCCGACTGAGGATCCACCCCATACCCGGCCAGCGTCAAATTACCGTCCTGCAATCCTGCCCGCAGGCAGGGAGGCATCCATAGCATCTCCTACAAGCCCGAGATGGTGCCGGGCGAGGCCACCCCGATTGGACTCAAGTATTAGTTAAGGGTGATCCGCGCCGCCTTGATGGTCTGTGACCAGCGGGCATGTTCAGCCTGCAGGAAGCGGGCAAATGCATCCGGCGAGGAAGCGGAAATTTCGGCACCTTGAGCACTCAGGGTCTCCATCACATCGGGCGCTTTGAGCGCAGCAGTCACCGCCTCATTGAGCTTGCTGACCACTTCTTTGGGCGTGCCCGCTGGTGCGACGATGCCGAACCAAAACGAGGCCTCGTAGTCGGGCAGGCCAGCCTCGCGCACGGTGGGTACCGCCGGCAGGTAGCTCAAGCGCTGCGGCGCGGCCACCCCGAGTACGGCGAGCTTGCCCGTGCGCACGTGGGGCATGACCTCCAGCGGCCCGGTGAAGGTCAGGTCGATCTGACCGCCCAACAAGTCGCTGACCACGGGCGCTGCGCCCTTGTAGGGTACATGCAGGGCATCGACCCCGGTCTGCATGCGAAACAGTTCGAAGGCCAAATGAGAGTGGCTGCCATTGCCGGGCGAGCCCATGGAAAAGCGCCCGGGTTGGGCCTTCATGGCCGAGATCAAGGCGGGCAGGCTGCGGGCCTCAACCTTGCTGGGGTTGACCGCAATCACCAGGGGGATGGTGAGCATCAGCGAAATTGGCGCAAAGTCGCGGCGGCTGTCATAGCCCAGCTTGGGGAAGGTGTACTGGGCTGTCACAAAAGGCACAGGCACCAGCAGCAGCGTGTGGCCGTCGGGCGCGGCGCGGGCCACGAACTCGGTGCCTATGGTGGTGGCTGCACCCGGCTTGTTGTCTATCACCACAGGCTGGCCCAGGCGCTCGGTCATCTTCTGGCTGACAGCGCGGGCAATGATGTCGGTCGAGCCACCCGGCGCAAAAGGCACGACCAAACGAATCGGACGGCTCGGAAATTCCTGCGCCCACAGGGATGCGTGGCCAGCGCCCAGGGTCAAAAGAGCAAGGATGGCGGCGCGGCGTAGGGGCTTGAATGTCATGGGGCTTACTCCTGTTCAAATGAATGGACCTTGGGCAGGCAGGACGCGTCAAGTTGCAGAAAACGCGCCGCATTGCGCCAAAGGATATGGTCTTTGTCCTCGTCGGAAAACATCGCCTGCCGGCGTATCCAGGGGACAGCGCCGCCGATGATGTTGCCGCTGGCCGGATGGTCGGTGCCTATCATCAGCTTGTCGCGCCCACAGCGTTTGAACAGCAGGGCCAGTGCGTCGACGTCGTGCACCAGGCAGTCGAAATACATCTGCGAAAGGTAGTCCACCGGCGGGCGGGCCATCGTTGTGCCGTCGCGGCCTTGCTGGTAGCGCAGGTTAAAGCGGCCCACACCGAAGTGAATCCAGCCGCCGCCCTGGGTGAACATGATGCGCAGGTCTGGGTGGCGATCGAGCAAGCCGCTGTAGACCACCGACATGGCTGCCAGACTCGACTCGAGCGGCGCGCCAAAAGAATTTTCAAAGTGGTAGCGCGGGAAGCGCTCCTCACCCGGCTTGCCCCAGTAGACCGGATGCACCACGATGGACAAGCCCATGGCGGCTGCCGCTTCAAGCAGTGGCAGCACCTGCGGGTCGTCGAGGTTGCGGCCGTTCACGTTGGAGGCAATCACGATCGCGCGCAGACCGAGCCGGCCGGCCGCGTCTTCCAACATTTCGCGGGCCAGGTGGGGGTGCTGCATGGGCAGCATGGCCAGGCCGCGGTAGCTGCGCGGATAGGCGCGCTGCACTTCGGCGATTTCTTCGTTGAGCTCCAGGGTAAAGCGCCGGGCCTGGGCCTCATCGAGGTGGTAGTTCCAGAAGATGCCGGTCGGGATGGGGCATTGCATGTCTATGCCCTCGTGCATACGCCTGTCCTCGGCCCGTGCGGCCGGGTCGCTAAGCAGCGAGCGGCTGACCGCAAAGCTCAGGGCATGCTCGCCCATGCTCACCCGCTCACTGCCTTTGGCGTCGCGGTCCAGGCGCCAGCCATACCAGTCCTGCCCCGCAGCGCACGCCGCCAAGCCGCGCGGCGTCCAATGAGAGTGCATGTCAATGACCATGAATTCAGTCTAACAGGCACCTAAAGACTGCTGCATCACTTTGCTGCATCACTTTGCTCCATTACTTGTCACGCAGCGCCGCCCGCAACTGCTCGCGCACCTGCGGCCGGCCAGCGAAGGGATCACTGGGGGTGCGCCCCTGCAGGATGTCTTCCATCCGGGTCTGCACAGAAGCCAGCGCCTGGGGGTGGCTGTAGATGTAGAACTGGCCGGTGGCTATCGCCGCAAAAGTGCGCTCAGCCACCTCGGCGGCGCTGACCTTGCCGGCCTGCACCGCCTTGTCCATCATGGCCTGGCCGACCCGCTGGCTGGCCGTGGCCTTTTGGCCGCCGGCCGGCCGGTTGCGGTGGCTCTGGCTGATGCCGGTGGCCACAAAGTAGGGGCACAGCAGCGAGACGCCGATTTGATCGCTGACCAGGCTCAGGTCATGGTGCAGGGTTTCAGTCAGGGACACCACCGCATGCTTGCTGACGTTGTAGACGCCCATGTTAGGCGGATTGAGCAGGCCGGCCATGCTGGCGGTGTTGACGATATGCCCGCGCCAGCTGGGATCGGCCTGGGCGGCAGCGAGCATCATGGGCGTAAACAGCCGGACCCCGTGGGCCACCCCCATCAGGTTGACACCGAGCACCCACTGCCAGTCTTCCAGCGAGTTCTCCCAGATCAGGCCACCCGCACCCACGCCGGCATTGTTGAACAGCAGGTGCGGCGCGCCCCACTGCTGCTGGACCTGCTGCGCCATGGCCTGCATGGCGGCAGCGTCAGCCACACTGAGCTCGAAGGGCAGCACCTGCGCGCCGGCTGCGCGCTGCTCGGCCACTGCGGCTGCCAGCGCATCGGTCTGCACATCGACCAGCACCAGACGCATGCCGGCACGCGCTGCTATGCGCGCCAACTCCAGCCCAAAGCCCGAGCCAGCGCCGGTAATCAGTGCGATCTTGCCCCGCCATTCGGTCGCGCTCATGGCTTGAGCGCCCGCAGCGCGTAGCCGATGCGCGGAAAGTGCACATGCACCCGCCCGGCGCGTTCGTCCTCGCGGGCCAAGGTGTAGCGACTGGTGGTGGCGGCCACCAGGGTACCTTCGGTGGGCTCCAGGCCAAAGCTCTCGGCCGCCACTGTGACGCGGCTGCCCAGGGCGATGCCATGGTCGTCCTGAAACACCTCGCCGTCCACCGGCTTGGGCGTGCTGCTGCGCGCAAGCTCTATGGCTTGCGCTGAGGTGTAGCGCTCTACCGTGCCATGGCCCATGGCCGCCATGCGGTCCATCCAGGCCAGAACCGTCGGGACAGCCTCCAAAATGCCGGCCAGAACCGGCGTCTGGCTGCGGGTGAACCACAGGGGGTGATAGGCGGCAAAGTCGGCCACGCTGGGCCGCGCGCCGAGCAGATAGGGGCCGGCCTGCAGCATCTGCGCCAAGCGCTGCAAATACGCCTTGTAGGCGCCGGTGGCATCTGCCGGCCTCGGCCGCGGCATCCCCGCGCCCATGGCCTTGCGGTCTTCGGCAAAGGACTGCACCGCCTGCGGCGGCGCTTTGGCAAACATCTGAGCCATGCCGGCCGCCTGCGTGCTGTAGGACATGGAGGCCCAGAACAAGGTGGCGTCGGCCCACTGCGCCAGCGGGCCGGCCAGGCCCTCGACCGCTGCAGGCATCAGGGCAGGTGCGCTTACCAGTTCATCAAGGGCCTGAGCGATCAGAGCGGTGTCGCAATAGATGTCGGCCCCGACCTGCAAAATTGGGGTCTTGCGGTAGCCGCCGGTCAAGGCCATCACATCGGGTTTGGGCATGACCATGGGGATGAATACCGACTTCCAGGCCAGGCCCTTGTAGCCCAGCATGAGGCGGGCTTTTTCTGCAAACGGCGAAGCCGGGTAGTGGTGCAGCACGATGTTGTTCATGAGGTCTCCTTCAGTGTTACCAGCCCGCTGTGGGCCGCTTTGCTGACCCGGCTCAAGGCATGGCCCGGGCAATGATGGCATCGAGATCGGATTGTGGGCCCAGGGTTCCAAAAGCCTGGCCCCAGTGGCCGGCCAGGCGTGAATCACAAAAGGCTTGCCACACCGCGGCCGGCGCCGATTGCACCAGCAGGGCTGCCTGCATCAACAGGGCCAGTTCCTGTGCCAGCCGGCGCGCCTGCTCCGGCCTGGCCAGCTCTTGCAGAACCAGGGGCAGACGCTCAATCGCCCGGTCGAGCGCCCCATGCCGGCCACGCGCGGGCGCAAGCTCACGCTGCAGGCAGGCCAAGGCCTCGCTCTGGCGCAGACCGCGCAGCAGGTCCAGCGCCATGATGTTGCCTGCGCCCTCCCAGATCGAGTTCAGCGGCATTTCGCGGTAGATGCGTGCCATCAGACCCTGGCCGCCCTCCTCCACATAGCCATTGCCGCCCAGGCATTCCATGGCTTCCTGGGCAAAGACGCTGCCGCGCTTGCAGATCCAGAACTTGGCAATCGGCGTCAGTAGGCGGGCCAGATCGGCCTCATGGCTGTCCTCCTGAGCGCCCGCCTGAGTGCCCGCCTGAGTGCCCGCCTGAGTGCCCGCCTGACTGTTCGCGCGCTGGTCGATCGCATGCGCCAGCCGCAGGGCCAGCACGGTGGCCGCCTCTGACTCGAGCGCCAGATCGGCCAGCACGTTTTTCATCAGGGGCTGCTCGATCAAAGGCTTGCCAAAAGCCAGTCGCTGGCGGGTATGGTGTAGCGCCAGACTGAGCGCAGCGCGCATCAGGCCACTGGTGCCCAGAGCGCAATCGAGTCGGGTCAGTGTGCCCATCTCCAGGATCTGCGCAATGCCGCGCCCCTCCTGGCCAACCAGCCAGGCCTGCGCCTGCTCAAACTCAACTTCAGAGCTGGCATTGGCATGGTTGCCCAGCTTGTCCTTCAGGCGCTGTATGCGTAGGTGGTTGAGCGAGCCGTCGGGCAGGACCCGGGGCAAAAACAGGCAACTCAGACCCGACGCCGTTTGCGCGAGGATCAAGAACGCGTCGCACATCGGCGCTGAGAAAAACCATTTGTGGCCCGTGACGCGGTAGCGCTCGCCCCAGGTGTCGCTGCCCTCGAACTCGGCCGAGCTGGTGTTGGCCCGGACATCGGAGCCGCCCTGCTTTTCGGTCATGCCCATGCCCATGGTCAGGCCGGCTTTGATCGGCCAGGGCTTAAGCTCAGGCTGATAAACACGGCTGGCCAGCTTGCCCGCGCATGCGCTGTAGATCGCGGCGTTACCGGCCAGCGCTGGAAGTACCGCGTAGCTCATGGAAATCGGGCACAGTACCGAAGGCTCGAGCTCGGTGAACATCATGAAGCCGGCCGCGCGCCGCAGGTGCGCGCCGGCGCCTGAGTCCAGCCAAGGGCTGCCGTGCAGGCCGGCGGCCACCGCAGCGCTCATGAGCGTGTGATAGCTCGGGTGAAACTCCACCTGGTCGATGCGCTGCCCCTGCGGACTGTGGGTGTGCAGCAGCGGCCGGTGGCTGTTGGCCAACCGAGCATGGGTCTGCATATCGGCTTGGCCCAGCTGCTTTCCCAGGGCCTGCAGGGGCGCCAACTCAAGCTGCGGCGCCAGCAGGCGCAGACCATCGCGCAGGCCAAGGTTGCCTTCGAAGAGATCATGCCCGATCAAAGGCTCGCTCTGGTTGAATACCTCGTGCGTGCGGCTCATGGCACGGCGCCTGCTTCTAGACCAGCTTGACCAGCTGCTTGCCGAAGTTGCGGCCCTTGAGCAGGCCCAAAAATGCCTCAGGGGCAGCTTCCAGGCCCTGCGCGACCGACTCCCGGGGGCGCAATTGCCCGCTGGCCACCAACTGCCCCAACTCCTTGAGCGCGGCCGGCCAGTCCTGCATATGCTCGCTGACGATGAAACCCTGCACCTTCAGGCGCTGCACCAGGATCAGCTGGGGATAGGCCATGGGCAGGCTCTGCCCGTCGTAGCCAGCGATCATGCCGCACACCGCAATGCGGCCAAAGGGGTTCATGCGCAGCATCACAGCGTCCAGCACCATGCCGCCGACGTTTTCAAAATGGCCGTCTATGCCCTTCGGGCAGGCCGCCTTGAGCGCCTTGGACAAAGAGGCTGCGTCAGCATGCTGGCGGTAGTCGATGCAGGCGTCAAAGCCCAGCTCCTTGACCACGTAATCGCATTTATCCGGTCCGCCGGCAATGCCGACCACCCGGCAGCCTCTGGCCTTGGCCAGCGCACCCACGGCGCTGCCGACCGCGCCCGAGGCGGCGCTGACCACCACCGTCTGGCCGGCCTGCGGCTCGATGATGCGTACGAGACCATGCCAGGCGGTCACGCCAGGCATGCCGACAGCGCCCAGGTAGGCCGGCAGCGGCACCTGACGGGTATCGACCTTGCGCAAGGCGCCGGGCTGCTCGGCATCGACCGCGCTGTAGAGCTGCCAGCCGCCCATGCCCACCACCTGATCGCCGATCACAAAGCGTGGCGAGCGACTCTCGACCACCTCACCGACAGTGCCGCCTATCATCACCTCGCCCAGGGGCTGAGGCGACGCATAGCTTTTGCCCTCGTTCATGCGCCCGCGCATATACGGGTCCAGACTGAGGTAGTGGTGGCGAACCAGCACCTGCCCATCTTGGAGCGCAGGCGTGGGGGCCTCGATCAGTTGGAAGTTGTCAGCGCTGGCCGCGCCTTGCGGCCTGCTGGCCAGAACGATCTGCTGATTGATGGGCATGGTGTGTCCTGGTTTTTGAAAACGCGCCTGCAAGCCCTAGGGCTTGGGCGGCAGCGGTGCGTATTTGAAGGTGCCTGTGGCGTGAGCGCAGGAGTTGCCTGCATCGTCGAAGATGGTTGCCTCGACAAAAGCCATGGTTCGGGTGCGGTGCAGCAACTTGCCCTCGCCCCGCAGCAAAGCCTTGCCCTCGGCGGGCCGAAAGAAACTGGTCTTCATCTCGATGGTGATGGCGCCATGGTCGGTCTGCACGCTGCGCGCCGCTGCGGCCATGGTGGTGTCCATCAGCGTCATCAGCACGCCGCCATGGACCTTGCCAAAGATGTTGAGGTGTTCGGGCAGTGGGCGGTACTGCACCGCCGAGCGACCGCCTTCGAACTCCACCAGTTCGAAACCGATGTGCTCGATAAAAGGAATGTGAATGCCAAAGCTCATGATGAAAAGCCCATCAGGTGGGCGATCAGTATCGTCGCCACCTTCGTGCCTAAGTTCAGCCGCCTGTCACCACCGACACCCCGCCGTCGACTGCCAGCCATTGACCGGTGATGTGTTTGCCCGCGTCCGATGCCAGCAAGACGCAGGTGCCTTTGAGGTCTTCATCATCGCCCAGGCGGTTGAGCGGCGCGTGCGAGGCCATTTCATCCAGGCCTATGGACTTGAGCAGGCCGTCGGACATTTTGCTCGGGAAAAATCCAGGGCAAATAGCGTTGACGGTGATGCCGTGCACCCCCCATTCGCAGGCCAGCGCCCGGCCGAAGTTGATCACCGCCGCCTTGGAGGTGTTGTAGGCAATGGTCTTGATCGGCTTGGGGTTGCCGCCCAGGCCGGTGATCGATGAAATGTTGATGATGCGGCCGTATTTGCGCGGGATCATGCTCAGACGGCCGATTTGCTGGCTGAGCAGAAAGTAGCCGCGCACATTGAGGTTCATCACCTTGTCCCAAGCGTCAATCGGATGGTCTTCAGCCGGGGCGCCCCAAGCCGCGCCAGCGTTGTTGACCAAAATATCCACATGGCCCAAGTGTTTGACGGCCTCGCGCGCCAGACGCTCAATATCAGCCTGATCAGAGCAGTCGGCCGCGATCCCATGGACGTCGATGCCGCGGGCGCGCAGATGGGCCGCCGACTCCTCCAGGTCCTTGGCCTTGCGGGCAGTGATGACCAGCCTTGCGCCAGCCTCGCCCAGGGCCTCAGCCAGTTGCAGGCCCAAGCCGCGCGAGCCACCGGTTACCAAGGCGGTCTTGCCGTGCAGGTCAAACAATTGCTGGATGGTTCTTGCCATGATGTCTTCAACTCCTTTTTTCTTGGCTGGGGGCAGGCTCGACCTTCAAACGGGCCCGCACAAAAATCAGTATCGCCCCGATGAGGGCCGTAATCACTCCGCCGATCATCAGAGGCCATCCCAGGGATGGGTCCAGGCGATCGACCGACCAACCCAAGAGCAGGCACAGCAGGCCACCGTAAATCAGTGTCCAGATGAGCTTGTGCAGTTGCTGTACTTGTTGGGGCGTGGCCATGTATTCGGGTGAGGGTTTCTTCGGCTATTGGCTAGAGCGAAATCAAAAAGCGTCTTCGGGCAGGTCGGCACAGGTCATATCCTGGGCGCCGACCACCGCCAGCCAGGCGCCGATCTTGGGTAACTCGTAGCGAAAGAAGTATTGTGCCGCCGCCAGCCGCCCGGTGCGCGCTGGGCTGTCACCCTGCGCTTGAGCGACACAGGCCAGGTCCAGCCAAATCCAAGCCAGCACGGTATGACCGAAAGCTTGCAAAAAGGGCACCGCATTGGCCAGGGCTCGCTCGGGGCTGCCGCCCTGCCAGGCAGCCTGAGCGGCTTGCGTGAGCGCCTGCCAGGCCTGCTCCAGCGCTTGGGCCGCAGCCGCCCAGTCCTTGAGCCCTTGGGCCTTGGCGATGCTCGCTTGCAAGCGCTGGCCCAGCAGCGCCAGGACCCCGTCCATCAGCACCTTGCGGCCGAGCAGGTCGCTGGCCTGTATGCCGTGGGTACCTTCGTGGATCATGTTGAGCCGGTTGTCGCGCCAATATTGCTCGACCGGAAAGTCGCGGGTGTAGCCGTAGCCGCCATGCACCTGTATGGCCAGGCTGTTGGCCTCCAGGCACCATTCGCTGGGCCAGCTCTTGGCGATCGGTGTCAGCAACTCCAGCAGCAGGTGTGCTTGCGCCGCCGCTTCGGCACCGCCGGTGCGCTGCTCGTCCACCAGACGCGCGCAGTAAAGCTGCAAGGCCAGCGCGCCTTCTGCATAGCTCTTTTGGGCCAGCAGCATGCGCTTGACGTCCGCATGCGCAATGATGCTGACCGGCGGCGAGTCCGCATTTTTGCCCGAGGGGCCGAGCAAGCGGCCCTGGCTGCGGGTCTTCGCATAGTCCAGGCTGGCGTGATAGCCCGCCATGCCCAGCATGGTGGCGGCCATGCCCACGCCGATGCGCGCCTCGTTCATCATGTGGAACATGCACTGCAGGCCCTGCCCCACCGCACCGACGCGGTAGCCGATGGCGCCGGCTTGGCCGCGCACCGGGTGGCTGCCCTCGCCAAAGTTGAGCAAGGTATTGGTGGTGCCGCGCCAGCCGAGCTTGTGGTTCAAGCCCGCCAGCGCCACATCATTGCGCTCGCCGGTCAGGCGCCCGTCGGCATCGACCAGCTTCTTGGGCACGATGAACAGCGAAATGCCCTTAACGCCGGCTGGCAGCCTCCCCTGTTCGTCCGGAATTTTGGCCAGTACCAGATGGACGATGTTTTCGGTCAGCTCATGGTCACCGGCTGATATCCACATCTTGTGGCCGTGCAGCCGGTAGCGCGGACCCAAGGGGTCCAGCGCATGGCCCTCGCCATCGGGCAAGGCCCGGGTGGCAATATCGCCCAGCGAGGAGCCGGCCTGCGGCTCAGACAGGCACATGGTGCCGGCCCACAGGCCAGAGAATTCCTGGCGCGCAAACACCTCGCGCTGCAGCGCGCTGCCGTAGGCCATCAGCAAATTGGCATTGCCCACCGTGAGCAAGGCGGTGTTGATGCTGACCGAAGCCTGTGAGAAAAAGCCATTGGCCGCCGCCTCCACCACGAAAGGCAACTGCATGCCACCGATGGCGTGGTCTTGTGAGGCGCTCATCATGCCCGATTGCACATAGGCAGCCAGGGCATCGTAGGAAGCCTGAGGAAGGATCACCTGCCGGCCATCAAAACGCGGCTCCTCAACATCGACCAAACGGTTGAAAGGCGCGTACTTGTCTCTGGCGATGCGCTCGCAGGTCTCGAGCACCGCATCAAAAGTCTCGCGCCCGTGCTCCGCAAAGCGCGGCCGCTCGCACAGGCGCTCAACCTGCAGCCAGTCATAGAGCAAAAAGTCCAGGGCGGCGCGCAGCCTGCGGCCGGCATCCACCTCAGAGCACCTCGAAGACGCCAGCCGCCCCCATGCCGCCACCGATGCACATGGTTACGCACACCCGCTTGGCGCCGCGCCGTTTGCCTTCGATCAGGGCGTGGCCGGTCAGACGCTGGCCGCTCACACCGTAGGGGTGCCCGACCGCAATCGAGCCGCCGTTGACATTGAGCTGCTCATTGGGAATACCTAAGAAGTCGCGGCAGTACAGCACCTGCACTGCAAAAGCCTCATTGAGCTCCCACAGATCGATGTCCGAGAGCTTCAGGCCCAGTCGCCCAAGCACCTTAGGCACCGCATAGATGGGGCCTATGCCCATTTCGTCAGGCTCGCAACCGGCCACCGCAAAACCCAGGAAACGGCCCAAGGGCTTGAGGCCGCGCTTTTCGGCCAGGGCCTCGTCCATCACCACGCAGGCGCCCGCACCGTCCGAAAACTGGCTGGCATTGCCGGCCGAGACCGAGCCGCCCGGGATGGCCGGCTTGATGCCGCTGATGCCTTCTACGGTGGTGCCCTCGCGCAAGCCCTCGTCGCGGCTGACGCTAAGCTGCTTGCTGATCAGCCCCAGCGTTTTGTCGTAGACGCCGGCGGTGACGGTGATGGCTGCGATTTCCTCATCAAACTTGCCCGCAGCAGCGGCCGCGCAGGCTTTTTGCTGGCTGGCCGCGCCATACTCGTCCATGCGGTCGCGGCCGATCTTGTAACGCTTGGCCACCTGCTCGGCGGTCTGCAGCATGCTCCAGTAGATCTCGGGCTTGCTCTGCTCAAGGCTGGGGTCCTTGAGCATGTGCATGTTCATCTCCTGCTGCACGCAGGAGATGCTTTCCACCCCGCCCGCCACATAGACCTGGCCTTCGCCGGCGATGATGCGCTGGGCCGCCAGGGCAATCGTCTGCAGGCCTGAAGAGCAAAAGCGGTTGACCGTCAGGCCCGAAACCGAGACCGGCAGGCCTGCCTTGAGAGCGATTTGCCGTGCGATGTTGGCGCCGGTAGCGCCTTCCGGGTTGGCGCAGCCCATGAGGACGTCTTCCACCTCGGCGGCGTCGATGCCAGCGCGCGCGACCGCGTGCTGCACCGCATGGCCGCCCAATGTGGCGCCATGGGTCATGTTGAAGGCGCCCTTCCAGCTTTTGGCCAGGGGCGTACGGGCGGTCGATACGATGACGGCACGGCTCATGATGCGAATAGCTCCTGCAAACGGGCTGCGGCCCGGCTCACGCGTTGTTGAAGGTTTTGCCCTCGGCCACCAGTTGGGCCAGCAGGGGGGCCGGCTGCCAGAAAGCGGCATCGTCCAGCGGATTGGTGGCAAAGCGTTTCATGGCCTGCACCACGTTGAACAGCCCCAGGCTGTCGGCATAGAGCATCGGCCCGCCGCGCCAGAAGGGAAAGCCGTAGCCGGTGATGTAGACCATGTCAATATCGCTGGCACGCGCGGCAATGCCCTCTTGCAGGATGTGCGCAGCCTCATTGACCAGCGAAAACACCAGGCGCTGCACGATTTCCTGATCGTCGATCTTGCGCGGCTTGATGCCCAAAGCACTCCGGTGCTGCTCGATCATCTGCAGCACCTGGGCGCTGGGCACAGGCTCGCGCTTGCCAGGGGCATAGTCGTACCAGCCCGCGCCGGTTTTTTGCCCGAAGCGGCCGAGCTCGCAAAGCAAATCAGCCGTCTTGCTGTAGCGCAGGCCTGGGTGCTCGACATAACGACGCTTGCGTATGGCCCAACCGATGTCATTGCCGGCCAGATCGCCCATGCGAAACGGTCCCATGGCGAAGCCGAATTTCTCCACCGCCCGGTCGACCTGCGCCGGGGTGCAGCCCTCGTCGAGCAAAAAGCCGGCCTGCCGGGCGTACTGCTCGATCATGCGGTTGCCAATGAAGCCATCGCAGACGCCCGAGACCACCGCCGTCTTCTTGATTTTCTTGGCCACCGCCATCACCGTGGCCAACACATCCTTGCCGGTCTGCTGCCCGCGCACCACCTCGAGCAGCTTCATCACATTGGCTGGGCTGAAAAAATGCATGCCGATCACGTCCTGCGGACGACTGGTGAAGGCTGCGATGCGGTTGAGGTCCAGCGTGGAGGTGTTGCTGGCCAAAATAGCGCCGCTCTTGCACACCTTGTCGAGCTGTGCAAACACCTGCTCCTTGACGCCCATGTCTTCAAACACGGCTTCAATCACCAAATCAGCCTGTGCAAGGTCGGCGTAGTCCAGCGTGCTGGAAAGCAAAGCCATGCGCTCTTGGTACTTGTCGGCCTTGAGCTTGCCCTTGCTGACCTGGGCCTCGTAGTTCTTGCGTATGGTGGCCAGGCCGCGATCGAGCGCCTCTTGCTTCATCTCGAGCAGGCGCACCGCAATGCCGGCATTGAGAAAGTTCATCGCGATGCCCCCGCCCATGGTGCCCGCACCGATGACCGCCACCGAGGCAATGGGGCGCTTGGGGGTGTCCTCAGGCACATCGGCCACCTTGGAGGCGGCCCGCTCGGCGGCAAAGAGGTGCCGCAGAGCGCGCGACTGCGGCGTCCACATCAGGTTGATGAACATCTCGCGTTCGCGCAGCATGCCCTCTTCAAAATTGGCGGCGGTGGTGGCGATCTCGATCGCGTCCACGCACTTCAATGGCGCAGGCAGGTTGCGGGCCTGAGCGGCGACCATATTGCGGGCAAACTGGAAATAAGCCTGGCCCTGCGGATGCTGGCAGGGCAGATGGCGCACCAGAGGCAGCGGCCGCACGTCGGCCACCTCCTGGGCCAAAGCCAGCGCCTCAGTCATCAGTTGCTCAGCTGAGCTTGCCAGCCGATTGAACAGCTTCTGCCCGGGCACCTGCATCAGCAGTTCGCTGGCCACGGGCTCGCCTGAAACGATCATATTGAGCGCCGCCTCGATGCCCAGCACACGCGGCAGACGCTGGGTACCGCCCGCGCCGGGGATCAAGCCCAGCTTGACTTCAGGCAGGGCCACCTTGCAACCAGGCGCTGCGATGCGGTAGTGACAGCCCAGCGATAACTCCAAACCACCGCCCATCGCCACCGAATGCACCGCCGCCACCACAGGCTTGGCCGAGTACTCGCACGCCAGAATGACGCTGAGTAAATTCGGCTCGGCCAGGGCCGCCGGCTTACCAAACTCCCGGATATCGGCGCCGCCGGAAAACGCCTTGCCCGCGCCGGTCAGCACGATCGCCCGCACTGCTGGGTCGCCGTTGGCCCGGTCTAGGCCTTGGGTGATGGCCAGACGTGTCGCGTGGCCCAGGCCGTTGACCGGGGGATTGTCCAGGGTGATCACGGCCACTGGGCCATGCAATTCATAACGTGCCGTCATGCTCGAAGTCTTTCCTCAAGGGCAAGGATGGTGTGTCGCAGACCGCAGATCGGCGTGGCACCGACCCCTGTCCGGGACTAAAAAGTACGATCGTTCGATTCCTTGCATTGTAAGCACAGGTCGACGCCCATCCAGCGATTAATTGGGGTGCAGTTGAGGTCGCAATGTGCACTGCAGTACGCAGTCCCCTGAACAAAAAACGCCGCCCGGGCCAATGGCCAAGGGCGGCGCTTGGGTCGGCCCTGGGCGGGGCCGAATACTTAGGGCAGTCTCAGGCCAGCTGGCGCTTGACCCGGGCCGGCGTCATCGGCAGTTCGCGCAAGCGTTTGCCGGTCAGCTGAGCCACTGCATTGGCAATGGCCGGCGCCACCGGACCGACACCGGCCTCGCCCATGCCGGTCGGTGCTGCGCCCGAACGCACGATGCGGGTATGGATCTCAGGCATGTCGGCCATGCGCAGAACCGGATAGTCGTGGTAATTGGTCTGCTGAACCGCCCCACCCTTGATGGTCAGCTCCTCCAGCAAAGCCACCGACAGCCCAAAGACGGCCCCGCCTTCCAATTGACCCAGCACGCTCTCCGGGTGGACCACCAGACCTGGATCTGCGGCGGTCCAGTAGTTGTGCACCGTGATCTTGCCGGTTTTGGCATCGAGCGACACCTCGGCCACACCAGCGGCCACCGTGCCGTGGTAGTCAGCGAAGGCCAGGCCCAGTGCACGGCCGGTGCGCTTGCGCTTCCAGTCGGACATCTCGGCCACCGCCTCGATCACCGCCCGCGCGCGCGGATCGTTCTGGGTGAGCTCCAGGCGCATGGCCAGCGGGTCCATCTTGCGGGCCTGAGCAACCTCGTCCAAAAAGGACTCGATCGCAAACTTGTTATGGCCGGCGCCGATGCCCCGGAAGGCATGTACCCGCATGCCACGCTGCTCGCGCACACCTTCGGATTCCCAGTTGGCGATGTCATAGTGCGGCAGGTTGGAGCCTTGCCAGCCGATGTAGTCCTTGCCGCCGGTGGCGGCAAAGCGCGGCGGCGCGGCCACCGCGTCCACGTTCTCGGCCACGATGCGGTGCTTCCAGCCCACCAGCTTGCCCTGCGCATCCAGGCCGGCGCGCAAGATGTGGTGCGTCATGGGGCGCGGACGTGCCGCGGCCATGTCGTCCTCACGGGTCAAAATGAGCTTGACCGTCTTTTTGCTGGCGTTGGCAATGGCCACCGTCTGCGCGACGATGTCCGGCGTGATGCGCCGGCCGAAGCCGCCACCGAGCAGCATCTGGTTGAGCCGGATCTTGTCGGGCGTGGTCTTGAGCACGCCAGCGGCGGCCATTGCCGCCAGCACCGGCGCTTGCGTGCCGGTCCACACCTCGGCCGACTGGCCGTCGGCGGCCACCCGGGCCACGCAGTTCATGGGCTCGAGCTGGGCATGGTAGGTGTGCTCGGACCAGAAGGTACCTTCAATCACCCGTGCCGCAGAGGCCAGGGCCTGGTCGGCCTCGCCTTTTTTGTAGGCGTTCATGGGCTTGGCCTCGGCCGAGCGACCGTTGCGGGCATACTCTTCTTTGGCCTTGTCCGAGTCAAATCCAGCGGCACGTGCATTGGACGTATCCCAGGTCACCTTGGCCTTGAGGACGTTACGTGCAGTGCGGCTGGCTTCCACCGTCTGGGCGATGACGGCCACGCCAAAAGGCAGGGCCAGAACCTGGATCACACCAGGCACAGCCATGGCTTCAGCGGTATTGACCTGGCCAGGTCTGGCGCCTTCCATGGGCGACTCCAGCACCGTGGCATAGACCATGTCGGGCACCACCGCGTCGATACCAAACTTGGCCTGGCCGTTGACCTTGGACAGCACATCGGTACGGCCCAGGTCGGCGTGACCGATCAGCTTGTACTGTTCGGGCTTCTTCAGATCGGCCACGGTGATGGCGGGCAGCTGAGCCGGCACGGTGGCAAATGCAGCAATCTCGCCGTAGCGCAGGCGCCGTCCGCTGGCGGCGTGGGTCACCACGCCCGAAGCGGTGGACAGTTCAGCCACCGGCACGCCCCAGCGGGCGGCGGCAGCGTCCAGCAGCACCCGCCGCGCCTGGGCGCCAGCGATACGCAGTGGCGTGAAGTAACCGGGCACCGCGATGCTGGCCAGCGAGGCCTGACCGCCGTTGAGCAGGGGGTGCGGGTTACCGTAAACGCGCGGGTTGGGCGGCGCATATTCGATGCGCACCTTGGACCAGTCGGCGTCGAGCTCCTCGGCCAAGATCATGGGCAAGGCGGTGGTGGTGCCCTGCCCCATTTCACCGGTGGGAGTCATGACCACCACCGAGTCGTCGGTGCCTATGGTCACCCAGACATTGGCTTTGAGGCCAGCTGCCTGCGCCTGCGCTGGATCGCTGCTTGCGGCCAGGCCGGTGCCCAGGGCGACAGAAAAACTCAGGCCAGCCGCCAAAAACTCGCGACGCTTGAGTTCAGGGCCCTGTGATGAAGACATGGAAGATGCGTTCATGTTCAAGCCTCCTTGGCGGCGCGCTGGACCGCTTTGACGATGCGCTGATAGGTGCCACAGCGGCAGATGTTGCCATTCATGTGCTGCACGATCTCCTCGCGGGTGGGCTTCTTGTTCTTGGCCAGCAAGGTGGCGGCCTGCATGATCTGACCGGATTGGCAATAGCCGCACTGCGGCACCTGCTCTGCGACCCAGGCCTTTTGCAGCGGATGGCTGCTGTCGGGCGACAAGCCCTCGATCGTGGTGACCGACTTGCCAGCCACTGCGGACACCGGCGTCACGCAAGAGCGCGTGGCCTCGCCATTGACATGAACGGTGCAGGCGCCGCACTGGGCCATGCCGCAGCCAAACTTCGTACCGGTCATTTGCAGGTGTTCGCGCAAGACCCACACCAGGGGCGTGGCCGGATCCACGGCGACCGTGGAGGGCTTGCCGTTGATGGTCAAAGACACAGAGCTCATGAAGAAGCCTTTCTCAAAAAATCCAGGCGCCGCAAGGACAGCGGACGCGGCGAAGGTGCGATGCTAGCTTAAGGATCTAAGACTTCGGCGCTGCTCGGGAATGAGCGACCCTGGGGTTTCCCCCAATCCCGTACGAACCCCGAGGTCTTGCTGCAGTGGCGCAGCGCACTTGTGGCAAAGGGCGGCAGCACGGCGAAAACCTTGGGCTTCAAGCCTCCAGCCAAAGGCTGCGCACCTGCGGCGCCTGCTGCAAGGTCTGCGGCGTGCCTTCAAACACCACCTCGCCACGGCCGAGCACCAGCACCCGGTCAGCCAAAGCAGGCACCAGGTCCAGTTTCTGCTCCATCAGAACGATGGCCACACCGGCAGCGGCCTGATCGCGCAGCATCTGCCCCACCGTCTGCACCAGCGCAGGTGCCAGCCCCTCGGTGGGTTCGTCGACGATCAAAAGCCGTGGCCGAGCCAGCAGGCTGCGCGCCAGGCTGAGCATCTGCTGCTCACCGCCCGATAGCTGCGCGGCCAGGGTGTTGCAGCGGGCATGCAACTGAACAAACAAGCCATAGGCCCAGGCCAGCCGCTCGCGCTCGGCAGCAGCGCCCAGATGCCCTGGCAGGCCCAGGAGCAGGTTTTGATGCACAGTCAGCAGCGGGAAAACATCGCGCGCCTCCGGCACATAGCCCACGCCCAAGCGGGCGATCTGGTGCGGTGCCAAGCCCAGCAGGTCCTGACCCTGCCACTGAACCCGGCCCCGCACCTGGCCCTGCACCAGACCCATCAGCGCCCGCGCCAGGCTCGAGCGACCACTGCCGTTGCGCCCCAGCACCGCCAGTACTTGTCCGCAGGCCAGACTGAAACTGATGCCGCGCAGCGCCTGCACCGCGCCATGGCTGACCTGCAGCCCGCTCACGCTCAGCATGGCAGCCCCCCTAAGTAGACGCTGCGCACCGCTGCGTCGCCGCGCACCTGCTGCGGCGTAGCGCAGGCCAGCAGCCTGCCCTCATGCAAGACGGCCACTCGGTCGGCCAGCTCGAACACCACCTGCATATCGTGCTCGACCAGCATCAAGGCCCGCCCCTGGGTCAGCACCCGCAGGCGCTGCACAAATTGTTCAGTCTCACTGCGACTCATGCCGGCGGTCGGCTCGTCGAGCAAGATCACCTGCGGCTCGCTAGCCAGGGTCATGCCCAACTCCAGCATGCGCTGCTGCGCATAGCTGAGCTCGCCCGGCAGGCTCCGCTGCTGATCGCCAAGCTCCAGGCGCTGCAGCCACCTTGCCAGCGAAGCCTGCACATCCGGCAATTTTGCGAGTACCCCACGCAGCCCATGCCAGCCATCGAAGCGCATGCCACGAGCGCGCAAACAAGCCAGACGCAAATGATCGGCCACGGACAGATGCTCGAACAGCTGGCTGATCTGAAAACTGCGCGCCAGACCCAGACGGGCGATGGCATCGGGCGACCGGCCAGCGATCGAGCGCCCATGCAAAAGCACATCGCCGGCCGAAGGGGCGAGCGCGCCGCTGATGACATTGAACAAGGTGGACTTGCCAGCGCCGTTGGGGCCTATGACCGCCAGACACTCACCAGCGGCCAGTTCAAGGTCGATCCCACGCAGGATGTGCGTGAGCCCGAAGCGTCGTTCCAGGGCCTGTACCTGCAGCACCGGCTGGCTCATCGCTGCACCCTGAAGGCCACTGCGCGCCAGGCTGCCAGACCAAGAAAAAATACCGCCAAGGCAGCCAGCCAATAGACCATCCCATGCGCATCGAGCGGCAGTCCCAGGTAGCTCAGCTGCGAGCCCACTGTGCCAGCCAGCCTGAGCTGGTAGGTCATTTCAAGGGCGGCCCCTGCGCCGGCCACCGCCGCCAACAAGGCCAGGCACTGCAGCGCGCAGACCAGCGGCCTGTCCTTCGCGAGGCGCCAGAGCCTGCCCAGGCCTGACGCAAGCCCGCCGGGCAGCAAGAGCAAGACCAGGATGAAGGCCAGGCCCATGTAGAGCAGCCAGGCCTGCGTCCAACCGGAGAGCACCACCGTCACCAGGACCATGAGCACACCACCGAGGACGGGCCCCACCCAAGTGGACAGACCGCCCATCAGGGTAAAAACCAGCACCGCCGCTGAGCGCTGACTGCTCAGCGCCTCGGTGCTGACTATCTCATTGAACAGGGCGGCCAGGCCGCCAGCGACACCGGCAAAAAAGCCGGCCACCACAAAGCTGATGTGGCGAATGCGCCGCGGATCCTGCCCCAGAAAAGCCACCCGCTGTGGCTTGTCGCGCACGGCCTGCAGCAGGGCACCCAAGGGCGTGAACGTGTAGCGGTGAATCAGCCATGCAGAGGCCAGGCTGTAGATCAGGGTGAGCAGATAGATCTGCCAAACCGGGCCCCAATTCCACCAGCCGAGGGACGCTCCGGCGCTGCGGTTGGCGGTGATGCCGGCCTCGCCGCCAAAGATCGAGGGAAACATCTGCGCGCCGGCCCAGACCAGTTCGCCCAAGCCCAGGGTGATCATGGCAAAGGCAGTACCCGAGTCATGCCGGGTAGCCAGCCAGCCGAAAACCCAGGCCATGAGGGCGGCTGCCAGCCCGCCGACCAGGGGCAATAGGGGAAGCAACAGGCCTGCCGGCACAGGGCCCCAGGAACCCGACATACCCAGCGCTCGCAGCACATGAATTGCTGCAAAAGCGCCGAGGCCGCTGTAGAGCGCATGGCCGAAGCTGACCATGCCGCCCTGCCCCATGAGCAGCCAAAAACTCATGCACAGCACCACAGCGATGCCCATCTGCACCATCAGGCCCAAGGCCTGCGAGCCGAGCAGCAAGGGCGCAGCCAGCAGCAGCACCAAGGCCGACCAATGGGCAGCCCTCATCAGCGCTGGCCCATCAAGCCGCGTGGCCGCAGCACCAGCACCAGCACCATCAGGGCGTAGGGCAACAGCGGCGCCAACTGACTGACCTTGATGCCCGCCAGCGGTCCGGGAAAGCCCAGCCAGCTGCCCAGGCTGGCGTCCAGACCGATGGCGAAGGTTTGTAGGCAGCCGATCACCAGGCAGGCCAGCAAGGCGCCGCCCAGCGAGCCCAGACCGCCGACCACAATCACCACAAACAGCACCGAGCCCAGGGTAGCGGCCATGCCCGGCTCGGTGACAAAAGCATTGCCGCCAAGCGCACCGGCCAGACCCGCCAGGCCACAGCCTAAGGCAAAGACCAGGGTAAACAGGCGCGGCACATCATGGCCCAGCGCTTGCGCCATTTGCGGATGCGTGAGCGCGGCCTTGAGCACCAGACCGACCCGCGAGCGACGCAAAAAAACAGCCAGCAGACCCAGCACCAGCACAGCCACCGCCATAATGAAGAGCCGGTAGGCCGGCAGGCTCACGCCGGCCAACTCAAGCAAAGCACCGTCCAGAGCCGCTGGGACGCGGTAGTCCACCGGGGCATTGCCCCAGATCAATTGGACCGCTTCGAGCATCAGCAGCGCCAACGCAAAGGTCATCAGCATTTCGGCCGAATGACCCTGCAGGCGCCGCATCAGATGGCGCTCCAGCAGCGCCCCCAAGGCCCCGACCAAGAGGGGCGAGAGCAGCAGCGCCAACCAAAAGCCCAGCCACAGGCTCAAGCCGTAAGCTAAGTAGGCACCCAGCACGTAAAAGGCCGCATGGGCAAAGCTGAGCACCCCCATCAGGCTGTAAATCAGGGTCAGCCCGCTGCACAGCAAAAACAGCAGCAAGCCATAACTCAGACCATTGAGCAGCGACAGCAAAAAGAAATCCATGCGTGGTGCTGCCTTGCTGCCTGAGCGGGAGAAGGACTGCGGCGCGGCCGTCAGCCCAAGGCCTCTTGCTGTCGCCGGGCGATTCCTGCGCAGAAATGGGCGGCCAAGGCGCGCCACAAAGGAGCGGTGCGCTCGAGTTGCTGCAAGGCGCGCTCGACCGGCCACTGCCGCACATTGAGGTCTTGCAGCGCGGTGTAGTCCCATGCAAAGGCCTGGCCGCTCAGTGCCTCGGCCAGTCCGATGACGCTACCTTGGCCCAGCTCGACCGCATGGTCGCCCCAGCGCGCACTGACCTTGCCCGACACGATCATCAAGGCAGGTGCCCCATCAGGGGCATGGCCCGCCTGCCCGAGCGCCTGGCCGCCACGCAGCACCGCCAGCGGCAGCTGCTCGCCCGCCTGCAACTGAACGCACATCAGCTGCTCAACGCTCATGCCTTCACCCGCTTGTCGGGTTTTGGCCTCGACCAACTCACGTTGCAGCTCGGGCCCTGTGTAGGTCCGCTCGCCCAGCAGGCTGTAGCTCGGGCTCAACTCACCGGCGGCGGCTTGCGAGGACAGCTCAGCGACCATGCACTGCTGCAGGCTCAGGCCCATGAGTATGCTGGCCAGCATGGAGGTATCGGGCGCCAATTTGTCGCGCAGCTCAGCGCTGCTCAACAAGACCGCCTGCACCTGGCCAAGCGCATGCACGGTTTCGGTGTGCAAGGCGCCGTCAAACAGACTATGGGCCGCCAGCACCTGGCCCGGGCCCATGGTGGTGCCGGTGCCAGCTTGTCGATCGCTCACCCGAACCTGGCCGGCAAGAAGCAAAAATACATTCTCGGCCCGCTCACCGCGCCGAAAAAGGACCGTGCCATCGTCGTAGTTGCGAGCTTGACCCAGAGCGGCATCGGCCAACTGCGCGCTCAAAGTCTGTGCTTGCGGCGCCGCCGCAGCGGCGGCCTGCTCGCCCTGGCTGAAATCCATTTTGCTCAGCACCGAGCGCTTGGGCCGTTGGGCGGACTCCAGGGCGGCAAGGGTGCTGCGATCCAGGGGCGCGGGCTCTTGCGCCCCCACCTGCGCAAGAGCCGCCAAAGCGCGACCGAGTTCAACCTCCAAAATTCGCGCCAGCGACGAACCGACATATCCGACCGGGGGGCGTCCTGGGTCTATGAAAAATCGCTCTGCGGCGTCGGTGCGAGGCGTCAGCGAAAACGAGCCATCTCGTTGGGACAAGGCATCCCCTTGCAAGAAAAGCCGGGGCAATGTTAAAGAGGTACAGAGCATGGCCTATACCCGGAAATTACGCCACACTGCAGATACCTTTTGTAACACAAAAGCGGCAGAGCCAGACTCGAGCCTGGCGCGAAAGTGACCCTGGAGCCGGCCTCACAGACCAGGCAGTCGGTAATCCTTGAGCTGCTCACGCAGCCGGGTCTTGAGGATCTTGCCGGTAGCCCCCAAGGCGATGGCGTCCACGAAGACCACATCGTCCGGGATCTGCCACTTGGCAATCTTGCCCTCATAGAAAGCCAGCAATTGCTCACGGGTGAGTTCGGCGCCGGGCTTCTTGACCACCAGCACAATCGGCCTCTCGTCCCACTTGGGATGGGGCATGCCGATGCAGGCGGCCATGGCCACAGCGGGATGGGCCACCGCCAGGTTTTCAATATCGATGGAGCTGATCCATTCGCCGCCGGACTTGATCACGTCTTTGCTGCGATCGGTGATCTGCATATAGCCATCGGCGTCAATCATGGCCACATCGCCGGTCGGGAACCAGCCGCCTTGCAGCGGGTCGCCGCCCTCGCCTTTGAAGTATTCGCCGATCACCCAGGGCCCGCGTACCAGCAGGTTGCCGAAGGTCTTGCCATCCCAGGGCAGTTCATGGCCTTCGTCGTCGACGATTTTCATGTCGACCCCGAAAACCGCCCTCCCCTGTTTCAGGCGTATCTTCATCTGCTCGGACTCGGGCAGGCTCAAATGCTTGTTCTTGAGGGTACAGACGGTGCCCAGTGGGCTCATTTCGGTCATGCCCCAGGCGTGCAGAACCTCAACGCCGTAGTCGTCGCGGAAGGCGCTGATCATGGCCGGCGGACAGGCAGAGCCACCGATGACGGTGCGCTTGAGCGAAGAAAACCTCAGGCCGCCCGGCCGCATATGACCAAGCAGCATTTGCCAGACCGTGGGCACTCCGGCGGCATAGGTCACCTGCTCGGCTTCGAGCAACTCATAGACCGACTTGCCGTCCAGGCCCGGTCCTGGGAACACCAGCTTGGCCCCGGTGAGCGCGGCCGAATACGGAATGCCCCAGGCGTTGACATGGAACATGGGCACCACCGGCAGCACCGCATCGCGGGCTGACAGGCCCATGGCGTCGGGCAAGGCAGCGCCGAAAGCATGCAGCAGGGTGGACCGGTGACTGTAGAGCGCGGCCTTGGGGTTGCCCGTGGTGCCGCTGGTGTAGCACATGCTCGATGCGGTGTTTTCATCGAAGGCAGGCCAATCGTATTCTGTGCTTTGTCCACCGATCCAGGTCTCAAAACTCTGCAAATTCGGTATGCCGCTGTCCTTGGGCAGATGCGCATCGCCGCACAGGGCAATGTAGTGGCGCACCGTCTGGCACTTGGCAGCAATGGCTTGCACGATGGGCAGGAAAGTCAGGTCAAAGCACAGCACCTGGTCCTCGGCATGGTTGGCGATCCAAGCGATCTGATCGGGGTGCAGGCGAGGGTTGATGGTGTGCAGCACCCGGCCCGAGCCGCTGACGCCGAAATACAGCTCAAAGTGGCGATGGCCGTTCCAGGCCAGCGTGGCCACCCGGTCGCCAAAACCCAGCTCAAGCACGTCGAGCGCTCGCGCCACCTGCCGGGAGCGCGCCGCTGCGTCCTTGTAGGTATAGCGGTGGATGTCGCCCTCCACCCGGCGCGAAACAATTTCCGCATCGCCGTGATGGCGCTCGGCGTGAACGATGAGCGAAGAAATCAGCAGCGGCTGGTTCTGCATCAAACCTAACATGGGCTACCCTCAAATAAAGCACTGGCCAAAGCGGCAAGGGGGAATCATGCCCCAAGCGCCCGTCACTGTGCCATGGGGATTGCCCGAGCGGGGCCGCCACGGCGCCGCGCCTGCGCGACAATCACCCTCATGAGTGCCCTTCCCGCTGTTGAGTCCACCGCCCTGAGCACGCCGCCCCCCGACTGGGCGCCGGCCCTGAGCGAACTTGGCGAGGCTTTTTTCAGCCGGGTCGCGCCGCAAGCGCTGCAAGCGCCTTACTGGATAGACCGCAATATGACTCTGGCCCGCGAACTGGGCTTGAACGAACAGTGGCTGGCGTCGCAAGAAGCGCTGCTGGGCCTGACGGGCTGCACGGTGCTGCCCGGCACAGACCCGCTGGCCAGCGTCTACAGTGGCCATCAGTTTGGCCACTGGGCGGGGCAACTCGGCGACGGCCGAGCGATGCTGCTGGGTCAGTTGCCTACGCCCCAAGGGCCGGTGGAAATCCAGCTCAAGGGCGCCGGCCGCACGCCCTATTCCCGCATGGGCGACGGCCGCGCGGTGCTGCGCTCGTCCATCCGCGAATACCTGTGCAGCGAGGCCATGCACGGCCTGGGCATACCGACCACCCGGGCACTGAGCTTGACTGGCTCACCCAGCCCGGTGCTGCGCGAAGAGGTGGAAACCGCAGCGGTAGTCACCCGCACCGCCCCCAGCTTCCTGCGCTTTGGGCACTTTGAGCACTTCTGCCATACCGGCCAGCATGAGCTGCTCAGACGCTTGGCTGACCATGTGATCGCTCGCTTTTACCCAGATTGCCTCAAGGTGTCCCAGCCTTACGCAGCCTTGCTCGAAGCGGTGGCGCAACGCACCGCCAAGCTGCTGGCTCAGTGGCAGGCGGTGGGCTTTTGCCATGGGGTGATGAACACCGACAACATGAGCATCTTGGGCCTGACCCTGGACTACGGCCCGTTTCAGTTTCTCGATGGCTTTGACCCCGAGCATATTTGCAACCACTCTGACTCCGGCGGGCGCTACGCCTACGGCAGGCAGCCGGCCGTAGCCCATTGGAATCTGTTTTGCCTGGGCCAAGCCTTGATGCCGCTGATCGGCGACAAGGAACTGGCACTGGCTGCGCTGGAGACTTACAAAACCGTCTTTGAGTCGGCCATGCTTGCGCAATACCAGGCCAAATTGGGTTTGATCGACGCACCGCAGGAAGGCGACGAAGCGCTGATCGACGCCCTCATGCCCCTGCTGGCCCAGGGCCGGGTGGATCACACCCTCTTTTGGCGCCGCCTGTGCGACTTTGCACAGCAGCCCGAGCCGGTGCGCGACCTCTTCATCGCCCGCGATGCCTTCGATGCCTGGGCCCAGAGCTACCGCCAGCGCTGCCAGGGCCTGGACACCAAGGAGCAGCAGCTGCAGATGCGCCAGTGCAATCCCCGCTTTGTGCTGCGCAATCACCTGGGCGAGCAGGTCATAAGAGCGGCCAAGCAGGGCGACTTTGCGCCGCTGCAGCAATTGCTCTCCGTGCTCCAATCACCGTATGAGGACCATCCGGGCCAGGAGGCGCTGGCCGACTTTCCGCCCGACTGGGCCTCCTCCATTGAAATCAGCTGCAGTTCCTGAACATGACCCCAAAAATCCAAAAGACCGAATCCGAATGGAAAGCCCTGCTGGCCGAAAAGGGGGCAGAGCCACTGGCCTACCACGTCACCCGCAAGGAAGGCACCGAACGCGCCTTCACCGGCAAGTACGAAGGCAACAAAGACCCGGGCACTTATCTGTGCATCTGCTGCGACAAACCGCTATTTGATTCCGCCACCAAATACGAGTCCGGCTCGGGCTGGCCCAGCTTCTTTCAGCCGCTCAGCCAGGACGCGGTCGAGACCCAGGAAGACCGTTCGGCCTGGTTGGGGGTGCGCACCGAGGTCCACTGCCCCGACTGCGGCGCCCACCTGGGCCATGTGTTTCCCGACGGTCCCCGGCCCACCGGCCTGCGCTACTGCATGAACTCGGCCTCGCTGCAGTTCAAGCCCACAAAATCAGACTGAGGTCACCGGCCTGGATCTCCCTGCGGCCCTATTTGGACCCATGCGGCCAAGATAATTCCCTTTTATGAAACTCCTGTTCGACTTCCTGCCCATCCTGCTCTTCTTCGGCATGTTCAAGTACGCCGAGGGCAAGCCTGATTGGGCTTCAGACACCGCCAGCCAGTGGCTGGGCTTTATGGTCGAGGGCTCGGTGGTTGGCCCCAGCGAGGCCCCAGTGCTCCTGGCCACCGTAGTGGTGATTGTTGCAACCTTGCTCCAGGTGGGCTGGCTGCTGCTGCGCGGCCGCAAGGTCGACACCATGCTTTGGGTCAGTCTGGCGCTGGTGGTGGTGCTCGGTGGCGCCACCATCTACTTTCACAGCGAAACCTTCATCAAGTGGAAGCCCACCCTGCTCTACTGGGCCATGTCCGCTGGCCTGCTGATCGGCCAGCTGATGGGCAAGAACGGCATCCGCGCGCTGATGGGCGCGCAAATGACACTGCCCGATCCGGTATGGCTGCGGGTCAATCAATCCTGGATGGCATTTTTCGCCTTCATGGGCGCCCTCAACCTCTGGGTCGCCTACCAGTTCTCCACCGGAGTCTGGGTCAATTTCAAGCTGATTGGCGGCATCGGCCTGATGCTGGTGTTTGTGGTGGCCCAAAGCCTGATTCTGAGCAAGTACATGCAGGAAGACCTGGCGCCGGGCAGCGATGCGACAGGCGGCGAGGAGCGCAAGCCATGAGCGCCCAAACGCCAGGGCTGCCGCGAGCCGGCGAGTTAGAAGCCAGACTGCAAGAGCGGCTGGCGCCCACGCAGCTGCAGGTGATCGATGAAAGCGCTGACCATGCCGGTCATGCCGGTGCCGGCCAGGAGGGCTATGGCACCCATTTTCGGGTGCGCATCGCCAGCCCAAGGTTCGCTGGTTTGAGCCGGGTGGCGCGCCATCGCCTTGTGTATGATGCGACCCAAGATTTCATAGCCCGCGGCTTGCACGCCCTGGCCATAGAAACGCTGGAAGGCTGAGCCTGCGCTCGGGCTTTCCTGCCATCAACCCTCAGACCATTGCGGATTCCCCATGACCTCTACCCCCCTCAAGTCGCTGGCACTGGCCAGCCTGCTGGCCATGGCCAGCACCGGCGCCTTCGCTCAGAACGTGGCCATCGTCAACGGCAAAGCCGTGCCCAAGACGCGCCTGGACGCGCTGGCCACCCAGATCGAGCGAGCCGGCCGACCGGTCACGCCTGAAATGCAGGGCCAGTTGCGCGACGAGGTGATCGCCCGTGAAATCTTCATGCAAGAGGCCGACAAGCAAGGCTTGGCACAAACCGATGACTTTCGCAATCAGATGGAACTGGCCCGCCAGAGCATTCTGATTCGCGAGCTGTTCAGCGAGTTCCAGAAGAAAAACCCGGTCACCGATGCCGAGATGAAGGCCGAGTACGACAAGTTCGTGGCGGCCAACAGCGGCAAGGAATACAAGGCCCGCCACATCCTGGTCGAAAAAGAAGACCAAGCCAAGGCCATCCTGGCCAGCCTGAAAAAGGGCGGCAAGTTCGAGGACATCGCCAAGAAGCAGTCCAAGGATCCGGGGTCTGGGGCCAACGGCGGTGACCTCGACTGGGCCAACCCGGAGGGCTATGTGCCGGAATTCAGCCAGGCTCTGGTCAAGCTGAACAAGGGCCAAACGGTCGACGCGCCGGTCAAGACCCAGTTCGGCTGGCACATCATCCGCCTGGACGATGTGCGCACACCCCAGCTGCCCCCGTTTGATCAGGTCAAGCCGCAGTTGCAGCAACAAATGGTTCAGCAGAAACTGGGCAAGTACCAGGAAGAGCTGCGCGCTAAAGCCAAGATCGAGTAAGGCCGCTTACGGGCCGGGCTGCGGCTCGATCAGCTCCGCTGAAAACGGTTGCGGCTTACTCGGGTCCACACTGACCCGCCAGGCCCTGACATCGGAGCCGCCCGGCACCTCCAGCCGGGTCAGCTGGCGCAGGGGCTGACGTTGCCAGGTGAAGGGCTGGTCCATCCGGTGCCAGTGGCTGTCTCCATGGATCAGCAACACCGGCACACTGCTGGCCGCTGCCAGGGGCAGCAAGGTATCGCCTATGCTGCTGCGAAAGCCCGAGCCCTTGGGGAAATCTTCGAACAAATTGCGGCCAAGCAGAGGGTTGGCCTGCATGGCCAGCACCAGAGCCCGCGCGCCTGAGGTGCGGGCATGTTCGAAGGCCGCCTTGATCCAGGCCATATTGGCCGCATCGCGCAGGGCAAACTCCTGCAGCGCGCCCGGCACATCGGGCTGCATATTGTTGTTGCTGCCCACCACATGCACCGTGGCAAACAACACACCCTGATGCAACCAGCGCTGGTTCTCCACAAAAGCGGCATGCTCGGGCATGAGTTCGGCCTGAGTTTGCAGCGCCATGGACTGAGCGCCTAGCGAAAGCCCCGGCCGAAAGAAGAGGCGCCGCAGCGCCTGCAAACGCTCCTGCGGCTCGTAGCCGCCGTTGCTGCGGCGATGGCAGTCGGTCCATTCGTTGTCGCCCGGGGTGTAGACCACCGGCGCTTCGAACAGATCAAAATGGCCCCGCTGCGCCTCGAACTCCCGGTCCGAACAGAGGCTGGAACCCGACTTAATGTCGCCCACATGGATAGAAAATGCCGGCTTGAGCTGGTTGATCGATGCGATCAGTTGCCGATAGGCCGGATAAGCCTTTTGAGGCAAACCATAGGGCAGATCGCCCAAAGCCACGAAGCTGAAGGTTTGGGCCAGCGCTGAGCCAGCCAGCCCGAACAGCGTCAGCGCCGCCAGCCAGCCCCGCGCCCGCCGGGCTAACATTAGGGCCATGGCCCGCGCACTGCAAACAATCAGAACCAGCACCCTCAGAACATGCACCATAGGCCGGTGCATTGGCCTGTGCTCCACTGCACCAGCAGGTCGACCAGGCTGCCCAGCGCCATCACCGGCAGGATCAGATAGACGATGACCCAGAACACTGCCCACAGCGTAGGGCGCGGCTCGCCGATGCGATACCCCATCACCTGCTCGGCCCTGCCCCGCCAGAAAAACTTCAGCCATCCTGCTTTCATGGTCGTGAGATTGTAGGCAGATGAAAATCCTCTGGGACAGATTCGCGCAGCCCGACTGGGACGCAGCCCATGGTCGGACAAGCGGCGCCTTGCAGCAGGACTGGGCCTACGGCGCCACCATGCGCCTGCTGGGCGTGCCGGTGCTGCGCGCCTTGATCGAGCAGGACGGCAGCCCGGTCGGGCTGGCCCAGTTCATCGTGCGCAGCTTCGGACCCCTGGGCAGTCTGTCGCTGTGCTCGCGCGGGCCCATCTGGCTGCAGGATGTGTCGGCCGCCGACAAGGCCAGCGCCAGCCGCGCCCTGCGCCAGAGCCTGCCACGCAGCGGTCTGAAGTTTGTCCTGATCACCCCGGAAGAAACCGGCCAGAGCGGCGAACACGGCCTGCGCGCCTGGCGCCGGGTGATGAGCGGCTACGCGACGGTGCTGATCGACCTGCAGCCCCAGGCCGAAACACTGCGAGCCGCCCTGGACGGCAAATGGCGCAACCGCCTGGTGGCAGCCGAAGCCAGCGAACTGCAAGTCCATCGCATCGGCACCAACCCAGGCCAATACCGCTGGCTGCTCGACCAAGAAGAAGCACAGCGCCAGACCAAGGGCCTGGCCGGTCTGCCCTTGGGCTTTTACGAGCCCTACATCGGCTCGCGCCAGCAGCCTGCCCAATGCGTGCTCAGCCTGCGCGCCGATGTCGGTCGCGAACGGGTGGCGGCCATGATGTTCCTCATCCACGGCCAGGCCGCGACCTACCAGGTCGGCTGGTCCAATGATCAGGGCCGCGAGCTCAACGCCCACAACCTGCTGCTCTGGCGCGCCATGCTGGAGTTGCAATCGCGCGGGGTGCGGCGGCTCGACCTGGGCGGCGTCAACACCGTGCGCAGCGCCGGTCTGGCCCGCTTCAAAATCGGCACCGGCGGGCAGGTACTGCAATTGGCCGGCACTTATCTGGCCTGAAATCGGTGGCTGACCCCCATTGATGACCCCCATTGATGGGCTCCAATCCGTAAGACCAGCAACGAGGGGAAGTCGGGGGCCGCAATCAACCTTCGCTCAAAAGTTAGCCTGCAGCATCAAGGCACTCATAGAGCCTCTGACGATGCGGCCCAGCAGGCTGACCCGCTCGCCTTCGATGTTGAACGCCGCCAGGCGGGCCTGCTGACCGGAGGGGCCGCGTTCCAGGGCCAGTCGCACGCGAAACAAAGGCCGGCGTGGCTTGAGCTGCTGCGGATCGTCGGTGGTCATCAAAAAGCCGCCATAGCGGGCGGCAAGCATCTCGCTGGGCAGCTGATCCAGCGGCACGCTGTCGATCTCATCGACCCGACCCTCAATCACCTCGGGCTCCAGGCCGTGCAAATAGGCCCGTGCACGCGCGCCCAGGCTCAGGCGCTTGAGGTCGTCCTCATCGACGAAGACCTCGGCCACCCAGCGGCCCGGATCGATGACCCGGGCCAACACCTCCTGGCGCGAGACCACCTGCCCGGCCGCCAGGTCAAAAGCCACATCCACCAGGCGCCCCGCAAAAGGCGCGGCCAGCTGAAGCTGCCGGGCCTCGGTGGCCGCCCCCCGCACCTCCACCCACTGCTGGCTGAGCTGCTCGCGGGTGCTGCGCAGGGATTCGGGCAGAGACTCAGCCCCGGTGGCGCTGATCAGCCGGCTGTCCAGTCCGCTGATGCGGGCCTGCGCTCTGGCCTCGCGCAAGGCCAGATCGGGCGCGACCAAACGGGCCAGCGCCTCCTGTTCGGCCACCTGGGCCGCACGGGGCAAGTGCAGCAGCTGGGCCGTGCGCGGCGGGTAAACGGCAAACTCCTGCCCGGCCCGCACCCAGCCCTCGGCCAGGATGCGCCCATGCCAGGGCAGCAGCAGCACCAGCGCGATCAGCGCCAGCAAGGCCGTGCTGCGCAGGGCCGGCAGCCATTGAATCGAGCTGCGCTCGCGCCACCACACCCTCAGCTCGGCCACAAAAGGCCGCAGGATGAACCACCAAATTTCCACCGCAAACAAAAAGATGCCCAGCAGCTTGAAAAAGAAGTGATACACCATCAGGGCAATGCCCAGGAACAGGAAGAAACGGTACACCATGGCGCTCAAGCCGAACCAGAGCAGCCAGGGCGGCGGCTCCTCCCCCTCCAGAGTCGGCTCGCCTTGCTTCAAGCCCAGCAGCTTGGTGCGGAAAAAATGCCGCACCAGCCGGCCCGCTTCATCATGCAGATTGGGGATGCCGGTGGCATCGGACATCATGTAGTAGCCATCGAAGCGCATGAAGGGGCTGGCATTGATGGCCAGGGTCATGACCCAGCTGGCGGTGGCCAGAAAGAACAGCGCCGAGCGCAAGCTGCCATCGGGCAGAAAGCTCCAGGCCAGGGTGCACCAAGCCGCCAGCATGAGCTCGATACGCATGCCGGCCACAGCGATGCGAAAGCGGTCTTCCCTGCGCCGCAGGCGCCAGGTTTCTCCGGTGTCGGTGTAGAGCATGGGCAGCAGCAAGACCAGCGCCACGCCCATGCGCGGTACCCGCAGACCCAGGCTCTTGGCCGTGAAGGCATGGCCAAGTTCATGCAGCACCTTGGCAAAGACCAGGGCCGCTGAATAGCTCAGCAGACCTTGCACGCTGAGCGTCTCGACAAAGGTGCTGGCAAAGGTATCCCACTGCTGCAGGGCCATGGCCAGCCCCAGCAGCGCAGCCAGCAGGCTCAGCACCAAGGCGGTCCGCCCCAGCAAGGGTGCGAACCAGGGCAAGAGCCGCTGCAAGAAGGCATCCGGATTAAACAGCGGGATGCGAAACATCAGGTAGTGATGCAGCGCCCGGGTGGCCAAGCCAGGTCCCTGGCTCTGACCGTGACGGATTTGCGCCAGCTTTTGCGGGTCCACGGCCAGCTCATGGGCCAGCAAGAACTGGCGCACCGCCATGACCTCCTCCAGCGTGGGCTTGAGCAGAGTCTGCTCGGCCACGAGATTGGCCAGCTGGGCCGCGTCGCCACAGGACCATCGGCTCAGAAGTTCAAACTCCAGCCAGCCAATGCGGAAAAAGCGTCCACGGGCCGGGTCTTCGATGACCCAGGTGGGCGCGCCATTTTTGAGGGTGGGACCCGGATGCAGACCCAGGTCTTCGCGCAGCGGCGGCAAGGCCAGCATCTGCTGCATGAGCTGCACATCCAATGCCGGCGGCTGCCCGAGCGATCCCTGCTCGGCCATGCCTCAAACCCCCAGCCACTGACGCGCTACCGACAGGGGGCGGCGCATCAGAAAGTAAGCCAGGGGTACCTGCTGGCCGTCGATCTTGGCACTGCCGCGCAGACCCAGGCGCGGCGCCTGCGCGCCTTCTGCCAGTCGAGCACGCACCCGGTAGGCCGCCACCCCATCGGGTGACTTGACGGCCTGGTAGCTGGCCTGCTCGATCAAGGCCTGGACCGGATTGAGCGGGTCGGCGTGCAGGAGCACGGTGAAAGGAGCGCCACTGGCGAGTTGGATGGCGTCGGCCACCGGCACCCAGACCTGCGCGCCAATCTGGGAGGCGTCTGCCAGCTCCATGATGCGCTGACCCGCAGCCACCGGTTTGCCTATCCAGTCGCTCTCTTGGCCGTAGACCGCAATGCCGTCGCGCAAGGCCCGTATACGCTGCATGCCCAGCTGTTCTTGCAAGAACGCGACCTCGGCCAGGCGCTCGCTGATGCGACCGCGCAAAACTCCGGTCTCTGAGGTTTTGTCGCTGGACATGAAGGCCCGGTGCGCACCGGCCAGGTAATCAGCCCGAGCGACCTCCAGTGCCTGCCGGGCCGCATCGAGCCGGTTGCGGATCGCGGTGTCGTCCAGGCGGACCAGCACATCGCCCTTTTTGACCGCCTGATTGGGCTTGACCACCAATTCAGCCACGATCCCTTCAACCGGCGAGGTGACCGCCACCGCGTCCAGCGAGATGATCTCGGCCGGCGCCACCACGAACTTGCGCAAAAAAACGACCCGGCCTGGACCGGGTCAGCCTGGAGGCGAGCCAAGCCTATTTGGTGTTGTTGACGATCCACTCACGCAGATTGCCCACGTTAGCCGTGATGGCTGCTTCACCCATGGCGCTGTAGGTGGCCTCGCGTGGGTCCTGCGGCAGGGTCACGGTATAGCTGGCGCTTTGCTTTCCGAGCTCGCTGAGCGTCACCTCACCCCTCTTGAGACCTCGGGTGGTATCGGCCATCTTCAGGCTGACCTGCAGCCTCAGTGCACCGGCCTGCTCCTGACTCACCACCTCAAAACCGCCACGGCTCAGTCCCTGCCGTACTCCGTCGAGCAAAACCCTGCCGGTGTCATCGGTGAAGAGTTGAACCTTGGGCCTATCGCCGGCTTTGGCCAGCAAGGGCGTCGGCAACTGCCGCTCGGCCTGGGCCAGGGTCTTGCCCACCGTCTGGGCAAGTTCGGCCACGGTGGACTTGTCCAGATCTCCAAAATCAAAGTCCTGACCCAGCGAATGCTGAATGCGTGAATAGGCCGCCAGGGCATTGGCATGGGCGATGGCATGCTGGTATTTGCTCAGTACCGAGCGCGCCGTGGCCCGTACCAGTTCAAGCTCAGTCTCGGCCTTGCTGCTCACACCGGCGCGGGCCACCGCGGCCACCCGGTTGTCGACTTCCAGGCTTTTCTGGGCCAGGTCCAGGTCTCCGCGGGCCAGGCCATAGCGCAAGGCGGCAATGCGAGTCTGCGTCATGATGGCCATGGACAGGGCCTGCCGGCGGGCATCATCAACCTCGATTTGCCGCTCACCAGCTTTTTGCACAGCCGGTGCACTCAGCAGCCGCAAAAGATTCCAGGACACCCTGGCCGAGCTCTCCACCCAATCGTTGTTGTAGAGCAGGCGGTTGCTGTCGTACTGCGTCCCCAGGCCCAGGCTCAGGTTGGGAAAGGCCTGCATGAGCTGGCGGCGTGTCTCGTTGCCGGAAATGCGCTTGCGGTAGTCTTCCTCGCGCAGCTCAGGGCGATTGAGCAAGGCGGTGTCTTCCAGCAATGCGAGGTTGGTGGGCAAGGCCGGCATGGCCTGCTCGGGGGTAGCAGCCAGGGTGAACTGGCTGGTCGGTGCCGACATGAGAGCGGCCAGCTCTGCCTTGGCAAAGTCCAGGTCCTGGCGGCGCGTATTGAGCAGCGCCACCGCATCGACCAGGGCACGCTGATAGGCCAAGGCGGTCTGCGCTGGGATCAGGCCACGGCCTTCGGCCGCGCGGCTTTGCTCGATCGCTCCTTCGGCCTGCTTCATCACCGCCTCCGCTTCAGCCGCAAGGTTTTGAGCGGCTACGGCGCGCTGGAAAGCAAAGCGAACATCATGCACCATGGTCTGGATCACACGGCGGCGACGCTCCTGCGCGACCAGAAACTCGTCGGCGCGCTGCTTGGCACGGTAATACGACACACCGAAATCCAGCACATTCCAGCTGAACTCCACCGAGGCCAGCTTGTGCTGCCGGTCCGACGAGGTGGTGAAGGTGCCGCTGGGTGTATTGATCTGCGAGGGTGCCGTCGCTGTCGGCACCGGTGTTGGGGTTGGCGCTCGGGTTGCTGCCCATTCGTCGGCTCCAGGTGGCCGAGAGTTCATGGCCTTTTGCCGCGCGCCAGTTCAGGCCCAGGCCCAGGCCCTGGAGGGTCTGGGTGTTGTTGGCGCTGATGGCGCTGCCTGCCGCATTGCGGTTGTCGCGGTAGGCCTGCACCCGACCCAAGTCGGCAAAGGCATGGAGCACAAAGCCCTGGCCCAGGCGCTGGCGCAGGCCGGCGCTCAGCGTGCCGCCTGCACTGCCGCCGGCCTCGTTGCTGGGGTAGGCGCGCACACCGGTGGCGCCGCCCAGGTAGATCTTTTCTGAGGAATCGAGGTTGCGGTTGGCCCATTGAGCACCGGCTTGTAGATAGGCGCTGGTTCTCTCGAGCAGGCTTTGTTCGCGGCTGAAGCTGGCATTGAGCTTGTGGAAGTGGCCGGCCGTGCGGGCCGACTGGGCATCGGCCTGGGCATTGGGCGAGCCGGCCAGGTCCACCTTGCCCCAAGAGGCTTGCACACTGGCGCTGTTTTGTGCGGACAGACCCAGCGCATTGAGCCAGTTGCCGCTGAGCGCGGCGCGCAGCACCTCGATGCGGTAGTTCGATATGGTGCTGGCCTGCGCGTCGCTGGCATTCGTCAGCGCGCGGTTGTCCAGGGCCTTGTGGTCGGTGCTCAGCTGCAGGCTGAGGTTGCGCTCGGGCTGGCGAATAAAAGGTACGCTCAGGTCCAGGCCCCAGCTGCTGGCGCTGCCGCTGGCCCGCAGGGCGGCAAAGCTGCCCACCAGCCGGTAGCGCAGGTCGGACAGATGCAGCCCGCCGCGCCAGCCTTGCACACCCAGGGGCAAGCTCCAGGCGGCGCGGGCGTAGTCGCTGCCCTCGGTCTTGAGGGCCTGCAGCTGCAGACCATCGGCCCAGCCGCTGGCATTGTTCAGGGCTAGATTGGCACTGAGCCGGTGCGTGCCGGTCGACACCGAGCCGTAATTGTCCAGCAGCAGGTTGGCGGCCACCGCTTTGTCAGGAGCCAGCGTCAGCAGCAGGTCGGTGCTGCCATCGCGCTGCCCCGCCGCGTAGGAGGCACTGGCCACCACGCCGGGCAAGTCGCTCAGCAAGAGCAGCAGGCGGTCGACCTGGCGCAGGGCAATCGGCTGGCCGGGTTGCAGCTGCGCTGCACCCATGGCCTCGATGCGGCTGAGGGGCAGCTTCGCCTCCGACGGGAATTCCATGCGCACCTGGCCCAAGCGGGCCTCGACCACCTGCAGGGTGACCAGGCCTTGCTCAATTTCCTGCGGTGGCACAAAGGCATGGGCGAGCCAGCCGGCCTGGCGGTAGGTCTGCACCAGCACCCAGGCCGCCTCCTGCAACTGGGTCAGGCTCAGGTCACGGCCGGCAAAGCCCTTCAGGGCCTCCTGAAGGGTCTGCGCATCGACCAGGCTGTGGCCTTCGATGCGAAAGCCATTGACGCGCAGCAACGCGGCGCCCTGCCCTGCGGCTGGCGGCGTGGGCACTTGCGGGGTCTGCAGCCTGGGCGCGTTCAGTAGACCGCCTGGGCGCGCCTCGATTTGCTGGAGCACCGAACCCGCATCCGGTGCGGCCCAGACGCAAGCGGGCGCGCCTGCAAGCAAGGCCAGGGGAAGGCTCAGCAAGCGGCCAAAGGCCTGCGCTGAGGAGCGATGGATGCGTGCTGCCCCGCTCATGATTTGCGCACCTGCAGTTCGTCAAAGAACTGGTAGCCCACATTGCGGATGGACTCGATCACCGCGCCCTCGGCGCCGGCCTCGTGCAGCTTCTTGCGCAGGCGCACCATGCGCACCTGGATGTTGCTCTTGCGCTCCTCGCTCAGTTCAAGGCCAAGACACTGCGCAACGTCTTCAAAGCGCAGCCTGGCATCGGGCGATTGGGAAAACGCCAGCAGCAAGCTGGCCTCGGTGGCAGTGACCTTGACAGTGCCGGCGGGGCCGGTGAGGTCGAGTTTTTTGAGTTCAAGCACGGCATGCTGATGAGTTCAGGTGCCGGCGATTACAAAGATTTCTTTAAAAAGAATCCTTCAATTGCCTTTAATTTCTATGCTTTGGCAACATTTGAAGGGTCATGTGAAATATTGTGAAGGTTTATGTAGGCTTTCGAAGGAATTTTGTCGAGGCGCTCGACCGGCAGCCCTTCAAACCGGCCGCATCAGACAAAGGCCTGCACCGGCACCATGAGCTGGTAACCCACCGATCGCAGCGATTCAATCAGCGGCCCGGTGGCACCGGCCTGGCTGAGCTTCTTGCGCAAGCGAACAATGCGCAGTTCAAGACTGGACTTGTTGAAGTGCTCCAGATCGCTGCCCAGCAATTCAGCGAGTTGCCAGCTCTCCAGGCGGCCGCCCGGCGCCCGGGCAAAGGCGGTGAGCAGCACCTCTTCGGCATGGGTGAGCTTGACGCTGCCAGACGGGCCTTGAAGATGCTGCCCTTCCAGCCGCAAAGGCCCACCGGGCAGGCGGCTGTCAATGCGCTGGGCTTGCCGGCGACGGGCAAAGCTCTTGAGCGCGGCGGACAGCTCCTCCAGCGGCACGGGCTTGGGCAGGTACACATCGGCCCCGCTGTCGTAGCCCACCACCTTGTCGGTCAGCTCGGCGCGCGCCGAGATGATGATGATGCCCACCAAGGGTTGCGCATTGCGGATGCGCCGAGCCAAGCTCAGGCCGTCTTCGCCGGGAAGGTTCAAATCGATCAGAAACACGTCGGCTGGCGCCGCGCTCAGGGCGTCATCGACCGCTTCGGCGCACGGCAGCGCGCAGACCTGATGGCCTTGCGCACGCAAGGCATCGGCAGTCAATTCACGCAGGTCGTCGTTGTCTTCGACGATGACGATGCTCAAATGGGTAGACACAGCTCAAACACCACATGGGTATCGGTTGGACGGTAGGCCAGCGTGGCGCCGATCTGGCGGGCCAGGCCGTCACACAGGTACAGGCCCAGGCCGGTGCCCGAGATGCGCTGCGCCGCCGCGTTCCGATAGTACTTGGAGAAAATCTTCTGGGCATCGGGCCTTCCCCCCGGCCCGGGCACGTTGGCCACTTGCAAGCGCCATGCGGCCGTTGGATGCTCGGCACGCTCCAATCTGACCTCAATGGCCTGGTCTGCAGCGCCAAACTTGATCGCGTTGTCCAGCAGGTTGCCCACAATGATCTGCACACACTGCACGTCGGTTCGCAGCGGCGCCCGATCGGGCAGATGAAGCACAAGGCGCTGGTCGGGCAGCCGCGCATCGAGCAGCCACTGGCGCAGATGCGGCGTCAGATCAAGCGCTTGCATTGCGGGCTGGAAGGGGCTCTCGACCATGCGGTCGGTCTGCACGCAGCGCTGCAAAATCGCCTTCATGTTGTCGATGGCGCGCGTCACATAGGCCTCGGTGCGCTCGTCGCGCTCGCGCGTCTTGACCGCCAGGTCGATCACCGACAGCGGGGTCTTGAGCTCGTGCATGAGCATGTTGATGAGCTGCGACTGGTCTTGGCGGCGCTGAGTCTCCAGCTCGAGTTGCTGCTGCGACAAGTACAGGCGGTTGGCGGTGTCCTGGCGCAACGCCTCAGCCTTGCGCGAACGCACGATGAGCAAGGCGGTCATGAAAAATCCTGACACCACGCCGTAAAGCAGCACGCCGTAAACGGTGTAGAGCGTGCCCGACAGCAGCCCCAGACTGGGCAGCACATTGAGCACCAGCAGCAGTAACACCGCCACGTAGTAGCCGCACACGACGGCTGGCGGGAGCTGGTAGCTCGCGCCGTGCGCCGTGCTGGCCTGCGGACGCTTCAGGCGCAGGCTCACCGCAAGCAGGCACACCACGGCCACGCCGTTGAGCAGCATATTGGTTTGCAGCGACTGCCGCGTCTGCCCCAAGACCATCAGGGCCATGGCCAGCAGCGACCACACCAGCAACGCACGCAGCAGCCAGCGCGATGCTCGAGGCATTCGGTACTCCATCAGGAAGCGGTACTCAAAAGCCACCGACAGCCCGGTGGTGAACAAGACCAGCCAGTTGTACACCGTGTCTTGCGCAGCAGGCGTTACCCAGTCGGCCAGCAAGATCCGGTGATAGCCCAAAAAGCAGGCGGTATAGATCAGCAAAACCGTCTGGCGGATAACGAAAACACCATTGACCGGGTCGCGGTCGCGCAACCAGGCCATCAGCACCCACAGCAAAAAAGACATGATCAGCGCCAGCAAGGCCGAATAGACCAGCCACAGCGTGTGCTCCTCACGCAGCATCTCGCGCGGGGTCAGGGCTTCGGCATGGAGCAGTTGTGTGCTGGTGGTCTGCAGCCGCAGCCAGATGTAGCGCTCTTGGGTCTGCGCGGGAATCAGCAGATTGTGGTTGAGCGACTCAAACTGGTTGGACTCCCAGGGCGTGCGGTCGCCCACGCTGGCTGGAGCCTGGCCTTGAGCCAGCAGCACCGGGTCGAAGAGCGTGACCTGATCGATATAAACCGGCCGCAGCCGCAGCACCAGCGAATCGCCGTCCTCGGCGGGCAGCGGCGCGATTCTCAGGCGCACCCACTGCACATGACGGCTAAAGCCTTTGCTCAGCACATCGCTATAGGGGATGTAGACGGCCGCGCGAGCCTGCTCGAAGGTGGCGCTGCCCGAGGTGTCAGTCCAATAGGCCTTTTCAAGGATGCGCTGCTGCGCCGCCGCCACGCCGGGCAGCCAGGCCAGCAGGCACAGCAATGCCAGCAGCTGGGCTTTCTGGAGGGAGCGAAACATCGGCAGGGGCATGGTTGGGGTGAAGTATGCCCAAAGATGAGCGCCCAACGGCTCGTCTGCAACAATGCGCCTCTTTGCCGAACCGATCTCGCCATGACCGACACCGAACGCCCCGCCCTCCCCGACCGCCTGGCCATCGACAGCCGCAGCCCGCATCACAACGCCCAGGTGCTTGCGCACAGCATCGGCATCCGCTTTAACGGCAGGGATCGCCACGATGTGGAGGAGTACTGCATCAGCGAAGGCTGGATCCGCGTGCCTGCCGGCAAAACCGTCGACCGCCGCGGCCAGCCGCTCTTGATCAAGGTCAAGGGGCAGGTTGAGGTGTATTACAAGGCCTGAGCGGGTCGAGGGGCAAGGCCTCCGTCATTGCAAGGCGCAGCCTTTAGCCGCGAGGAGCAACGCGACGTGGCGGGCCGAGGCGATCAAAGGTCACAAGCCACAAAACCTTTGCCAGGCATAACGGATCGCGTCCTGTACTGCCTGGGCGTGGCGGTCGATGTCCCAGGCTGCCGCCTTGAGCTGGCGCTTGCGCAAACCGCGCTTGAGCTTGAGTAGCGCTGCGCGGTCGCTGGCCATAGTGGTGGCAATCCGAACATAGGACTCATCGTCTTGGGCTACCCATTCGCGCAGGCTTAACGCTGTCATGAAGCTCGCACCCATGCGTGACACAAAATGAGAGCCAGCCAACACCACCACCGGCACGCCCATCCACAGCGCCTGCAGCGTGGTCGTGCCGCCGTTGTAGGGCACAGGATCGAGCGCGATATCGATGTCGGCATATTCGGCCATCATGTCGCTCAGGCCCACCGGGCCGCGAAACTCCAGCCGGCTGGTATCGATGCCGTGCGATGCAAAACGCCGCTGGAAAGACGCAACAGCCCCCGCATCCTTGAAGCTCGGCGCCTTAAGCACCAGCCGGGAGTCGGGCATCGCCTTGAGCACCTGCGCCCACAGCGCAATGGTGCGCGGCGTGAGCTTGGGCGCATTGTTGAAAGAGCCGAATGTCAAGATGCGGGTCTGCTGCGCCTGGCCGTACTCGGGAAAGGGATAGTCCACCTCCGGGTGGTAGCAGAACACGGTGCCGGGCAGCCGGATCAGGCTTTCACTAAAGAGCGCTTCGCTGCCCTTGGGCGCCACCACCTCGTCGGCAAGCAGCCAGTCGATATGAGGCACGCCGGTCGAGCCGGGGTAGCCCAGGTAGCTCATCTGCACCGGTGCCGCGCGCTGGGCAAACATCGCCATGCGGTTCAGGCTGGTGTGACCGGCCAGATCGATCAGCACATCGATCTGATCGCGGGCGATGCGCTGGGCCAGTTGCGCATCGCTCAGAGTGGAGCATTCGACCCAGTGCGCTACCCGTTTCTGCGCCAGTCGCGTCTGGTCGTCGTAGGACACCCCGGTGAAGTAAACCGTCACCTGCAGCTGCGCCGGATCAAGCCGGGGCAGGATGGGCTGCATGAAGATGTTGACCGGATGCTGGTGATGGAAGTCGGCCGTCACCAGCCCGACCCTCAGCGGCCGATCAGGGTCGCGCCCATTGGGAAACGATATGAGGGCGCGTGCGCCCTCACCCCAGGCTGAGAACAATTCGCGGTGCTGCTGAGCCACCTGCTCGGCGCTCAGCCGGTCGCTGTAGAGCGAGGACATGGCTGCGCTCGAGCTCATGCGTGAGCCTTTTCCCTCGGCCCGCGCCAGCTCTGAATAAAGGGCCAGGGCCGTATCTGCATCGCCCAGCCGGCCGGCAATTGAGGCGCGCATGGACTTGGCCCCCGGCTGCGGGGCCAGCGCCTCAGCCCGGGCCAGGGTGGCCAGCGCCTCCTCTAACTGCCAACTCTCCGCATACGCATGCGCCAAATTCCAGTGCGACATGGCACTGCCTGGGTACAAGTCGACCGCCCGCTTGAGCACCTGCTGCGCCTCCTGCCAGAGGTTGAAGCGAAACGAGGTTTCAGCCAGGCGAGCCAGGGTGGACTCGGCGGTGGCCGCGCTGGCCCTTTCAAAGGCGCGGTGGGCTTCGGAATCCATGCCCAGACGCAGGAGAATTTCAGCCAGATCGATCTGCATCTCGGCCAGCTCATTGACCTCAATCGCATGATGCTGCCGCTCGATGCGCTGGGCCATCAAGGCTTGGCGCATCGCTTCCAGGGCGCGCGCCGCATCGCCGCGCTCCAGCCGAAAGCGGGCCAGGCGCCAATGAATAAGGCGTGGGACCTGGCTCAATCGCGCGCCATCGGCCGGCAGCTGGCCGGCTGCCTGCTGCGCCGTGGCGCCGCCCACCAGCACGGCCCGGTGATAAGCGATGGCCGCCATATCCCACTGGCCCGCCTCCTCCAATCCCCGCGCCATGGACAGCAAAGGCTCCCAGCGCACGGGAGCGACCGCCATGGCCTGTCGATAGGCCGCAGACATGGGCTCATAGGCGGTCTGGCGGCGCAACACATGGCCCAGCTCCAGCCAGGCGCTGAAGTTGCCCGGCTCGCTCTGAACCACCGCCTCAAAATGGCCTCTGGCCAGATCGAGATGCTCTAGGCGGGCCAGGCAGCGGGCCAGTTGCATGCGCGCGGGCAGAAAACCGCCATCGCGCTCAAGCGCCGACTCAAAAGCACCCTTGGCCTCCTCAAATCGGCCCAGGTCGTGCAAGGCATTGCCCCAGTTGAAGAAGGCCTGCACAGGCGCACCCGGCAAGCCGGCTGCCTGGCGGTACAGCTCGGCAGCGGCCTGCAGATCGCCCGCGCGCCGACGCGCAACGCCCTGCTCGATCAGCCGGGCCGCCTCGGCGGCAGCGCCAGACTCTGCCAGGGGCAATGCGTCCGTGCGCTTGATGCTCTGATCTCGCGGTGGTCGATCAGAGCTTTCTCGTAGCTGCTTATCAGCATCCATGCATCAGGGCTGGTGGAGAGTTGGTGTGGCCATCGCTTAAATCACCGCCAGAGCTGGGCTGATCAGCAGTTGTGCCAGCGCGCTGTTGTGGTTCCAAACGGCAAAGTTACTGCCATCGACCATTTCATTGCTGGCACGGGTCCAGTTTGCAAAGTCTGTTAAGTCTACGGTATCGCCGGCATTACCTTCTAGCCGCAACTGACGCCGCGGCTCTATGGCGGCGAGCGCCTCGCCCGAGACGCCGTTGGTGTTACCCGCATTCCAGAGATTATTGTCCCCGAAATTGAGGACATCGATGAGGCGCAGCCGGAGCGTGTTGTCTCCGGACCCGGTGATGTTGATCCGTTCGATGCCCTCCAGCGCGGAACGCCGCACCTGGCTCAGATCGAAGTCGAGACCGGCGCCGGCCAATTGCAGCGTATCAATGCCGGTGCCGCCGTTGACGCGGGCGATGTCTTGGCTGGCATTGCCGATGCTAAGTGCCGTCAGGCAGCGTGGCCGTGGCGGGCAAGCTCCACAAGCCTTGTGCATTGGCGGTGACGGTGTAGGTCTGGCCGTTGACCGCCACTTGCACCGTGGCGTTGGCCTCGGCCGTGCCGCTGAGCGCGGGCGTGTTGTCGTTGGTCTTGTTGTCGCCCAGAGTGCCGGTGTCGCTGGCGGTGGCCAGGGTGCCGGTGCCCGCAGCGGGTGGGCTGGTGTCGACCGTGAACGGCGTGCCATTGGCGGTGCTGCTGTTGCCTGCCGCGTCGGTGACGGTGACGACTGGGGTGTAAGTGCCGTCAGGCAGCGTGGCGGTGGCAGGCAGGCTCCAGGCGCCTTGGGCATTGGCGGTGATGGTGTAGGTTTGGCCGTTGACCGCCACTTGCACCGTGGCGTTGGCCTCGGCCGTGCCGCTCAGCGCGGGCGTGTTGTCATTGGTCTTGTTGTCGCCAAGCGTGCCAGTGTCGCTGGCGGTTGCCAGTGCGCCGGTGCCAGCGGCAGGTGGGCTGGTGTCGACCGTGAACGGCGTGCCGTTGGCAGTCCTGCTGTTGCCTGCTGCGTCGGTGACGGTGATCACCGGGGTGTATGGGCCGTCAGGCAGCGTGGCGGTGGCGGGCAAGCTCCACACGCCTTGTGCGTTGGCGGTGACGGTGTAGGTCTGGCCGTTGACCGCTACTTGCACCGTGGCGTCGGCCTCGGCGGTACCGCTGAGCGCAGGCGTGTTGTCATTGGTTTTGTGGTCACCCAGGGTGCCGGTGTCGCTGGCTGCAGCCAGCGCGCCGGAGCCCGCAGCGGGGGCCATGGTGTCCAGCGTGAAGCTGTTGACCGTGGCGGCGCTGGTCAAGCCGTTGACGTCGGAGGTGAGCGTGGTGCTGGCGCTGTAGGCGCCGTCAGCAGTGAGGGCGCTTTGGGCGAGCAACTGGCTGATGCGGCCGGCCTGGATCTCGGCGGGCTTGAGGGTGGTGCTGAGCACGCGCGTGCTGCCATCGGGCAGGGTGACGGTGGTGGTGACCACGTCGCCTGCGCGGGCGCTGGCGGCCAGCTGGGTGACGATGGGCACGCCAAGGTCTGAGGCTTTTTCGGCGGCGTTGATAAAGCGGTCTGCCCCTGTGGCCTCGGGCACGGTGGTGGCCGGCGCGGCGGGGCGGGCGGTGTCGATCACCAGGTCGAAGAAGCCCGAGGGCGCCAGGCCGCTGACCGGGCCGCTGGCGGTCTCGACCACCACCTGCCAGGTGTAGTTGCCGTCGGCCAGCGGGGCATTGAGCTGCGTGCCTTCGCCGTCCTGGAAGGTCCAGGCGGTGCCGTTGATGCTGGCCTCGCCGACCTTGACGGGCGTGCCGTTGCCCAGCTGCCTGTAGACGACCAGGCGCTGCCCGGGCATCAGCACGGTGCCCAGGGTGCCCGCCAACTGCGGGCTGTTGTCATTGGTGGTTGAGCCGTCAGCGAGCAGGCCGAGCTGGGGGCCGACGCTGTCAATCGCGCCGGTGATCAGCAAGGCGGCGGCGAACACCCTGTTGGTGCCTGGGCCGCTGGTGTTGCCGGCGGGATCGGTGGCGGTGGCGCTGAGCACGGCCGCATCTAGCAGAGGCTGCGCGGGCAGCACGGTCCAGTTGCCGTCGTTGCCCACCGGGCCGGTGGTGCCTATGACTTGGCCTTGAGCGTCGCGCACGGTCACCAGGGTGCCGGGCTCGGCCGTGCCGTTGATGATCTGGCCATTGGAGGGGCTGACCTGGGGCGCCAAGGGGGCAGTGGCATCCACCACGAAGCTGGTGCGCACCGGCACGCTTTGGCCCACCAAGGTCACCAAAGA